>Ga0268282_1000277_pt1 | contig 28830 bp, 24 predicted proteins | sample saktaG_12_FD_190133 | JGI IMG/M metagenome (GOLD analysis project Ga0268282, IMG submission 190133) | Saline water microbial communities from Sakinaw Lake, British Columbia, Canada - sak_2011_5_24_120m | ecosystem: Environmental > Aquatic > Non-marine Saline and Alkaline > Saline ...
ATCCTCGTTAGAACATGCAACATCATTGAATCCAGGTTTTGGACCTCTTCGACCCATCTTGCTACACCCACAATGAGATAGGACGTAATAGTATAATAACATCAACTCACTGCTGGTGCACTACCGCCGGGTGGAACAACAAGGGCACCGCTCTCAACGAACTGGGTAGATACGATGAGGCGCGGATCTGTTTCAAGACGGCGCTCGAACTCGACCCCAAGTATGCGTACGCCTGGAATGGTAAAGGCGATTCTTTCTACGGCTTGGGTAAGTACAACGAGGCTCTGATCTGTTTCGATAAGGCGCTCGAACTCAACCCCAAGTATGCGTACGCCTGGAATGGCAAAGGCAACGCTCTCGTAGGCCTGGGCAGGAACGACGAGGCTCTCGATTGTTACGAGAAAGCGCTCGAACTCGACCTCCCCAAGCTTGCGTACGCCTGGAATGGTAAAGGCAACGCTCTCGTAGGCCTGGGCAGGAACGACGAGGCTCTCGATTGTTACGAGAAAGCGCTCGAACTCGACCCCAAGCTTGTGTACGCCTGGAATAACAAAGGCAACGCTCTCGTAGGCCTGGGCAGGAACGACGAGGCTCTCGATTGTTACGAGAAAGCGCTCGAACTCGACCCCAAGTATGTGTACGCCTGGAATAGCGAAGGCTGGGCTCTCAGCAACCTGGGCAACTATACCGGGGCTTTGGATTGTTACGACGAGGCGATCAAACTCGACCCCAATTTTAAGTACGCCTGGAGTGGGAAAGGCACCGCGCTCGAAAGCTTAAACCGCTCCACTGAGGCTGCTATGGCCTATTCACTTGGCAGGGAAAGGGAGCTAAGCTCAGAGGAAAAAATGGGCATATTTGAAGCCTTCCTGTTCGTGTTTGCTGCGGGCGGATACGCGCTCTCAAGACGGCTCCGAAAATATACGACTTCGATCGTAATCCTTTCGATCAACCTGTTGGGGTTCTTGGCAATCATGTGGATCCTCTCAGGATTGTTCGACATACTCCTTGTCGGACAGTTTCTGATCGGAGGGGTTCTCATGATTTTGATCTCCTCGGTGCTATGGTGCCTCTCCGGCTTCCCTGCAAACCCCTTGATGGCTCAGCTGGTCCTGGAGATCGAGTACTTCGAGAAGAGGTGTCCACGTCTCTCACGGACGATCAGGGCGGTCGGTCTTCTGGCAATTATCGCTTTTATCCCAGTTGCCACCGTCTTCTACTTCCGTTTTCACCTCAGCACTGAACTCTCGATGGTTCACTTCCTCAAAATCGCCTTTGTATCGATATTCCTGGTCGGCCTCTTCGTCACCCTACCACCGATTTTGGCGGCGATGCTCTCCAAAAATCTCGACCGGGGGACCCGCGACCTCCTCCTCATCTTCGAGTTCGGCCACCTCGGAGTCAGCGGCCTTTATCTCGGCCTGATCCTCTGGATATTCGAGATCGGAAGCTTCGACCACTCAATTCCGCTTGGGAATATCAAGTTCCCGATCTCGCCTCAGTTTCTTGGAATCATAATGTCTCTGTTCTTGCTTGCGATTCTGATACCTTATATCTCTGGGTGGAAGCGGGCGAGCAGGTGGAACGTGACTCTGCTCGAAAAAGAGCGGTCCTGGCTTGAGGAGCTTCTCGACGTCCTGGATTTTCCAACGCCCAGCCTTTACGTCCCGAAGTTGCAGAAGATCCTGGACGAGATCAAAGACGACGAGACGATCTCCGGTCAGGACGGAGAATTCGATCGGATCAAATCCCTTTACGGAGCCGGAGTTCTTCGATTGGACCCACGTTTTCGATATAGGGACCTTTTGATGAGGCTACAGGGCCGGATAGATGAGAAGATCGGCCAGTTTGAAGAGCTGGGGGACGAAAGGGAGAAGATCAAGGAGACCGCGCGCATTTACGCGGACGCTTACCGCCTTCGTAGAGACGAAATCGTCGGGATAATCGAGAGGGAGGGGCAGTTCAGGCCGAAGTTCTGGATCGCCCTCGCCATAGTCCTCACTCCGATCATCGGCCAGATCCTCGCCATTCTGATCGGCTGTATTCTGAATGCGATGATTGTGTCGGACCCCGGCGGGTTCTTAACTTCACCCATGACCACAATGCCACCACCACCACCTCCCCCTTAGATTTCGATAATCTTCTATAGATTGCTCAGCAAGCAGGACAAAAGGTGATCAAGATGTCCGAAGATGAGAAGCTTGAAGCCTACCGCCGAAAAAGAGACTTCGCCAAGACCACTGAGCCCTCCGGCTCGGGAAAGAAAAAGACGGAGGGAAAGCCCAGGTTCTCCGTCCAGAAGCACAAATCAAAGAGGCTCCACTACGACCTTCGGCTGGAGGTGGAGGGCGTCCTCAAATCCTGGGCCGTCCCCAAGGGCCCCTCGGTCGACACGAGAGAAAAGCGCCTCGCGGTCCCCACCGAGGACCACCCCCTCGGGTACATCGACTTTGAGGGCACGATCCCCGAGGGCGAGTACGGGGCGGGCTCAGTGATCGTCTGGGACATCGGGACCTATGAGAACACCACCAAGACCGACGGGGAGGAGGTGCCGATGGCCGCCGCTTTGGAGAAGGGCCACGCCACCGTCTTTTTGGAGGGCGAAAAGCTCTTGGGCGGCTTTGCCCTCACCAGGACCGGCCGAGGGAAGAACGAGCGCTGGATCCTGGTGAAGATGAAAGACGACTGGGCTAGGCCCGATCTCGACATCCTGGAGGCGGAGCCGAACTCCGCCCTGACCGGCAGGTCGGTGGAAGAGGTGGGCGGAGAGGAAGAGACGACAGGCGAAGAGCTGGCCGAAGAGGAAAAGAGCTGATTCTGATTTTTGCATTCAGCTCCGAGTTTTTTCCGCCACCACCTCAAGCCTCGTCATCTGGACGTGGACCCTCCCCTCGGTGTCGAGAGGGTGCTCACGAATATATCGGTCCACGATCTCGAGGACGAAGTCCCGGCGGAGGTCCTCGGGCACCCGTTCGAGGTAGGGGTGCCACGTCGTCTCGATCCAGCCTGCAAAGGCCTCGGGGCTCGGCTGGATCATGTCCTTTGGGATCAGCTCGACCCTCTGGGGCAGAAGGCCCGACTGCGCGAGCCAGACTCGGTAATCCTCGGACCCGAAGAAACCGTATCGAAAGTCGAAGCCTTCGAAATAAGGGCTCCACCTTTCCTCCGAGGTCATCTTGTCGGCGATTCCGAGGGGCGCGGCGGCATTCCCCCGACCGCCGAACTGGAGGAAGACGCTGCCCCCGGGCTTGAGGGCCCGCCCGATTCCCCGAAGGACGGGCTTGTGGTCGGCGATCCAGTGGAGGGCGGCAAAGGAGACCACCAGGTTGAACTCCTCATCGAACTCGAGGTCGCGAGCGTCAGCCTCCTGGAAACGAAGGTTCGGGTGCCCCTCGGCCGGGAACTTCTCTTTAGCGAATCGGACCATCTCTTCTGAGCTGTCGATCCCCAGGACCGATCCCCTCGGGACAAGATCTGCGATTCTGGCGGTGACTTTGCCGTCACCGCACCCGATGTCAAGAACCCTCTCGCTGCCCTCGACCTCGATCTTGGATATCAGCTCTTCAGCCCAAAGCTTCTGGGCCGAGGAGCTTCTCTCGTACTTTTCCGGCCTCCATCTGTGCAATTGCCATCCTCCTCGAAATACTCGTGCCGATATGGGTGATTAGCGATTATATTCAGAAAGGAGAAAAGATAACTATTTCTACGGCAAAAGCCTCCCTGGGCGGTGTGGTCCAAGATGTAGAGCTGCCGACGATCAACGCCCGGAAGTCCACGGGACTGGTGGTCCTGGGGCTATCCGCCTACTTCGCTTACCTGTACCACCTCGGGTTTGGCGAGGTCACCGCAAGTTTGGCGCAGGTGAACCTGGCGATCTTCGGCCTGGCGTTTCTTCTATCCCTCCTGGACGTGGTCTTCAACGCCCTCGCCTGGAAGACGGTGGTCCAGGAGCTGGACTACCGGATCTCCCTTACGGATGTCTTCTTCATCTACATGTCCAGCATATTTCTGAACAACCTGATCCCCTCGGGAAGCGTATCGGGCGAGACAGCCCGCCTCTACTTCCTCAACAAAATCGCGGGAAACGCGAGGCTTGACTCCTGCACCGCCAGCGTCGCCGCCACCAGGATCATCACGGCGATCCCCTTCGTTTTGGGGATGTCCCTGGGCCTTGCCTACCTCGTCCTCTATTATGAAGTTCCCTCCTGGGCTCTCACCACCTGTTTTTCGATGATATTCCTCATGGTATCGGTGGGCGTCCTCCTCGTAGGGGTCTGCTTCTCGGAGAACCTGCTCCATAGGATGGTCAACGCCGTCATCGACAAGGTGGAGTGGATCTTCCACAGAAGCGTCAACAGGAACTTTTACTGCGGCATAACCCGCCAGTTCCAGCAGAGCATGTTGCTTCTCAGAAACAGGAACGGGCCCCTCGTCCTAAGCTCCTTCTGGGCCTTTGCGGGCTGGCTTTCTCTGAACCTGGTGGCCTTCGCTGCTTTTCGGTCCCTAGGGGTGGAGGTTCCCATCTTCGCCATATTTGCGGTCTACTCGGTGATCATGGTCTTCCAGAACCTGCCCCTTATATTGCCGGGGGGCCTGGGCATCGTCGACATCCTCATGACCGCTCTCTTCACCACCGTGGGGGTATCGCTTCACGATGCTGCAGCTGTCACGATCCTCGCGAGGGTCGCCCAGCTCTGGTTCCACACGCTCCTGGGTGGGATATGCACAGCCTACCTATTGAGGAAGGTCGGCAAGAATGAGATAAAAAAGGGCGTTTCGAGAATCCCAGCAACAGATCCCTGAACGAGGCGGCGGGAAAAAAATGAGGTTTTGGTCTTGCTCGGATGCCCTTTGAAGGGAGGCTACATATGAAGAGCAAAATTGACGGCCAGATAATCCCGATCTCTCAGGGGGCCATCAAGCCCCTCCAGCCCTTCGACTTCGGCCTGAGCTGCAGCATTTACACCAGGTTTGAGGAGTGGACCCATTCGGCTTTTCTGGACGGTGTCCTTTACAAGTGCTTTGAGGAGGAGGGCACGCCCCATCTGCTGGAGGTCTTCGAGCAGGAGGGCCAGATCGAAGCGCGTCTTTTCATACAGGAGTCGGATCCCTCGCCCGGCTCGGGCTCGGTTCAAGGGACGAAACGAAACACTGAGCCCTCTTCTGTTTCTGCGGCCACCGATCTTGCCTCCTGGATTCTCTCATCAGACCTAGACCTTCGGCCCCTTTACGCGGCGGCGGACCCGGTCTTCGCGCCCCTGGCGGAGAGGTTTTGCGGCCTGAAGCCCCCTAGAACCGCCACGGTCTTCGAGGCCCTGGTGATCGCTATAATTGAGCAGCAGATCGGCCTTCGGGTCGCCCACGTCCTCCAGAACAGGCTGGTGGAGCGCCTCGGCCCGCCTGTGAAGTTCAGGGAGATCGAGTTTAGCGCCTTCCCCCCGCCCGAGAGGCTGGCAGGCCTCGACCCCCAGTACCTCAGAGACCTGGGCCTGAGCATGAATAAGAGCCGCTTCATCCTCGGGATCGCAGAAGGCGCCCTCTCGGGAGAACTGGACCTGGAGTCCCTCAAGAAAATGACGACGGAGGAGGCGAGAGATATCCTCGTATCGATAAGGGGGGTCGGCAGGTGGACCGCCGACTACGTCCTGGTGAGGGGGCTTGGAAGGCTTGAGGCCGTCCCCATCGACGACCTGGGGATAAGAGACGCCGTCGGCCTCTTCTACAAGGGGGGAGAGAGGGCCACGGCTGGGGAGGCGGAGGAGATCCTCTCCAGGTTCGGGGATTATGCGGGCGTTGCCGCTTACTACCTCCTCTTCGCTAGGTTCCAATAAGATGAACGGACTTTAAGCCCGGAGACTGTGTCGTGCAATTGGGGTCATCCTCCAGATCCTTGAGGATCTCTGAACAACGACAGAGCGGACGGGAAAGTTGAAGTTCCAACGGAACAAAAGAACTGGTCGTGACCTTCTAATAGGTCGATTTTTATACTTGTAATTTACTATTATAATTGGAGATAGCAATATGGCAAGAAGGGGTCCAAAGCCAAAGTTCACATATATGTGCCATGTCCTAACGAAGATTGTACTTTGTACGGGGCGACCGGCAAAGGAAACGTTATCGGTAACGGTACATATATGACCAAAAGCGGGAAGGTCCAAAAGTACATCTGCCGCAGCTGTGGTCGAGTATTCTGCGGAAGGACTAACAGCGTCTTTTACGATCTGAGGACAGAAGAAGATGAGGTCCACATAGCATTGAGACCTCGTCGTCTCAAAGGTCGAGCTTGACGAGCTTTGGACCTTCGTTCAAAAAAACAAGTACCGAGAATGGAAGCGTTATGAAGACGACGGGACCTCGATCTGGGCGAGCTTCGCATCAGAATGCCGTCTTGTGATCGCTCACGCCATTGGAAAACAGAGGAAGACCAAGAAAGCCAAAGTTGGTGATCGATGATAGGCTGAGATGTGCTCAGGTCATAAAGTCTGAGGCTGGAGGAGCTGCAAGAGAGGTCAAAAAGAAGGCGATCTTCGGGAAGGATATCGATCCAAAGGACATTTCAACAAGCCTGGTTGAGAGACAGAACTTGACGTTGAGGCAGGACAACAACCGCATATCCAGGAAGACGATAGGATTCTCAAAGAAGATTTCTGAGCTGGATAAGCAAACGACTCTGTACTTTGCCCGCTTCAACTTCTGCAGAGGACATGGATCCCAGATAAGTTTGGATTGTCTTGGGAGGAAAAGAAAAAGCATCCCCGCGGAAGAATGTGGTTTGACAGACCACAACAGGTCATTGAGGGAGCTGTTGGCTTGTCCCTATCACAGAATATCAACCATTTGAAGGAGCAGTACCGCCAAACCAGGAAGTGGAAAAATTTATCTAAGAGAGCTACAGTCTTCGGTTGTGCCACTTGTGAGCCTGGTCATCCCAGCAAGAGACGAGGAAGGAACGATCGGAGAATGCATCCAGAGATCCATGAAAGTCTTCGATGGAATGGGGATCGAGGGGGAGGTCATCGTAGCTGACAGCTCTACGGACTCAACGCCAGATGTCGCGCGATCTTTGGGTGCGAAAGTGGTAAGGCCGGAGAAGCTGGGATACGGCAACGCTTACCTTGCGGGGTTCAAGCAAGCTCAGGGCAGGTACATAGTCATCATGGATGGGGATCTGACTTACGATCCCCTCGAGATGCCCGAGTTCATAAGGCTTCTTGAAAGCGGAGAGGCAGATTTTGTCATCGGAACGAGGCTGAAAGGTCGGATCAAGAAAGGGGCGATGCCGGCCCTCCACAGGTACATCGGAAACCCCCTCCTCACCTGGATGCTAAACCGGCTATTTGGGGTGGGGATCTCAGATTCGCACTGCGGCATGAGGGCCATATCAAAGGAGTCTCTGGAAAAGCTGAACCTTCACGCTGGAGGGATGGAGTTCGCTTCCGAGATGGTGATAGAGGCCTCGCGGAAAAAGCTCAGAATTTCAGAGGTGCCCATCACCTACCATCAGCGAAAGGGCGCCTCGAAGCTTCACTCCCTCTCCGACGGCTGGAGGCATCTGAGGTTCATGATGCTATACAGGCCGACGCCATTTCTTCTCGTTCCCGGGTCCATCGCCCTGGTCCTCGGCCTCGCCCTGACCCTCTTTGTGTTGATGCAGGAGCCCACTCAAGAACTGAGGATGCATTCCCTGATCCTGGGCGGCATGCTGCTCATAATAGGGTATCAGACGCTACTTTCGGGGGTGTACATCGCGGCTTTCGGCAAAACCTATGGGGTCGAGAGTCCGGGACGTCTCGCAAAGAGGCTGACCAGCTATCATTCCCTGGAACGGGAGCTGATCGTGGGGACGGTTTTTCTGGTGGGGGGCGTAGTTCTCGGACTGAACGTAATCCTCAGCTGGATGGAGGCTGGATACGGATCTCTCCAGGAGGTCCAGAAATCTGTGATGGCGATGATACTCACCATAATGGGAATTCAGACGGTATTTTCGGCGATCTTTATAAGTTTGCTGTTGCTGAACTCCGAGAACGGAAATCGGTGATGAGGTCCGGTGATGAGGGCCTCTTAAGGCTGAAGGAGGAGAACGGAAAGCCCCATATTCGGCTCGATTATCATGAAAATCGCGTATGTCCACGACGTAATATACCCTCATGTGAAAGGTGGCGCTGAAAAGAGGGTTTGGGAGATCTCTCGAAGGCTGGCGGATAGGGGTCACGAAGTGCATATATTCGGGATGAAATACTGGAAGGGTGATGACATTGTCAGAAGAGAAGGCGTTTATCTGCATGGCGTATGCGATCCCGTGAACCTTTACGTCGATGGAAAGAGATCCGTAAAAACGGCGATTTATTTTTCATGGAAGTTGCTCTGGTCGTTCAAAGGGGATTTTGACGTCATCGATTCGCAGCAGTTTCCGTACCTTCCGTGCTTTTCCGCAAAATTTTTCTCCACGTTGAAACGGACACCGCTCGTCATAACTTGGCACGAGGTATGGGGCGACTACTGGCTCGAGTATCTAGGATGGAAGGGGATATTCGGGAAGGTGATCGAGAGGTTGACGGTTCGTCTTCCGGATAAGATAATCCCGGTATCTAAAAGGGTAAGACAGGATTTGCTCTTCATGGGCGTAAGGAGCGAGAAGATGGAGGTCGTGCCGAACGGGGTTGACATATCAGCCTTTCAGAGGTCGAGCCTCGATGAGAAAATCTACGACGTCCTTTATGTCGGAAGGCTCCTGGAGCATAAAAGGGTCGATTTGCTTTTGAGGGCGATGAGCCTCGTCAAGGAAGATCTGCCCTCGATCAAAGGCGCGATATTCGGCGAAGGTCCTGAAAGGGAACGCCTGGTTCACCTGGCCAGATCCTTGGGGTTGGAGGAGAGAGTGCACTTCATGGGTTTTTCGGACGGGCAGGAGGGCGTCGTGGAGGCTATGAGGGCTTCCAAGCTCTTTGTTCTCCCTTCGGAGAGGGAGGGCTTTGGGATCGTCCTTTTGGAGGCAAATGCGTGCGGCCTTCCTGTCGTAACGGTGCGGTCCGATATGAACGCGGCCTCAGATCTGGTGGAAGACGGCCTGAACGGATTCGTCTGCGGCCCAACTCCAGAGGAGATGGCGGAGGCCATCTTCAAACTTTTAAAGGACGACCGTTACGAGAGCCTCTCGGAGTCGTCGAGAAGGGTCGCAGAGAGGTATGACTGGTCCCTCATCGCTGACGAGATTGGGAGGATATACGAAGAGATGGCGCTGTAGGGAAGCTCATGCGCCGTTGCATCAAGCTGTTGCATCAGTTAGAAATAATATGATCGATTTGGTCAAACGTGATCGATCTAATCAGGAAAGGTTAGGGTGGACGTGAATTGAGCACGCTTGTGACGGGCGGAGCTGGTTTCATAGGCTCCAATCTGGTTGAGGATCTTCTTGATTCCGGCGAAGATGTGGCGGTTGTGGACAACCTTAGCACCGGAAGCCTTGATAACCTGAAGGATCTGGACGGGAGCTTGAAGGTCCTCGAGGCCGACTGCTCGGACCTGTCCGACCTTGATATCCATCCCGACGCCATATACCATCTTGGCATCCCGTCATCTTCTTCGATCTACAGGAGAGACCCCTTCCTGGTAGGTGATGCCATCAACGAGATGATTGCCGTCCTGGAGCTCGCCAAGCAGGCGGGGTGCAGGGTGGTCTACGCTGCATCCTCTTCTGTATATAGCGGCTTGACGCCTCCACACCGGGAAGATATGACCATCAAAGTCACCGACTATTATACCGAGGCGAGGCTCTGCATGGAGCGGATCGCAGAGCTTTACGAGACGGTCTTCGGCGTCAAATCTGTGAGCATGAGGTTTTTTTCCGTCTACGGCCCCAAAGAAGCGGCTAAGGGGGTGTACGCCAACATCGTGACCCAGTTCCTTTGGAAAATCATGGAAGGCGAGCAGCCCTTGATCTACGGGAACGGTTCTCAAACCCGCGATTTCGTCTACGTAAAGGACGTGGTCAGGGCCTTGAGGCTCGCCATCAAGTCCAATTACCACGGAATTCTAAACGTCGGCACTGGGAAGAGCTACAGCTTCGACGAGGTGGTCGCGATGCTGAACGAGAAGATGAATACAGACCTTCAGCCAGAGTACACGGAAAACCCGATCAAAAATTATGTGATGCATACACTGGCGGACACTTCGAAGACGAAAGAGATCCTCGGCTTTGAGGCTCGGTACGCCCTCAGAGAGGGGATCGACGAGCTGGTGAAGGCTTACTCACGGCGTTGACTTTGAGCCCAAAAGTCGAATGCGCCCGATCCCTTCAGGATCGGGTCGCGCGGGTACCGTTCGCCTGAAACGATAGTGGTTATGGTTCATTGAGCTGTCCGAAACCCTATCTGTGATTATGACAAGTCCCATGCAGTCTCAATTCGGCGTCGTTTCGATATCTTGCGTCTTGATTCTTCTGTATGCGCTTATTGCCGTGAATACGAAGGTGAAGACGGCGATGGAGAAAAGTATGGGCCCGAGCCTGATCCCCCAGGGAGTGTAGTTCAATCCCAGCCCGATGAAGACCACCACGCATATGCTGAGGCCGATGCTGAGGGCCAGGCGCTCTATGACGTCGAGCTCGCTTTTTTCCGGGAACAAAGCTGATACCAGCACGTATCCCGGCACGAAGAGGACAAGAGGAAAACCGAGCACCGCTCTTATGGGGGTCTCGTTCAAGGGAGGGACCATTATAAAGAGGGCGGCTACGACGACGAAGATTATGACCGCCATAAGATCACGAAGTTCAGACATCAGGCCTTTTTCATGTCGGATCCGATTTTAACCTTGCCATGAGCTTTGATGAATGGCGGGTGCTATCGAGGATTAACTCACGAGTTCAGCCGCCAGTCTCAAAAAAGGTTATATGCCCTCAGTCGCTATTTGTGCCAACATGGGGGATAACGACAAGACGATCATATACGGGATAGTTGCTGCCTGTGTGCTGGGAATGGTCATCATCGGAGCTCTGATATTGTCGAGCAACACATCAGAAGGTTTTTCCGAACTTTATTTTGAGGATCACACCGAGCTTCCGCGAATGGTCGACGTAGATGAAGAGATTAATTTTGCGTTCACGGTGGTATCTCACGAGAGAGACACTACAACTTATGATTACAACGTTACGTATGATAATCAGCTCGTAACTTCAGGCAAATTCAAGCTGCTGTCCGAAGATTCCCTGTCAGAGGAAGGAAACCCGGCAAAGGGGAACGAAAAGACCATAGATGTCAGCCTCGTTCCCAAAAACTCGAGCTTGGTACGGATCGATTCGCCGATCGTGAAGGTGTCCAGGCTGAAGCTGGACGAGCGTCTCGGCATGGTCACAAGTCAGGGTGCAGGGTTTGAGCGAGTCAACATCATCACAACGCCGAAAGGTTACTCGGTGATCACCTGGGGTGCGAACAACTCAACCCGACAGATCGACGTGGAGATGCCCGACAAGCTGATATTTCCCATAGAGCTTTCCGTCGACGGCATTCAAAAACATACTGGATTGCTGATATTCGATCCTGATCTGGAAGAGTCCTTCACGACGAATAACAGCGAAATAATTCGCGTGGGAAATCCCTACAACGTCGTTCCCAACGATCTGGATTCGATTTCGAGCTTTGGATACAAGATCAAACGGGAGGATTGGGAGATCAAGAACGATCGCGGAAATTTGGATATCCTGCGTCGGTCTACGGATACCGATTATCGTTACAAATTCAAGAAAGTGTCTGTGGAAGTATCGTCTCTGGAGTCGGAGATCCGGGGTCTAAACGATACGGTGATCAGCGAGCAGACGATGTTCGGTAGGGCACCAGTTCTGTCCGAGTACGAGATCCACTTCTGGATCATCGTCAAGGAGGACCTTGACAAGTTGGCTGAATTATAGGATTCTGGTGGCGTATCTTCCCCCGACGAGAAGGTGAAAGGCCGTGGTCACTGCCCGGTCGAGGAGGGCTATAGATATCCCTGCGGCCAAGGGGACGTCGAACCGGGATAATAGGGCTGCAATGCCGCCCTCCACCAGGCCCAGCCCAGATACGGTTATCGGTATGAGGGATAGGGCGCTCACCAGCGGCTGGAGGAAGAAGAGCATGTAAAGGGGGACATTGTAGCCCACCGATTTTGCGATCAGAACCAGCCTCAATGCGTGGAGAAGCCAAGCGATCATGGTCAGGAGCACTGATTTGGTCATGAGACCCGAAAGGTTGTCCAAGGCGCTGAGAGACTCGTCTAGGCGATGGGCGGCTTGGGTCAGCCTCTTGCTTCCCAGCCACTCCAATCCTTTTATTACGAAGGGCCTTTTCAGCCAGAAGAGGGAAGCCGAGAGGATCGCCGCCAGGAAGAGCAAGATGGCGACGGCGAGATGAAAGTTGAACATGTCTGAAAAGAGCAGAAGCCCGGAAGTTCCCAGCAAGCCGATGGTCAGGATGTCAGCGTACCGGTCTATGACCACGGAAAGAATCCCCCTGCTAAGGTCTACACGATCTCTTACCATGAGCGGCCTCGATAAATCGCCTATCCTGGCGGGGGTGAAGTCCGATAACAGCACGCCGCCCGCAAAGGCCTGATAAGCCTCGATGAGCGGGAGTCGTTCTCCTATCCCGGACAGGATCATCCTCCACCTGACGGTCAGGACGAGAAAGGTGAGGGCGTAGGCCAGGATCCCTAGCGCCAGGTACCTGGGCCTTGCCGAGCGCATGTTGAGGAGGATTTCGCCCAGGTCGAACCTGTAGAGCAGAGCTGCGATGAGAAGGAGGCCGACGAGGAGCCTGGCCAGGTTCTTTGGGGATATCATGAAGTATCCTTTTTCTTTGAATTTAGGACGGTCATATTATCACGGTTACGGCTATGGTGAACACACCCAAAGCTATACAAAATTTAGAGAAGTTTATTCTTTGAGCGAATTTTACCAGCAGGTCCATGGTGAGGTATCCGGCGATTAAAGAAGCCAGGAACATGACCGCAGAAGTTTTTAATGGGATGGATGCATATGAATGGTCCAATATCACGGCCCCCAGAACGGCGGGGACGCTTATCATGAAGGACAGCGTCAAAGAGAGGTCTTGCCTAACTTTTCTCATGAGGAGCACGGTTATTGTGGTCCCGGATCTGGATACCCCCGGAAGTATGGCCAACCCTTGAGCAAGTCCCAGAATTATCATATCTCTTGTGGTTATACCGTCGAGCCCTTTTGTTCCTGCTCCTTGATATCTGAGAAGAAGTCCTGTTGTGATCAAAAGAGATCCGATGACGAAGGTGGCCGTCTTTCCGTCGGTGAAGGCGTCTCTGACGAGAAAGTACAGCGGCAAGCCGAAGACTCCGGTGAAGATGGTGGCTATTATCACCGTCCTGGCGAGAGCAGAGTCCAGGTCCTGCAGAACCTCCAAGAACTCGCGCCTGAACTTTACGATCACTGCGGTCATGGTCCCGAGATGGAGAAAGATGGAGTGAGAGAAGGCGGCCTCGGGAGATATCTCAAGCCAGCTCATCATCACCAGCAAGGTCTGGCCTTCGCTGCTGATGGGAAGCCATTCTGTGACGCCCTGGAGGATTCCCAGCAGAAGGGCCTGTAACGTCTGCATTAAACCTCAGAATTGAGATGAGCACATATTACCTTTTGGGCGGAGTTCTGGGGAAGATATAATAAAGACCGAGATAGTTGGATGGCCAGGTTCGGGTGCTGGAATTGATACTGAACGTCACCTTAGCTTTGGCAGCTCTGGGGGTTACGCTGATCTGCGGAATGCCCCTGGTTTTCAGGTTCACCGGGAAGGGGAGGTGGCTTACCAAAATGGCCCTCTCTTTTGTCCTGGGGTACGTCCTGCTGTCGCTTCTTGGCGTTCTGGCCAACCTTTTGGGGTTTAATACCTTCCTCTTGCAGATGGGTATGGTCCTGGTGGGAGCAGCTCTGTCAGTACATTATAGGGACCGAATTCGTGGGGGGTTGGATCGCGATGATTGGTTGGCGTTGGGCACAGGGTCGCTGTACTTGTTGTTCGGCCTGCTATTCTTCGATAAGATCATCATGTGGATGGGTGGCGATGCCGTCGCTCACGCCTCCATCATCCGGATGCTATTGGACGGGGAGCTGGTGCCCGTCAGCGTATACCCGTTGGGAAGTTATTGGGAGTACTATCCGAAGGGCTTTCATTTCTACGCGTATTACTGGGCCAAGATCTTCCCGATAATGGACGTGGTGCAGACGGTACCGGTATTGATGACCGCTTTCACGCCTGTGCTACTCTATTCCATCGTGAGAGAGATGAAGGGTGGAGACTTTGCCCTATATTCTTTCGTCATAGCCTGCTTTCTCTTCCCCCAGCATTACATGTACCTGATATGGGGGGGGTATCCTTCGGCCACGGCGGAGATGCTCCTGGTGGCGGCGATCCTCGCCGCCCTGGTGGACAGGAGGCTTCTGCCCCTGATCCTTTTGGGAATCGTCTTTACTCATACCAGGTTTCTGGGCTATCTGGTGGGTATAGTCGCGGTCTGGCTTCTCTTCACTCATCTGAAGAGAAAGCACGTCCTTTACGTGATCGTCGCTTCTATCCTCTCGCTCTTGATGGTGGCCAAGCTTTTCCAGGTCCATGAGCCCGGGTTCCTCATCTCGGTGGCCACCAACAGAGAGCTAGCCACCGAGTACGTCTCGAGGTGGTACCCTGCACTCCTGTCAGCTTTCGGGGTGGCGATCGCTCTCTTGCGCCAGGATAAGCTGGACAAGCTGGCCATATCCTGGGCAGTGGCAGTTGTCGCCATGGTCATAATCTCGGATACTGGGATCTACTCTTTCGACACCACTGCTGATAGGGTCCTCTCCAAGCTGTACCTGCCTCTGTCGATCCTTGCGGCTTTTGCTGTATCCTCCATGGAGGCGTCAGCACCCAGATTGAAGCCCAGGTTCGTTCTCTTGATTTTGGTTGTAGGGACTGCCTCCATGGGAGTGATATTCTACAGCTATGCGAACTCTTGGGCGCTTCCAGAGGAGGACTACCGGGCGATGCTCTGGCTCGGCGATCAGGGTTACGGCGATGCCATATGCATCAACCCTGACGAGACCGGAGGGTGGACGTATCCGATCGCTGGAATAGAAGTTGCAAATCAGATCATGGGCCCCCAGATGTATTATGGCTTCGCTCCATATAACGGTCGATTTTTCCGAGACCTGGCCGCCGATCCAAGCAGCTCTGCGGTGATAAACACCATGAAAAGATCAGAAGACATGACCATTCTGATCTACGTTTCGAACGTATCTCTCTCCAGACCAGGGTACGTTCCACCTTTCGCCAGGCATCACAGCATATATCCGGTATTTAACCTCGAGTTTTCAGAGGATTACTACAGAAAGGTCTACGACGACGGAGCTTGCATATTCGAGTTCAAGAATGAAATGAAGGATCTCACGCCGAAGAGCGCCAATTCTTGGGGATGGCACGTCCAGTGGATCGGGATTTCTGGACCAAAGGCAGCAGCAGGATCAACAGAACCTGGCGCCACCGAATGGGAGCAGTACGGGAAGACGGGCCTATACGTGGACGTGAACACCAGCCGTGCCGGGTTTGCAGAGACGCCGGTCTACATGACGTCCCTGGGAGGAAACGTTAACCATTGGCGGACCTGCGGCGCGACTTCAGTTTACGGCGCTACGCCTACAGGTTTCAGGATATACGTCTTCTATGGAAGAAGCGATATCGCGCCAGATGTTTCCAGCAGCGCATGAATAATAAATCCAAGAATATTATGCCATTAATACGGGAGTTAATTTAATTTGAATTCACCATCATGAGATCCATTTTTCTTTCAGATCCGAAGATGAGGTCTCATCTTATTCGGACATCCAGGAAAGAGGTGGGGAAAGGTTTATCTAAATCTCTCGTTTGTAGGCTCCACTTGGTAAGATGGACGAAGTCGTTTACGCCAGCGTGCTGACGAGCCTTTTGGCCACCCTTTTCATGACTCAGAAGTGGATCGGGAAGGCAAGGTCGATCGGCATCGTGGGAAAAGACATGAACAAGCCCAATAAGCCCGAGGTAGCGGAGATGGGCGGCGTGGGAGTGGTCTTCGGGTTCGTTCTAGGAGTGCTGGTGTACATCGGCATAAACACCTTTTACTACCAATCTCAAGATTACCTGAGCATTCTTGCCGTCCTGTGCACGGTGCTGATGATAACCATCATCGGTATCCTGGACGACATCCTGGGATGGAAGAAGGGCATAACTCAGTGGAAAAAGCCCCTTCTAACCATTCCGGCGGCCGTGCCGATCATGGTGATCAACGCGGGCCACTCAACCATGAACCTTCCAATTCTGGGGCCAGTCGACTGGGGAATCCTCTACCCCCTGGCGATAGTGCCCATCGGGATAGTGGGAGCATCAAACGCGTACAACATGCTGGCAGGCTACAATGGCCTGGAGGCGGGGATGGGCGCGATAATCCTCTCCACCTTGGGTTACGTGGCTTACGTGAACAACAAAATCGGGGTATCAGTGCTGGCTTTCTGCATGGTTGGAGCGCTGCTGGCCTTCTTGTATTTCAACTGGTATCCTGCCAAGGTCTTTCCAGGGGACTCGATGACCTACTCGGTCGGGGCATTGGTCGCCTGCCTGGCGATCCTGGGGGATATGGAAAAGATCGCGGTTCTGCTATTCGTGCCTTATTTTGTGGATGCAGTTCTGGTATCTAGAAGTAAATTTAAGGCTGAAGCTTTCGGGAAGGTGAACGACGACGGAAGCCTGGAGAGGCCCTACAATGGGACATATCACATAACGCATCTTGCGATAATCACGCTCAAAAGCTTGAAGACAAAGGCGTATGAGAGGGATGTGGTGTTGTTCTTATACGGGATTGAGCTGGTTTTGGTCGGTTTGGTATGGGTCGCCTATTTATAGGGGTGCATATTTGAAGCGTGTGGGGTGTTAATAATGGAACATATATTAGGAATTACATCGCCTTTGCGGGGAAAATTATGAAGGTTTTGTTTGATATGGGGCATCCGGCCGATGTTCATTTATTCAAATATATTATGCGAAATTTAGAAAAAGATGGCCATGAGATAAAGATATGTGTCAGAGAGAGAGAAAATATAGTTAAAAGATTATTAGATCTCTATGGTTTTAATTACGAAAGCCTGGAGAGGAACGTACCTGGATTATTTAATAAAGCAATAACGATGTTTAAAAATGATTACAAATTACTTAAGATATCTAAAAAATTTAACCCAGACGTATATGTGAGTTTAGCGTCTCCATATTCGGCACAAGTTAGTAAAATATTAAGACGCCGATCTATTACATTTACAGATTCCGAACCGACTGGATTGATGCTAGCTTTAACTATGCCATTTACAGATGTTATTATAACTCCGAGTGGATTCACAAGAGATTTAGGCAAAAAGCAAATTCGAATCAGCGGATATAAGGAACTTGCATATCTTCATCCGAATTGGTTCGAGCCGAAATCAGATGTCTTAGAAGCAATCGGTATATCAGGAAACGAACCCTATGTTATTCTTCGATTTAGCGCCTTTGACGCAAGCCACGATATTGGAATTAAGGGGTTCTCTCTGGAAGATAAGCGGAGATTGGTCAAGGAATTAAGTAAATATGCAACGGTGTTTATATCGTCAGAGGTAAGTTTGCCCAAAGACCTCGAAAAGTACAGCTTGAATATACCACAACATAGAATGCACGATGCACTATTTTATGCTTCCATGTTAGTAGGTGATACACAAACCTCTACCACAGAAGCTGCATGCCTTGGTACACCGGCAGTACGATGCAATTCCTTCGTTGGTCAAAATGATATGAGTAATTTTATAGAGCTTGAAGAGACATATGGGTTAATTTTTAATTATAACACATCGGAAAAAGCAATAGAAAAATCAATAGAACTAATCCAACGGCGTGGTCTTAAAGAAAAATGGATTGGCAAAAAAGAAAAATTATATAAAGATAAAATTGATGTGTCTGCTTTCATGACGTGGTTTATTGAGGATTATCCAGAGAGCTTAAGGGTGATGGAAAAAGATCCGTCTTATCAGGAGCAATTCAAATGAAAATTGCATGCATCGTAGGTGTAAGACCAGAATTCGTTCAGGCAGAGCCGGTCATAAACGAATTAAAAAAACATGATGTAATTCTTGTGCATACTGGTCAACATTACGATTATGAAATGTCAAAGATTTTTTTTGATGAGCTGAGTATTCCTGTACCAAATTATCATCTGGGTGCCGGATCTGGATATCACGGACATCAAACGGCGGAGATTCTAAAAGGCATCGAAGATGTGCTTTTAAAAGAGGAACCTGATTGCGTTTTGGTATTTGGTGATACAAATTCTACATTATCTGGCGCATTGGCTTCCGTAAAGCTTCATATCCCTTTGGCGCATGTTGAAGCGGGATTAAGGAGCTTCGATCGGCGAATGCCAGAAGAAATAAATAGAGTTGTTGTGGACCACATTTCGAATATGCTATTTTCGCCCACAGAAACTGCAATGGCTAATCTTGAAATGGAAGGAGTTCTTAATTGCGTATACAACACTGGGGATGTGATGTATGATTCGTTGATTCAAAAAAGGGATTCTATAAAGAATAACAGAAATATTTTAAGCGAATTTGAACTAGAGCCTCAGAAATATTTCCTGATGACGCTTCATAGATCTGAAAATACTGAGAATATTCATAATTTAAAAAATGTATTACAAGCAGCGATTGACGAATCAGATAAGCAATTTCTATTTCCAATCCACCCAAGAACGGAAAAGCTACTTAAAGACTCATCTATTTTCTCAACATTAGATAAAAATAACACTGTTCGAATGATTAAGCCCCTGGGTTATCTAAATTTCTTAAGAATTCTACAAGGTGCTAGCAAAGTATTGACCGATTCCGGTGGTGTTCAAAAGCAGGCTTTCATGCTCGGCATACCCTGTATCACTCTTAGAGAGAACACTGAATGGGTTGAAACGGTGGAAAGCGGATGGAACGTGCTAGTTGGTACAAATAAGGATAGAATCAAAAGGATGATAAATACTTTTGACCCTCGTGGGGGGCGCCCAAGAGTGTATGGTGATGGGGATGCAAGCAAGAAAATATCTCAAATTTTAAATTCACTAGGGGAAATATGACGTTTGAAGATGCAAATCTATTGATAATATCTGATAGATATCCACATGAAAACGATACGATAAGTTCGTCGTTTGTGAAGAGCCAAGTAGATTGCCTGAGTGGATATTTTAAGAGGATTTACGTGATCTCACTGACGCCGATAGTTCCTAAATGCCTATCCTCATTTTCCTTTATGAATCCCAGATGGCAACGAGACGCATTCGCATATGATTACGAATATTACAATGTAAAAGTATATTTTGCCAAACATTTTGCCCTACCCTTCGATTTTTCGCGGAAAAAAAGAGGAGATGTTGCATTTAGAGTTGTGGATAAAATCATACAAGATGAAAAAATTGATTTCTCCTATATACATGCCCATTTTGCCTATCCTTCAGGATATGTCGGAGCCAAGCTCAAAGAAAAATATAATAAAAAATTAATCATTACAGGGCACGGTCATGACATTTACCATATGCCGTTTAAGAGCCCCGAATGGAATGCAAAAATTAAAAAAGCATTAGATACTTCTGACCATATAATAACACCTAGTAAGAGTATTTATGATAAGCTAATGCAATTGGGTGTATCTACAGAGAAGGTTTCGGTTATCTCCAACGGCTACGATTCAGCTTTATTCAATCGGCATCCGATGGAAAGCTCAAGAAGCGAATTGGGTTTACCCATAGACAAAGCTGTTATTCTTTCAGTGGGGAATCTGGAGCCAGAGAAAGGCCACAGGTATCTCATTGAAGCTATAAATATCATATCGAAAAGAAGAAAAGATATCATCTGCGTTATTGTTGGCGCTGGAAGTAAGGAAAAAGAATTACGTAAGCTCCTAAGTCGTTTAGATTTGAGCAAATATGTAAAATTGGTAGGTCCGAAACCTCACGATGAGATATCGATGTGGATGAACGCCTGCGACGTCTTCGTCCTGCCGAGCATAAGCGAGAGCTTCGGCATTGTGCAGATAGAGGCGATGGCATGCGGCAAGCCAGTTGTGGGAACAAGAAACGGCGGGAGCGAGGAGATAATTATAAATGATAAGCTGGGTATCCTCGTCGAGCCGAAAGACCCGGTGGCGCTGGCGCAGGCGATCCTGCAGGCGCTGGGGATTGAGTGGGATGCGGAGTACATACGGGAGCATGCGCAGCAGTTCACGTGGGATAAGATAGCAGAGAGGATTGTGGAAGTATATGGTGAGGTTTTCGAGGAACACTAATTACTTGCTAATCGGATTTTTGTTGATGCTCAATATAGCATTCAGATATCCTGTTACACCACATGAAATGGGCCATGATTCGTTCTTCATTCATGGATTGGCGAATTCCATTTCTACCTCTGGCTATATCAAATGGGCGCTTCATCCCACCTCCTTCTTTGGCTTATATCCGATGTCGTATCCAAGTGGATCTCCTGTTGCCCTCTCCATCACATCCCAGTTGACCGGTGTGGACGTGGAAAATGTAATCCTAGTATTTGGCTTCTACCTAGCAGCAATGGGCATGCTTGGATCGTATGTGATGGCTTTGAAAATATGGGAGAATTACTTATTCGCGTTCTTCACATCTTTTGCATTTTCAACAGCTCCGATATTTGTCGAATACACTAGGTGGACGGCCACAAGTCGCAACTTATTTGTGGCATTATTTCCGCTATTCTTTTGGGCAGTTTTTTGGTTTAATAAAAAAGATCGCCACATAAATAAACAGCTTTTATTAATTGTTATTCTTCTTATAACGTTGGGCACTGCACATAGGCTATCATTTTTATTAAGTATAGTATTCGCGTCTTACATCTTAACAGAGATCATATGGTATGCAAAGGATAAATCATATGTTCTCAAATACAGCACTAGGTTGTCTGAGAATACCAGATTTTTGGGACTTATGCTGCTCTGGATACTGGCATTCTCTGTACAGTTTTCCGGCATTGGATTTTATAGAGGCATTTGGTATGACTATCAGACAGGGGCGTTTGCTGAAGGTGTAAATTTATTCAATATCTTGATGAATTTATCCACGAACTACACTGGCCACATAGGTATCTTGCTCCCATTCGGGCTGATCGGATTTATAATGTTACTGAGGAAGAGGGATAAGGATTTCAATGAGACATTTATAATAGGTGTGGTGATATTATCTACTACCATGCTCGCACTGGGGCTTTACATCTCTATATTCCTGTTACCATTTGCCTCTATACTCATCGCACTTTGTATATGCAAAATGCTAAAACTATCCCGAAGAGAGGGCGAGCATCAGGGTCTGGTAAAGAGGCTGTGGTATAGAGTGGTTACGGTCAGTGAGAAGGCCCCTGCAATCATAGTAGTTGTTTGCCTCGTAACTTCCATTGGCTTTTCGTGTTACATGATAAATCGCCATATGTATGTAACTATTGGTGATACTGGTGAAAAGACATGGATGACTGATAATATCCCTGCAGTGGGGTTATTTTTGAAAAAGCATAACGAGAGGACGTTCCTGTCAAATGATATACTGCTGAACAGGAGGATCTATGCCTCGACTGATGTGCCGGCCTTCAGACATGATTTATTCATGCCTTTGTTAGTGGGTTGGATCAGCAAAGAAGATGTGAAGGTGGATTATCTGCCACTTCACAAACTCAATATAAATATAGACCACATTTACTCTCTAAATGAAACACCAAGCGTTTATGAGGACATCGGCATGGCTTATAACAGAAATTATTGGAGTGATCCTTCTCGGCGCGTTTTTGATAAATATAAAATCAACTTACTTGTAACTAACGTCAGAGCAAAATATCAGACATTATGCACAAAGTCTGCCACCAACTTTGGACGTAGAATATACGACAATGGAGCAGAAACTATCTGGATTCTAAGAAATGAGGTTGAAATATGAAAAAAATATTATATATTGAGGTATTTAATGGTGATAACATTGATGATTAGATTATATAAAGTCAGATATCTAGATCGTCTTCGAGAGGCTGTAACTGATAGGGTAAAGGCCATAATTGTGGTCCATCTGTACGGTCTGCCCTATAACATGAAGCCGATAATGGAGATCGCCGAAGAAGGCGGGCTGAAGGTGATAGAGGACGCCTACCAAGCTCACTGCGCAGAGTACCACGACAAAAGGGCCGGATCTCTTGTAGACGTTGGGGTGTTCAGCTTCTGCCCGACGAAGAATATGACCACTGGCGAGGGCGGGATGATCATTACCGCAGACTCCGAGGTTGCAAAAAAGGCGAGGATGATCAGAAATATGGGCAGAGCGAGAGGTAGGTTCATCCCGTCCCCGGATACGACTACAGGATGACTAACCTCGCTGCAGCCATCGGCTCATCTCAGCTGAGGATGATATGATCAGTTTAACGAGAAGGAACGAGAGAACGCGAGATACTACGACGAAAATCCAAATGTTGAAATGCCCTTCATCCCCGGGAAGAAAGCATGTCTACCACCAGTAAACCATCCAGGCGGACGAGAGATTGGCGTTCTTGAAACGCCTCGAGAAGGAGTGCGAAGGATGCGGTGCGCATTATCCGATCCTCATCCACAAGCAGCCCCTGATGAAGGAATACAACTGCCAAGTCTTGTCCAACTCTGAGAAGGCGAGCAGAAGTGTGATCTCAATCCCCGTCCATCCGGGTCTTTTCGAAGAGGTGAGAGGAAATTAATTCTGGGGTTATACCCTACAAAAAAGCATCATACTAAAGTTTAAAAAGGTTGGCATCGATGGGGAACTATATGGATAAACCATTTGACCCGAAGGAATACTATTCATCATACCCTTGCGAAGTGATATTAAGGCCCGGCTATCCAGCGAGAGCGCAATATAAAAGTACATTCTTATGGAAGCTCTATGGAAAAAAATTGCTAAATTTGATGGGCAAGATTGATTCTTATGCAGATATTGGTGGTTGTTTTGGATTTGGTGCAAACTCAATGGCCTTTAATATATCTCAACATCAGGGGTATTATCCCAAAACAAAGGTGTTTGAGATATCAGATGATTTCATAGCTATTGGGAAAAAAATATTTCCATATATGGATTTTATTAATGCAGATTTCGGCTCTTGGAAAGGGTCTCCTGCAATTTTCGATTTAATCACCATGTTTGATGTAATCGAACATATTCCTGATCCGTCATCTTTTCTCTCATTGGCTGCAGATCATTTTAAATTTGCATTATTATATACACCTCTTGAGACAGGTGGTGAATGGTTTGGGGCAAAGCCGCCCAATAAACAAGGATACGAACATGAAGACGGACATATAAATTTTTTCACTTCGTATTCATATCGAAAATTATTGGATTTAAGTGGCTTCGAGTTGTTAGATGGTAAATTTATTTCTAGTATAGTTCCTCCATTCTCAAAAGAAGTCTTATTACCCGAGAGTATGCTACGAACGAAAAACTATCCAATAATTAAGAAATTTGGCGCATCTTTGGTCAATTGTGTTATTTTCCCATCTTATTTGCGCCGAAAAATATTCGGAGGAGGAAACCATATTGGTTTATTTCGCTCACGCAACTTCAAATGATTTTTGTTAAATTCTTTCAACAATCTAATGGCTGTCTGCATATCCGAAGTCGAATCATTTCAATGAAACCAGCGAAGAGCTGTGTAACCCCGAACGTCTTGACTTTATATACTTCGAGGAGAAATATATTGCCTAAGAATACTAGCATGTCAAGGGATTTTGCAGATAAACTTCCCAGAAATCTCCTTGCTAATATAGCTTATTTTTTGGTCAACGTCATCATCGGCGTACTCTTGGTCCCCTACTTCGTCTCTAACCTAGGGGTTGCGGCCTACGGGCTCATCCCGCTTGCGACCTCGATAACCGGGTATGTGGCCATCGTCGTCCAGTCCCTAAACATCTCTGTATCTCGCTTCCTTACAGTGGATCTCCAGCGGGGGGACTATGCTGCCGCGAACCGGACCTTCAACACCGCCCTCTTCGGACTCTCCGTGGTCATCCTCCTGATGGTTCCGGTCGTCCTCGCGATTGCCTGTTTTGTCCCTTCCATCTTTCACGTTCCGGCCGGGCATGAGAGGGGCGCGATCCTTCTTTTCCTTGGAGTCTCTGCCGCCTTTTTCCTCCGCTCATGGAACGGGAACTTCACGGTCCAGCTCTTCGCCTACAATCGCCTCGACCTCCAGAACCTCGTCAACCTCACCAACCTCCTCGTCCAGACCGTGCTGATCGTCTTCCTCTTCACCTTCCTCGGTCCCAACCTCGCCCTCGTCGGTGGGGCGTACTTGGCCGGGGCGGTCGTGGCCTCAGGGGTCTCGATCATCCTTTCCCGACGGGTCTGCCCGTACCTCCGAGTCTCGATCTGCGCCTTCGACCGCACGAGAGTAAAGGACCTCAGCAGGATGGGGGGGTGGGTGGTAATCAACCAGATCGGCGCCCTCCTTTTCTATTCGACCGCCCTCATTGTCGTCAATCTGCTCTTCGGGGCGACGTCCGCGGGGAAGTACGCGATCGCCCTCCAGTGGGTCACCCTCCTCCTGGCGGTGGCGTTGGTTCTTTCAGGCGTCCTGACGCCAACGATTCTCTCCTATTACGCCCGTGGGCAGACCGAGTCCCTAATCCGAATCACGAAGAGCGCCGTCAAACTGATGGGGCTTGCCATGGCCCTCCCGATCGGTCTTGTGTGCGGGTTTGCCCCGCAACTCCTCACCGTCTGGGTCGGTTCAGAGTTCGCCGTCCTTGCTCCTCTAGTGGTGCTCCTGACTGTGCACTTATCAGTAAATCTTGCAGTTTTGCCCCTCTTCTCGATCAATGTGGCCTATAACCGGGTGCGGGTGCCGGGCGTTGTGACCCTCGTGATGGGGGTTGGAAATATCGCCCTCGCGGTTGCCCTGGAGCTCCTGACCGGCTGGGGTTACTACGGCGTCGCAGCTGCGGGTGCGATCGTGCTCACCTTGAAGAACGCCTTCTTCACCCCCTGGTATGCGACAAAGGTGCTCGGGGTTGAATTGCACACCTTCACCCGATCGATGCTCACCGGAGTTGTGGCGACCGTTCTCGTCGGTATCTCGGCAGCAACACTGGGTGCCGTCCTCCCGCTTGGCGACATGGCTATGCTCGCCGTTGCCAACGTGTCAATTACTCTCGTATACCTTGCGGCGGTGTGGACATTCGGTCTCAGCGGTTTTGAGCGCAGGCTCTTCGAATCCTATCTTCCTTCAACGCTCAGGAGAATTAACGCATGAAACCATCTGTAATTACAAACGTCGTCAGGTACGACCACTGCATCGGCTGCGGTCTCTGCGCTGCCCTCTGCCCAGAGGGAGTCCTTGAGATGAGATGGAACCGGTTTGGCGAATATAACCCGATAGAGGCGAATCCGTGCACCACAGAATGCGGCCTTTGCCTGAAGATCTGCCCGTTTGCAGACCATGAAGAGAACGAGGACACGATCGGGAAGGAACTCTATGGCAACGTGCCAGGTATCAGCCACCGCCCGGAGATCGGCTACTACCTCGCCTCTTATGTCGGCTATGCGGATAAGCACCGCCCGACCAGCGCCTCGGGTGGGGTGGCGACCTGGCTCTTGGAGAGGTTGCTTGCAGAGGACATAGTCGACTACGTCGTCTGCGTCGCCCCTACCGGAGACGATGAGAGATTCTTCTCCTTCACGGTCTTCGATACCCCCGAGGACGTGCGGGCCGGGGTTGGCTCGGCCTACTACCCGGTAGAGATTTCAGGGGTGATCAAGCAAGTCCTCGAGGTGCCGGGCCGATACGCCATAACCGGTCTGCCTTGCTTCATTAAGGCAATCCGTTTAGCACAGCAGAAGAACACAAAGCTTAGAGAGCAGGTCGTGGTCACCGTCGGCCTCGTCTGCGGGCAGCTGAAGAGCAGGCACTTTACCGACTATATCGCCGCCCTCGCCGGGGTGCGTGGGAAGGTGACGGGGGTGCGCTACCGTGGGAAGAGTCCGAACCATCCGGCGAATAATTTTTACTTTTCTTTCATGGCCGAAGGCGAAGAGGTTCGGAATATCTTTTTTAACGAAGGGATCGCCGAGGCCTGGGTGAATCGTTGGTTCACCCCGAACGCCTGCAACTACTGCGACGACATCTTTGCCGAATGTGCTGACGTCGCCTGCATGGATGCGTGGCTTCCTGAGTATGCGCAAGATAGCCGGGGGACGAGCCTCGTGCTGGTGCGCTCGCCACTGGTGGGGGAGGTGATTGAACGGGGGCAGGGGGTCCGTCTCGATCCGATCCAGGTCGGGCGGGTAGTGCAGAGCCAGGCAGGGGTTGTGGCTGTCAAACGGCAACACCTGGCGTACCGGCTGTATCTCGATCGGAAAAGGGGACAGAAGGTGCCGGAGAAGCGGGTGGCGTCGAAGAAACCGAAAAATCCCTTCCTGTGCTGTGAGGTCGTCCTGAAGGATAACATGTCGGCGGTTAGCAGGGATACCTGGGATGAAAATTTGCCGGACATAGAACGCTTACTTGAGGCGATGCGACCGGTCCATAAGCAAATGGTGGTATTGAGACGAATAGAAAGGATTATTACATTTCCGGCAAAAACTTTTCGTTATACTCTGAAGAAGTTCCGGAGCAATCACCATGAATGAAGAGAGACCGCTATTTATACTGGCAGGAAATGGTCCCTACGAGAACCGGGGATGCGAGGCGATTGTCCGAGGGACGGTGAAGATCCTACGGGAAAATTTCAGGGATCCCCGCTTTGTCTGCCTGAGCCATTTCAATTCCAGAGAACAGTACAGGAAGCAATGTCTACAGGAGAATGATGATGCGATTGTCCATCTTGCTTCTGGTCTGATTCCCAAAAATAGGATAATTCAGAATTTTTGGAGACCTAATATCTGGATATATGTATATAAGCGTCTCTTCGATCATGCTGCATTAAAATATCACGTATACCGTGACATGCTCTCGCACCTCGACAAAGCAGCTGCAGTCCTCTCCATTGGTGGGGATAACTACTCCCTCGATTATAGTGTTCCTATCCTCTTCACCGGCCTTGACGACATCGTTCTCGAAAAGGGAAGGACCCTGGCCATCTGGGGGGCCTCTGTCGGTCCGTTTGATAGAATGCCTGATTACGAGGAGTACATGGGCCGTCATCTCCGGGAAGTCACCGCAATCTTTGCCAGAGAGTCTGTCACGATCGATTACCTCAAAGGCATTGGCGTAAACGACAACGTCTACCTCGTCGCGGACCCGGCTTTCGTCATGGACGCGATAAAACCGGAGAATATCGAGGACGATCTCCCCATCGATGAGGAGGCGATAGGCATCAACTTCAGTCCATGGATGGCAAATTATGTCACTGGTGGCGATCTCGAAGCGTGGACCGGTATGGCTGCATCGATCATCGAGGATGTGGCCCGAAAGACCGGGATGCCGATCTATCTGATCCCCCATGTGACCAGTCCACATTCAAACGACTATGAGTTTATGCAACAGGCCCTCTCTCTCATCCAGAGCAGAAACCGCGACATAACCCTGGTCCCACCAAGGTACAATGCCGCAGAGATGAAGTGGATCATCAGTCGGATGGACCTATTTGCCGGGGCACGGACGCACTCGACGATTGCAGCTCTCTCTTCAGGCATCCCGACACTGAGCTTCGCCTATAGTATCAAGGCTCGGGGGATCAATCGGGACCTCTTCGGCCATACCAATTACTGCCTAGAGCCCAAGGATCTGGACACAGGGGTGATTTCCGGCCGGATGGAATCCATGCTGGATAACAGCACTACTATAAGAATGGACCTTGCAGAGCAGATTCCGAGGATGCAGAGGGCGGCGTCGAGTGCCGGAATAAGGCTGAAACAAATCGTCGGTGGTGCTCGTTGATTTAGTGGATGTTTCGTTTAGAGCTCTTAGAGACGCTACAAAATATGTACGTGTTTAGCTCCCCCCGAATCGATTGCTTGATGTTGGTTTTGGTCAATGAATGCACGCCGACAAACAACTTGTGGCAAGTAGAAAAACAACATCTATAGCCGCAGTTACTCGAAATTAACTCACTGGAACTGGCCACGCGAGGCATTAAGAAATGGCTTTGCTGATGCTGATTGATATGAGCTAAACACATACCAAAATATCATTTTTGATGCCAAGATGCGTACCAAATGGGTATCCCACAAATCAGAATCGATATTGAATCTCTTTGGGCATATCAACCAATTCCTGTTTACTACCAACACATAAGGACGATATAATTTTGGGGATCAGATGATGATCCCCATCCATTGGACATTCCACTCCCACAAGTTAGCTTGCTCCGGCGTTAGAGGAGTCCCATTACTAAACCTTACATAAATCCTAAATCCTGTAGGGGTTGCTTGGTAAATCGAAGTCGCTCCCGTAATCGCCCCATGAGCTGTTTTACCTCCCAGTGACGTAAGGTATATCGGCTTCTCGGTGAACCCTGCCGAGCTAGTGTCCACGTCCAGGTAAAGCGAGTTGCTGCTGTACTGCTTCCAATCAGTAACTCCAGGCGTCGTAGATCCCGCATTGATGTGGGATTTAGGAATCGCCATCCACTGAATATGCCACTTCCACAAATTAGCTTGCTCTGGAGTGATGGGAGCCCCATTAATCCACCTTATATAAACCCTAAATCCTGTGGGGGTTGCTTGGTAAATCGAAGTTGCTCCTACAATCGTCCAATGACCTGAGTTACCTCCCAGTGACGTAATGTAGATCGGCGTCTC
>Ga0268282_1000278_pt1 | contig 28740 bp, 25 predicted proteins | sample saktaG_12_FD_190133 | JGI IMG/M metagenome (GOLD analysis project Ga0268282, IMG submission 190133) | Saline water microbial communities from Sakinaw Lake, British Columbia, Canada - sak_2011_5_24_120m | ecosystem: Environmental > Aquatic > Non-marine Saline and Alkaline > Saline ...
GGACAATCTATGTGCGCATAATGACGATTCTTCGTCTCATACTCTATGTGCGCTATCTGTATCGTTAATCCTCTCTCCTTCTCCTCAGGCGCATTGTCTATCTGATCATACGCAACATAATCTACATCCCCTCCAGCCTTGTTCAATACCTTCGTTATCGCAGACGTTAATGTCGTCTTCCCATGATCTACATGCCCTATCGTCCCTATGTTTAAATGCGGCTTCGTCCGCTCAAACTTCTTCTTCGCCATCTCTCTTACCTCCTAACGCTTAGATTCTTCCAAAGCCCACGACCAGATTTGAACTGGTGACCCCGTCCTTACCAAGGACGTGCTCTACCAACTGAGCTACGTGGGCAGAATTACATCCATATTAAAAGCGGGAAACGGGACTCGAACCCGCGACAAACGGCTTGGAAGGCCGATGCTCTACCAACTGAGCTATTCCCGCTCAAATGGGCAGGGAAGGATTCGAACCTCCGAAGCGTTACCGCTACGGGTTTACAGCCCGCCCCATTTGTCCACTTTGGTACCTGCCCACATCACAAACAAAATCCTCTTCTAATTATCAGGCTGTGACTTTTGAGATTATTAGCTATTTATAATATCTTCTCGATCTTTAATTAAAACCACATTTACCCAATAACCTAATCAATCATTCAAAAGCCAGCGAGAGGATTCGAACCCCCGACCCGCTGATTACAAATCAGCTGCTCTACCAACTGAGCTACGCTGGCAAAATCTGTTACCTAAAATCTTCTAACTATCTAATCTTTATTTTTTGGGAATAAATAAGAAAAAATTTATAAAGAGTACTACTCTATACTCACCTCTTTTAAATCCGAATGAAACATAAAAAAATACTTGTGGAATTCTAAATGACTTCACTACTTTTGTCAAGAACTATTTTTGCTGGAGTTTCCCTAATTTTTCAGAGCTTTTTTACACTGAATTCTGTTATTTTATTGCTGATAAAAAAACCCATTCTTCCCTTTATAACCAACCTGTATTATTCACGAGTCGAGGTTGCTGCAGATGCAAGGCACAGCCCATGAAGTTGTGGTCCTTCACCACGAATGGGCTTTAACGCAGCAGATGCAGTAAGATCGGCTCGCTTGTAAGGTGAAAATTGCTGATAATATATTTAGATAAGATGAATTTGAGGGCATGTCTGCGCTCAACTAAGATTTTTAACGCCATTTCTTACCCGATCTTCTCGGCTCTGCTGGAACTCCGCATGTTTATCTTAAGCAACGCCACAATGTCCGCGAGCCATCATTAACACCGCCCCATTGATTATACAGTGCTCACACATCCATCAGGCCCGACTTCCTCGGATTCCCTCGAAGATCGACTCAGAAAGGCTAAATCTTTCAATGTCGCTTCCTCCATCCCCTCAAATTCATATGCTTTAGGCTGTTAGGTTGTGATCTAGCCTAGGGTATAGGATATCCTAGTTCTAAAGGTTTCATGGGGAACGATAAAAACTATTTGGTATTATATTAATTCTAAGCAATTTTTATGAATAATTCAGGTTAAATGCCTTGAAGAAAACGGGCCTGAACACATTCATTAAATTAGAAATAATACTGCTTCTTGTCTTTGATCTGGCGTCTCTGCTTCTGCAACCTCGCCTTTTCTAAGGTCTGCCTTAATCCTCTATAAAAATCCTGTGCAAATATTAAATACTTCGCTCGCTGGATCAATGTAAGATTATCTCTAAGGAATATTTCAAATTCCTCTTCCCTGCTTTCTAGACGAAGCTTTAATTCCTTAATATTATTGATTTTATTTGTAATTTCCTGTTCATCAGGATTTTCTTGCTTCAAAATCAACCTGAGTTCTCTTCTCTGCTTGCCCAGTTGAATATTTGTCTCCATTTTTTCCTTTTCAATTTCATTCACCTTGGGGAAAATCTTTGCTGTCTGGCTTTCAGTTTTCCAGATGATTTTCAAGCACTTTCCTTTTTCTTTCCGAGAGCTCTTTGTCTATTGAGTCAGATATCCACTTTTTAATCCTTTTACATTTCATAGTATCCTCCTATCTAAATATGATTTCAGCTTTTCCTGGTAACGCTGTGCCAGATCTTCAAAAGCATCAACATTCCCTTGTTTAGCTTGTTGAACCAGCCAATCATCAGAGAATTCTTCCATACTTTTTATCCTATTATTTGACAAATCTTATACAAAATTTCTTTGCAAAATAACTTGCAAATAATATTCAACCTCCAAAATTGACATATCTCAGAGTTGTTGTTATGATTTGGCCGCAGTCTTTTTAAAGGATTCTTTAATGATTGAGCGCTACACACGCCCAGAAATGGGCACAATTTGGTCTGACCAAAACAGGTACCAAAAATGGCTTGAAGTTGAGCTTGCCGTTTGTGAAGCCTGGAACCAACTAGGAGAAATCCCTTCAGAAACACTGACCCGAATTAAAGAGAAAGCTGCTTTCTCTGTAAAACGGATCGATGAGATTGAAAAGATTGTTAAACATGACATAATAGCCTTTCTCTCGTCGGTGGCAGAAAATATCGGAGAAGAATCCCGCTACATACACATGGGCCTTACTTCATATGATATTGTCGATACTGCCTTTTCTCTTCTTATCACAGAATCCCTTGAAATTATCAAGAAAGAACTTATAAAATTAAAAGAAGTTTTAAAAAAAGAGGCAATCCGTCATAAAAAGACTGTGATGGTGGGACGCACCCATGGAGTTCATGCAGAGCCAATCTCCTTCGGCATAAAACTCCTTGTCTGGTATGAAGAAATCAAACGAAATCTTAGAAGAATTTCAAATGCTCAAAAGGTGATAAGCACAGGAAGAATCTCTGGTGCAGTAGGCACTTACATGCATATAGACCCGAAGGTCGAACTCTATGCCCTGAAAAAATTAGGCCTAGAGCCTGCAAAAGTTTCAACACAAGTTCTTCAACGCGATAGACATGCTGAAGTCCTATCAACTCTGGCTATCCTTAATTCATCTTTAGATAAATTCGCCACTGAAATCCGCCATCTTCAAAAAACCGAAGTTCTCGAGCTCGAAGAACCTTTTACCGAAGGACAAAAGGGTTCTTCTGCAATGCCCCATAAAAAAAATCCTGTTCGCGCAGAGAGAATATCTGGCCTAGCACGCATAACAAGAGCAAACTTCCAGGCTGCTCTGGAAAATATTCCACTCTGGCACGAAAGAGATATTTCACATTCATCAGTAGAAAGAATAATTTTCCCTGACACCTTTATTCTCACGGACTTTCTCCTGGCAGAAATGACGGACATTATAAGTAACTGGGCTGTTTTCCCGGAAAAAATGGAAGAAAATATTTATCTAACGCAAGGCCTTATCTTCTCACAAAAAATTCTTCTTACCCTCATCAAAAAGAACCTGACTCGTGACAATGCTTACCATCTAGTTCAAAGAAACAGCCTTAAGGCCTGGAAAGATCATCTCGATTTTAAAGTCCTTATTCAATCTGACAAGGAAATTTCCAAGGTTTTATCCCATGAAGAAATTGAGGACTGTTTCTCTCTAGAACCTTATATGAAAAGCATAGACTATATTTATGACAGGGTTTTTGCCTAAGAATAATAAGCATTGAGAGAGAAAATTTTCAGAAACCAGAAAAAAAGGGGGAGAATTGCTGTATTTATTTCTGGCCGGGGATCAAATTTCAAAGCCATCCATGATGCCGTCCTTAAAAAAAAAATAAATGCTGAAATCAGCCTTGTTTTAAGTAATAAGAAAGATGCACCTGGTCTTAAGATCGCTCAAAAACGAAACCTAGACACCATTTTTCTTGATCCAAAAGACTTTGGCTCCAACGAAGAATATGACAGGGAAATTATCAAAAAAATAAATAAAAAGGGAGTGGATCTTATCTGCCTGGCAGGCTACATGAAAATTTTAACCCCTCTTCTCTGCAAGGAATACAATAACAGGATCATGAATATACATCCGGCTTTGCTTCCTGCTTTCCCAGGTCTTCATGTTCAAAGAAAAGCAATTGACTGGGGAGTAAGATATTCAGGGGTTACTGTTCACTTTGTAACTTCAAACATAGATATGGGGCCCATTATTCTTCAGGCTGTAGTTCCCGTTTTTCAGGACGACTCAGAGGAAACTCTGAGTGAAAGGATACTGAAAGAGGAGCACAAAATCTATCCCGAAGCAGTAAGACTCTTTTTTGAGGGTAGACTGGAATTAAGGGGAAGGCGAGTATATATCAAGAAATAAAGCTGGACATTTAAGATTTATACAAAAATTCTATATTTCCGGTGGTTTTAATTTGGGGGGCTTGCCAAAAATGTCTTTATATCTTGCTGGATAAGTGTCTTTTCCTCCTGCAAGAAGAAAGGTCAGGGGCATAACTTCCTTAGCCAGCTTACTCATCTCTGTGGCAGTATTCCGGATATCCCATTGAGCAGTAGCATCCTCTCTCAGCCTTGAAATATGGTACAATTCTCTTGCATTGACCTTCAGCAGGACACGCCTCCTGTGAGCATTTGTTAAAATATACTCAGCTCCTACAGCTAAGCTTTCTTTCAATACAGAATACGCTGCATTTGTTTTCTCGATGATATCCATAAACTCTCTTCTGGCTCCAATTTCCTCAACAGACAAGGGAATAGTTACTCCCAAGTCTGGATTATAGCTCTGGGTTGTCAGTGTCGCCATTCTGTGTCGCTTTAGTTGGGCAAAACAGGCAGAGGAAACAATCAAATTATAAGTCAGGTCAACATATTCGAATTCCCTGAGGACAGCATCATAAAATTCCATATGTTTCAGTGCTGTTTTCAAATATTCCATATTTTTTTCAGGTGTAAACGTCCTGGCTTTTTCCATACACTCTCTAAATGGCAGAAATGAGGAAGTATGCAAAAGAGCAGCGATTAACTTAGTATCCGCATCAGGAGTAAAATCCACAAGACAAACAGGTTCATCCTTTTTCTCAATTAGCGGATTCATAAGAGACGAGGATTTGACTTTCAATTCCTCATAAGTCTTGGCATCAAAATCATTCCCTTCAGTAAAAAGTATAATAGAAGGAGCAACTTCTTTTGCAAGTTCATAAATCTTATGATTTAATTCTCCAATCTCAGCCAGTTTATTTGAGGCAAAACGGCGAATTAAAAACTCCAGATTCCTGGCATTAGCAGTCATCCCTAACTGACTTTGAGTTGCCAAGCTTACTGCGTAACGGGCGTCCTCTTTTGCCCATCCCTCTAGAATAGAATGTTTCTTTGGATCATGAGCAAGCTTAATATTTTTTTCAAAAAAATAAGGTTTCAGCCTTTTATAAAGCTTCTGGTAAAGAGAATTTTGTGCTCTGATTGTATCTAGAAAAAGCTCCTGTTTTCCTGCTTTTTTTACTTCTTCTGGAAGGACAAAATCATCTTTGAGCTTGATGTAACGCTGAGATTTTTCTGTAAACGCACAGAGCCTGAATTTCTCAATTTCTTCTATAGCCAATCGGCTCACACCGATTATATCAAAGTTAAAGACAGCATGTTCTGCCACAGAATGGTGTCCCATCTTAAAAATGATGGTCCGATTTGACCTTCTTGCCCTTTGGACCTCTGCTCTAGCAACAGCCCGCAACTCATCAACAGAACGTGGATCCCGGGAAATACGTGCATAAGAAGCAGAAAGTGTTTCAGGAGTTATATCATCACGAGGCGGGCTGGTTTTTTTCAGTTCTTCAATAACAGTACTATCAACATTATAGCCGGATAATATAACCTTCATTGCTGTAATAAAATAAAAAGAGAAAAGGGGAAAGTCAACTTTTCCATAACATGAGTTTTATCCTTTAATCACCCCAACAGGGGCAACCCGAACGATTAATCTCCCTATCCCAGCTTGATGTGAAACTCTAACTACTTCATTTACATCCTTATAAGCCTGAGAGGCTTCTTCGGCTACTCCTTTCCAACTTACGGATTTCAGTAAGATTCCTTTTTCCTCTAAATCATTTTTAATCTTCTCTCCCCTAAAACGACGTAAAGCTTCCCGCCTGGAAATAACCCTGCCTGCGCCATGAGCTGTGGAAGCAAAACTCATTTTTTCAGCTTCTGAAGTGCCAGCAAGAATATATGACGAAGTTCCCATACTTCCTGGAATAATTACTGGCTGCCCTACAATCCGGTAAACCTCAGGAATTTCTTCCCGGCCTGGGCCAAAACTTCTTGTTGCTCCTTTCCTATGAATACATACTTCTTTCTCCTCGCCGTTAATTACATGTTTCTCAAATTTAGCCACATTATGGCAAACATCATAGACCTGATCCATTCCCTTAGAACTTCCCATGACTCCTGCAAAAACTTCTCTGACCAAATGAGCAATCATCTGTCTGTTCGCAAAAGCAAAATTAACTGCAGCACTCATTGTTTTATAGTACTGCTGTCCTAACTCTGAACGTATAGGCGCATTTATCAATTGCCTGTCCGGCAAATTCTTCGTCCCATACCTATTTTCCATAAGCCTGATATAATCCGAAGCCACCTGATGTCCTAATCCGCGGCTTCCGCAGTGAATCATGACTAAAATCTGACCTTCTGAATGTATCCCGAAAACCTTTGCAGTCTGAGACTCATAAATCTCAGTTACTTTCTGTATCTCTAAAAAATGATTTCCAGCCCCTAAAGTACCCAGTTGAGGAATGCCTCTTTCTACAGCTCTTGAAGAAAGATAGCTTGGATCTGCACTTATTATCCTCCCGTTTTCTTCTGTCCTCTGTAAATCTTCCTTCATCCCATAGCCTTTTGCTACAGCCCATTCGGCCCCTTTGGCACAGACCTCATGTAGAACCTTTCGACTCAGCCTGGTGATTCCTCCTTTACCCACGCCAGCCGGCACTTCTCTGAACATTCCATCTACAAGTGCCTGTATCCTATTCCTGACATCTTTTTCAAAATACTCCGTCTTTAATAACCTAACTCCGCAGTTAATGTCATAACCCACACCACCCGGGGAAATAATCCCTTCCTCCAGATCAAAGGCAGCTACCCCTCCTATAGGAAAACCGTAACCTTGATGTGCATCAGGCATCACATAGGCAGCCTTCTGGATGCCTCTTAAACATGCCATATTCTTTGCCTGCTTAAGTGTCAGATCACCTTTAATGCTCTCTAAAAGCTTTGAGGAGGCATAAACAATTGATGGGACGTTCATATCACCATGTTTTGGAATTTCCCATGTGTAATCGTTTATTTTTTTTAACTCTATCATGATACCTCAAACATCAACCACAACCTGAACCATGAAATGACTATTGCATTCTACTCTCATCTCATTGTATGTTATGGCTTTAACCCCTCCAAAAGTTTCATATTTATCTGAATATCTATCTCCAAGGAAAAATGCCTTCAACAAATATTGATTTTCCTTTTTCTCGATTCGAACCTTCTGTGCCGAATGTAAAAGAAACATCTGCGAATCCATCAAAAATAATATTTCTTCTAAAAAAACGACAAGAAGCTGCTTCAGGTCTCTTCCTTGCTTTTCTAGTCGATACTTTATTCTCTTTTTAATCTTTTTATTATCCCACATAAGAGAAATTGTAGCCAGTGCTGCATTAGAAAAGGCCTCTTCAAGAGTCCTTCCAAAAGCCTGAAATTTCACATCACCTGTATGGGAAAGAAATTTGTATTTTTGCACTTTAAAAAACACCAGGAACAGACCTTCCGCAGTATGGACACTTAGAATTTTCTATCTTATTTTGAGAAATCGAATATCCATGCCTCAAAATAAGAATATTATGGCAGTTGGGGCATAAAGTGTCTTCAGATTCTCCGAGTACATTTCCGATGTAGATGTAACGAAGGCCTTCTCTCTTCCCGATAGAGAGAGCTTTTCTTAATGTTTCAAGAGGAGTGGCATTACTTTCGGTATAATTATAATCAGGATGGAAACGGCTTATATGCCAGGGGATATCCGGATCAACTTCGGCTATAAACTTGGCAATTTGAGTTAATTCCTCGTCTGAATCATTTAGCTCAGGAACTATAAGAGTAGTAACTTCAACCCAAATTCCCAATTTTTTCATCAATCGAATCGAATCAAGAACAGGTTTCAGATGTGCCTTACATATGTCTTTGTAAAAATTTTCACTGAATGATTTTAAGTCAACGTTACATGCATCAAGATAAGGATTTATCGCTTCCAGAGCTTCAGGAGTCATATAGCCATTTGTAACGAAAATATTCGCCAGCCCTTCTTTTTTAGCAAGCACTGCTGTATCGTAAGCATACTCATAAAATATTGTTGGTTCGGTGTAAGTGTAAGCAATACTCTTGCATTTATGGCTTTTCGCTGCATAAACGATTTCTTCAGGAGTTAATTTTTGTTCAGTCAAACCACTACCATTTCTTTTAGAAGTCTGAGATATCTGCCAGTTCTGACAGAAAGGGCATCGAAAATTGCATCCAATTGTCGCCATTGAAAATGATACTGTCCCCGGTAAAAAATGATAAAGGGGTTTTTTTTCGATAGGATCTATATGAGCGGCAATAACCTCTCCATAAACATGGGTATAGAGTTTCCCTTCTCTATTTTGCCTTACTCCACAGAATCCGAATTTTAAAGGCACAATCCGACAGCGGTGATTGCAAAGAAAGCAATCGACATTTCCATCCTCAATGGAGCGATAAAGTTTAGCTTCCTTGATCATTCTTTGTTCCAACCTTTAAGAAATTTCAACATGGTTTCCTTCTGGATCTTTCACAAAATGATTACAGGAACGGCTCATGATTTTCTCCTCAATAAATGTTTTTCTTATACACTACCCCATTAAAAAAGATATATGTATATAATATAATGGAAAAAACGAAAATTCAAATTATAAAGGTCCAAAAGTGGCACAGGTGTTTAATCTCACATCCATCACAGAATGGCTTCCGGGCCCGGCAGATTTTTCTCCCGTGGTTAACCAGAATATAATTAAAATCCAGCCACTCATTTTTAGGCACAATAGTCAAAAGATCCTGCTCAATTTTATCAGCATTTTTTTCTCTGCTTAGCCCCAATCTTCCAGACAGCCGTTTGACATGAGTATCAACAGCAATACCCTCAGCTTTCCTGTACGCGCTGGAAAGCACAATATTCGCTGTTTTCCTGGCTACACCAGGCAGAGACAAGAGATCATTCATATTATTTGGCACTTCACCCTTGAAATCTTCAACGATTTTTTTACAGGCATTGATTATATTTCTCGACTTGTTTCTGAAAAAGCCTGTGGAGCGAATTTCCTCCTCCAATTCTTCCTGATTCGCACGTGCAAAATCTGATACAGTCTTATACTTATTAAAAAGAGAAGGAGTGATTTTGTTTACTCTTTCATCTGTACACTGAGCAGACAAAATCGTTGCTACTAGAATCTGGAGTGGGGTCTCAAAATTAAGGGCTGTGCGACTTCCAAGATATGACTTCTTCAGAATGCTTATGATTTCTTCAATTCCGGGTTTTCTGCTTTCCATCTCTATCGTAAATTCCAAATCTATGATGCCTTTATCATCCTTTCTATCGCTATACTTGCTTTCCTGCTAATTTCATGAGGGACTTCTATTCTATATTTTTTTTCTTCCAAAGATTTGAGAACTTTATCCAGGTTTATTTTTTTCATGTTTGAACACACAATCGAATCTTTAGCAGGATAAAAATTCTTATCAGGATTCTCTTTTTTCAACCTATAGATGATGCCTGATTCAGTTCCGATGATAATATCTCTGCTCTCTGTCCTAGAAGCCTCTCTAACCATCTGTCCTGTAGAAAGAGCTTTATCCGCTAAACCAATAACTTCGGGCCGGCATTCAGGGTGTACCCAGACTTCTGCTTCAGGATAAAGGTTTTTTTTCTCTCTTATATGCTCCGCTAAAATATTGTTATGCACATAGCAGTAACCATCCCAAGAAATGACCTTTTTATCTGTTAGGCTGTCAATATAAGCCCCAAGATTTCTATCCGGAACAAAAAGAACTTCACTGTCATCAAGCGATTCAACAATCTTTACAGCATTGGCTGAAGTGCAACATATATCACATTCTGCCTTAACTTCTGCAGATGTATTGACATAACAGACAACCTTCCTACCAGGATAATTCTGTTTCCATTCTCTAAGTGCTTGAGGCGTTATCATATCAGCCATTGGACAACCCGCGTTTACATCAGGTATTAGCACAGTTTTATCCTTTGATAATATTGCAGCAGTCTCTGCCATAAAATGAACACCGCAGAAAAGGATCACTTCCTCCCTGACCTGTGCCGCTTTAATACTTAGGTCGAGAGAATCCCCTAAAAAATCGGCTGTTTCCTGGACTTCTCCAATCTGATAGTTATGCACTAAAATCACAGCATTTATCTCTTTCTTTAACTGCATGATCCTTTCGATTTTTTCTTCTTCTTTCAATTATACCCTCATTTTTTTGCTATAAAGCACTCTCTTTACTCCTTAATACCTTTTCTAACTTTCTCTATATTGACAATATCTTTCAATTCCTTATCAATCAAGATTGTATCTTCTCTGGCCATGCCCGTGGAAATGATAGAAATTTTGACTTGGATAAGTTCTTCGATAATCTTAATATAATCAAGAAAAGCTTCAGGAAGCAAAGTAAAATCCGTTACTCCCTTGACAGGTTTCTTCCATCCACGCAATGTTCTATATTGAGGTTTTACTTTTTCCAAAACCCAGCTTTCTGTAGGAAAAGTCTCCAGCATTTCCCCCTTATATTTATAACCTACACAAACCAAAACTTCTTCAAACCCATCCAAAATATCAGGCTTAGTAAGGGCAATTTTTTTTATTCCGCCCAACCTGCAGGAATAGGCAAGAATCACAGCATCAAACCAGCCACAACGCCTGGGGCGGCCGGTCGTAGCTCCAAATTCATTTCCTCTTTCAAGAAGCAATTTGCCCTTCTCATTAAAGATTTCTGTTGGAAACGGCCCCATACCAACACGTGTTGTATAGGCTTTAGTCACTCCTAAAACCCCGTCTATTTTATCAGGACTAACACCCAAACCTGTACATGCTCCTCCTGCTGTCGAATTAGACGAGGTCACAAAAGGATATGTTCCATGGTCAATATCGAGCAGAGTGCCCTGGGCTCCCTCAAAAAGAACAGAATTTCTTTCTTTTATTTTCTTATCCAAAAGAAAAGAAACATCTTTTATGTATTTTACAAGTTTAGAAGCATATTTCAGATATTCATCCAGGACTTTTTTTGGGTCGATTAATGGCATTCCATAATGAGCAAGATAGATGTTTTTTTCTTCAACATTTTGTTCAATTCTCTCTTTAAGCACATTAAAATTTAAAAGATCTCCGGCTCTTATTCCCTGCCGGGCCGCTTTATCCACATAAGCAGGCCCAATACCCCTGCAGGTAGTCCCTATTTTTTTGACTCCTTTTCTCTTCTCGCTGATCTTCTCGACCAAAGAATGGTAAGGAAGGATAATATGAGCATTTTTACTTATGACAATATTATCATCAATCTCAACCCCATATTTTTTTAACTGTGAAATCTCATCCAGAAATTCTCCAGGGCTCAAAACAACTCCATTCCCTATTACACAAAGTTTACTTTTATGTAGAATCCCAGAAGGGATAATGTGAAGTATGATTTTCTTCCCTTTCACATAGACCGTATGTCCAGCATTGTGTCCTCCTTGATAGCGGGCCACTACATCAAATGAGGGGCTTAGAAGGTCAACAATTTTACCTTTACCCTCATCGCCCCATTGAGTACCAAGGACTACCAAATTTGCCATGAAAATCCCTCGAATCGCACAATGATTAATAAGACAAGATTATATTATTATTGATAGCAAATTTTATCAGAAATTAATTCCAGAAACAAGGTAGAAATAAATAATCCAGGAGGACGTGGGTTATTCACGAGCCAAGCTTGCTGCAGATGCGAGGCACAGCACATGAAGTTGTGGTCCTTCACCACGAATGGGCTGTAACACAGCAGATGCAGTAAGATCGGCTCGCCTGTAAGGTGAAAATTGCTGATAATAGATTTAGATTATATGATGGTGATAGTATAGAATAAAGTCCTCCTGAGATTTCCATAGAGAGCGGTTATAGCTAGCTTTAATTATTATAATCTATCAGCAATTTTTATGAATATCCCACGTCAAAAGCTTAAGGCAACTTGGCATAAGAAAATATTATCATTCTTCTCGAATTCTTTCTCACGGTTAAAGTCATATTCAAGTTTCAAACGTAAATTATCAAGCATTAAATAAGCCATCCCGACTGCCCAGCGGCTTTTATTTTCTGATATTCCTATTCCAGGATTATCTGCTCCGAAAAATCCTGTTCCGTGAAACTCGTCATTATATTCCAATCGCTGGTAACTAACTACAGGCTGAAGACTTCCCATATTGACGGACAACTGAATAAAATAACCTTCTGCAGTTCCCCTTGAAAACTCAGCCGGATTCTCAATGTTAACTTTTGTATATTCGGACAATATTTGAAAATCTTCTGTCCCCCATGTTAAATCCAAGCCCTGTAAAAACAAGTTTCTGCTATTATCACTATCAAATTTCCCACGATAATAGGAATAAGCCACCTCAAATCCCTGGTCAACAATCCAAGCAATTCTTGCCCCTCTCCCCTTATTCGCATTATTGTCCTTAAACTGCTGCCCTCCATCCAAGCACTGACTTTCTGCAAGCCCATTACCTAAATATAGCGAATAAAAAAAACTGCTGACCTTTCCTTCCAATAAAATCCCTATGTCTCTCCAGCATGGAGGGAAAAACTCTTCAACATTCATAGGAGGAATTATCAACACTGTCTGGTGGGGCCTGTTGAATTGATTGTATTTTCCAAAAGGAACAAGATAAAGCCCCATCTTAAGATTGAAAGCATATGAAGGACTTACTTCAACAAGGGCTTGATTCATTTCAATCCTTGTTCTATCCTGAAGTTTTACCTCAGCAATATAGGCAATTTTCGGAGTTATCTCTCCCGAAAATATGAGGCCTAATTGAGCTTCTTGGAAAGTTCCATCAAAAACATTACTCTGCGACTGGCCCTTTAAAAACTTAAAAGAAAGATAGCCATTTGTTTTAGCATTAACAGAATTTATAACAAATAACGAAAGCGTAATGGTAAAAAATATTTTTCTAATTTTCATGTTTTCTTCTTCCCTGATATTGCTTTCCTTCCTATTCACAAGAAGGACTTTCATTATAATGAAATAATTGCAGGCTTTCAATTAATAATCTTAAACCACACTCAGTCAGCAAATAAAGAAAAACGTAGAAACTGGCTTTGCCCAAAAAAACAAAGATCTTTTCCTTTTTTTCTCTTGATTTACTCGACTTTTTCTTTTATGATTTCTCTTCAAAATGAAGGCCAAAGCTATTATCAGTTTAATTGCAGGATGGTTCATTCCAGGACTAGGCCATGTCATCATAAAAAAATATTGGAGAGGTCTGATCTTTTTTGTCTGCATTTCATCCATGGCAGCCATCGGGCTCTCCATAGGCGGCGAGATTTATTCTTTCCAAACTGAAAATCCCCTGACAATCCTTGCCTTCTTTTCCGATCTAGGCAACGGATTTTTATATTTGCTTTCCAAAATATTCTCTTTTGGATTCGGGAATCTAAAAAATACTACATTTGAATTCGGTACAACTTTTATAGCAGGAGCAGGCCTCCTGAATTATATATGTGCATTAGATGCCTTTGACATATCTTCAGGAAAAAAGAAATGATATTTAAAAACCACTTGATTTCCATGGCCTTATACGCAACTTTAGCATGTGTTGTCCTGGCATTAATCCGAAGGGATGAAATAAAAAGCCAGATAAAATATGGTGTTTCTCTATTTCTCATTATGGTTTTTGGATCACTTATTTTCGGATGGTTCATGTCTTTATTTATCTGACAACTACTCCTTTCATCATTTTTTCTTCACTTCTTTGAATCCCAAAATTGATATGTTATAATCCTTTCGAACCTGATGAATCTCCAATCTTATGAAGCAATTTTTATGAATAATTCAGTGTACATGGGTTATTCACGAGTCAAGCTTGCTGCAGATACAAGGCACAGCACATGAAGTTGTGGTCCTTCACCACGAATGCGCTGTAACGAATCAGATGCAGTAAGATCGGCTCGCCTGTAAGGTAAAGAATGCCGATGATATAGAGGAAAATAAGTGCATGGAAAAAGAATTAAATGTTATGCGGAAGAAAATATCAACGTAACTGGCAGATATAATGGAAAATAAATATTGGTGTCGGCATTCTTTATGAATAACCCAGGAGAACGTGGATTATTCACGAGCCAAGCTTGCTGCAGATACAAGGCACAGCACATGAAGTTGTGGTCCTTCACCACGAATGCGCTGTAACGAAGCAGATGCAACAAGATCGGCTCGCCTGTAAGGTAAAAATTGCTGATAATAAATTTAAATTATATTATCGATATGATAGAGGATAAACTAGTTCTGAGGGTTTCATGGAGAACGATCAAATCTAGGTATAATTGTTATGACTTATCAGCAATTTTTATGAATAACCCAGGTAAAGTGCAATGATAGAACTATATCACATCTGGAAGCAGTACCAAAAGCCTAATTGGGCCCTTTCGGATGTAACCTTTCGCATTAATAAGGGAGATTTCTATTTTATCACAGGCCCAAGCGGTTCGGGAAAAACCACGCTTCTTAAAATAATCTTTCGGGAGCTATACCCTACCCAAGGGCAAATTGTTGTTGACAGAAGAAACATACTCCGTATTCCCAACCATAAAATATATCAATTGAGACGAACTACAGGAATCGTTTTCCAGGACTTCCGCCTGCTTTCCAATAAAAAGGTTTTTGATAATGTTGCAATAGTACTTCAGATTCTCGGCCTTCCCCGTAAAGAAATAAGAAGAAGAGTTTTTAATGCCCTGCAGATGGTCAACCTCCATCACAAAATGTGGGAATATCCCTCCCGTTTGTCTTACGGTGAACAGCAAAGAGTGGCTATTGCCAGGGCGGTTGTAAATAATCCTAAAATCATATTAGCCGACGAGCCAACCGGAAACCTTGATACCGAGCTTGCTTTCGAAATTATGAGCTTATTCAAAGAAATCAACAAGAAAGGTTCAACTGTCATCATATGCACTCATGATCGTGAACTGATCCGACACTTTGGCAATAACATCATTTTTCTCTATAAAGGAAAATTGTTGAAAAAGGAGACTCTCTGATTATTCAAAAAACTAAATATTTCTTCAAAGAGACCCTGAATAATCTCTGGCAGTATAAAACCCGCAATTTTTTTTCTGTCACAATCATCTGTTTATCTTTCCTTATCATATCAATCTTTCTTTCTCTATCTAATAATCTTCAATATACCGCCAAGCAGATTTCAAAAGACATGGTCGCTGTTCTTTTCTTAGATAAGAACCTGCCAGAAAAGGATATAGAAGCCCTCGAAGAAAAAATTAAAAATTCTACATTGGTCATAAAGACTCAATTTATTAGTTCAAATCAGGCCTTAGAAAAATTTCAAGAGAAATTTCCTGACCTTCAAGGAATCATTGAAAATTTAAAAATTAATCCATTTCCTCCTTCCTTCGAAATTACCCTAAAGGAAGAAAGCATTTCTTCTGATAAAACTTCAAACTTCATCAATAACATGAAAAATACACCTGGAGTTGAAGATATCCAGTTCAACAAAGACTGGATTGAAAGGATGAAATCTCTTAGCAAACTGGTAAAAACTGTCGGATTCTTTTTGGGAGGGATATTGGTTCTTGCATCCTTCTTTATTATTTCCAATATCATTAAGTTAAATGTCTTTGCCAGGCAGAATGAGATCGAAATTCTACGCTTGTCCGGAGCAACTAATTCTTTTATCAGAATTCCTTTTCTTCTTGAGGGGATTATCTTAGGAATAATAGGAGGAATACTATCATTTATTCTTCTTTTACTGCTGATAGAAATTTTTCCTCTGTATTTAGGCTCATCCCTGGGAGTTATGAGCGATATCATAAAGTTCCGTTATCTTTCATTTTCGCAGGTCATCGCACTCCTTGCAGCAGGTGCAGTAATCGGGTTCTTAGGAAGCCTCAGCTCTCTCTCCCGTTTTCTAAAAACATGACTTATTATGGACAGTTCGGCCTATACTGATTTGACATAGAGATGTTCTTATCTTAAAATTCAAAAAATGGTATCCATTGGGCAAGAACTCCAAAGGGAACGCGAATTAAGAGGGATAACTCTAAAAGAAATTGCTGACTCAACAAAGATAAACTTAAGATTCCTGAGAGCATTAGAAGAAGATCAATTGGATATGCTTCCAGGAGATTTTTTTACCAAGGGCATCATACGCACATATGCCAGTTATATTGGCTTAGATGAAGATGCAGTCATGAATAAATACTATGAAATCATGCAACTTCAGGAACAAACCCTGGAAGAGGAAAACAAACAAGAGAAAATTCGTATAACAACCAATCATAAAATAAAAAATATTATTCATCTTGCAATATTAATATTTCTTATTTTAGTAATTCCTTTATCCCTTTATTTTATATTCCACAAAAAGGAACCCGCCAATATCCCTATACCTCTCCCAACTTATAAAATAGCTCAAAAAGATATAATCCTGCCTTCTCCTGTAAATGAATCAATGGAAGAAGAAAAAGTATTGAATCTCGAAATTTCTTTCCATCAGGAAACCTGGATTCAAGTCTATGCAGACGGCATTGAAAAACTAAACAGTCTTAAACAGCCTGGAGAAAAATTCAAAACAGTCGCTCTCGAAGAAATACTCTTCAATATAGGAAATGCAGGCGGATTTTCTTATACTATAAACAACAAAAAAGGGAAATCCCTTGGCCGTTCTGGTGCTGTTGTTAAAAATATCAGAATAACCCCAGACAATTTCCAACAATTCCTCGAATAATAATACACAGTAAAACACTAAAACAAATGCTAAAATAAAATAACAATGGAAGAATCAAAGAACAAGGGACCGCGCGTTATCGGTGCTATTATTGTCCTGCTTATCATTCTATTTTTTGCTATCGAGTTTTTTATCCGCGAGACTCAACAATTTTCCTCAACTACAGTAACAAATGTCCTCCTTTCTTCTCTACAAATCATCGTTCTTCTTCTTTTTCTTATTCTTCTATTTGTACTTGGCAGAAACTTGGCAAAACTCTATTTGGAAAGAAAAAGAAAGGTTGCCGGTTCTCATTTCAAGACAAGGCTGCTCTTTTTCTTTATTTCATTATCCCTTATTCCAACACTCCTTCTTTTCTTCTTTGCAAGCGACATGATCAGCAGAAACATCGAGCAGTGGTTCAAGACCCCTATCGATAAAATCCTGAACGATACAAAAGGTCTAGCTGATGGATTCTATCTAAACACAGAAGAAATAACTCTCCATTATGCCAAGCAGCTTGGCAAAGCCATCCAAAAACAAAAACTCATAAACATAGAACAAAGAGCTCCTTTAATGGAATTCGTCAAGGATAAATTGACTGAATATAAGCTCGACGAAATCGGAATTTATTTAAACGATGAAGAATTATTTTCTTACCTAAATCCGGACCTTCCTCTTCGGGACTACCACACTTTAAAGGAAAACATAGTCAAAAGAGCCCAGCTCGGTGAAGAATTCAGTACTATCGAACCGATGGGCACAGGAGAAATGATAAGGCGGGGGCTTTCTTTCAACATCCAGGACAAAGACAATCTCCTGATTGTTACAGGAAAATATCTTCAACAAAATTACGCTCAGAAAATCAACAATATTACTGCCTACGTTCAGAGATACCGCCAGATAAAAATACAGAAAGACCCTGTAAAATCATTGTATCTAATGACCCTAATTTTCATAACGCTTCTCATCATCTTTGCGGCAAGTTGGATAGCATTTCATCTGGCCAAAGGAATTACTGTTCCTATTGAAAAGCTCGCCCAAGCAACCAAAGAAGTTTCTAAAGGAAATTTAAATATTAAGGTTGAGGATCCTGCTTCTGATGAACTGGGAACATTCATTGATTCCTTTAACCAGATGGTATCTGACTTAAATGAGAGCCATCACAATATTGCCCAAAAAACCTCAGAACTGGAATCGAGGAAACAGTACATCGAAACTGTTTTGAATAATATAACCACAGGAGTCATCACCTTGAATGCAGAAGGTATTATTACAACCATTAATCCTTCTGCCCGCGATATGTTGGAATTACAAGAAAAAAACCCCATCGGTAAAAGTTACGAAAAGATCCTTAGCGATTCTAAATATTCAGAAATCCTGGATAATATTAAATACGGAATGAAGAATAAATTCAAATTGTCCGAAAAAGAGATACAAATAAATTTTGGCAACCAGAGCACAATTCTTTCTTTAACCTTATCTCCACTGAGACAATATAACAATAAATTTTCAGGCATAATCATCGTACTTGACAATTTAACTCAACTCATAAAAGCACAAAAAATCGCGGCCTGGAAAGAAGTCGCTCAACGAGTCGCTCATGAAATCAAGAATCCTCTAACTCCAATCCAACTTTCCGCAGAACGAATTATTAAAAATTTAAAAAAGCCAGGGAAAGACCCAAATAAGATCATCAAAGAAGGAGCTAATACTATAGTCAACGAAGCTGGAATCATAAAATCTCTCATCGATGAATTTTCCAACTTTGCCCGAATGCCAAACATCAGGCTTCAATCGGGAAATATACATGAAATAATCACACAAACAATCTCCCTTTTTAAAGGGATATTCACTGATATAGAATTCGAGACTCTTTTCTCTTCGGAGGTTACTTCCATTATACAAATTGACCCCGAACAGATGAGGCGGGTTTTCATCAACCTTCTTGACAATGCTATAGATGCCATGAATAAGAAAGGGAAAATTCAGATCCGCACATCATATGAGGAAGAGAATCGAGTAGTAAAAATAGAAATTTCTGACTCTGGCCCTGGGATTTCTATTCAAGACAAGGAAAAACTCTTTCTCCCTCATTTTTCAACAAAAAAGAAAGGAACCGGTTTGGGGTTAGCAATAGTTCATCAAATCATAAACGAACATAACGGTTCAATCGAGGTTGAAAGCAATAAACCCTGCGGGGCCAAATTCATCATTCGGATACCAACATGACTACAGACAAAATTCTTATCATTGATGATGAAGACGGAATTAGGTCCTCATTAAAAGGAATTCTTGAAGACGAAAATTATTTAGTTAAGACAACCAATACAGGAGAAAAAGGCCTCGATATGCTGAAAGGAGAAAATTTCGACTTGATTCTTCTTGACATCTGGCTTCCTGAAATGAATGGAATTGAAGTTTTAGAGAAAATCAAAACTATGGAAGAACACAATCAGGTAATCATGATCACAGGTCATGGTTCTGTAGAGGCCGCTGTAAAAGCTACAAAACTCGGGGCATACGACTTTCTGGAGAAGCCTCTCTCACTGGAAAAAATTGTTTTAACCGTAAAAAACTCATTAAAACAAAAAAGTTTGGAAGAAGAAAATATCCAACTCCGAGAAAAAATAAAGGCAAAATATCAACTCATTGGAAAAAGCCTTCCTATTCAAAAACTTAAGGCTAAAATAGAGACGGTTGCCCCTACTAACAGCCGAGTCCTTATCTATGGTGAAAATGGAAGTGGAAAAGAACTCATTGCCCATTTAATCCATCAGAAAAGTCCACGAAAAAACAAAAGGTTTATTCAGATAAACTGCGCAGCAATCCCTGAAATCCTGATCGACAGCGAACTTTTCGGGTACGTTAAAGGGACCTTCCCAAATGCTGTAAAGGATAAAAAAGGGAAACTTCTGATTGCAGACGGAGGGACTCTTTTCCTGGACGAAATCGGAGGGCTAAGCCTAAAGACTCAGGTTAAACTGGTCAAGTTTATAGAAGAGCAAAAATTTGAACCATTAGGCTCGACGGATCTTATATCAGCTGACACAAGAATAATTGCTGCAACAGATAAGAATCTGAGTGACTGCATCGCAGAAGGAAAATTCAGAAAGGATCTCTTCTTTAAACTTAATGTCATTCCAATGGTTCTTCCTCCCTTAAGAGAAAGGAAAGAAGACATTCCTTTATTAATAAACTATTTTCTTAAATATTTCTCAATTGAATCTGGGAAAAAACAAAAGAATATGGATAAAGAAGCTATGGAAGCTTTTATTAACTATGACTGGCCAGGAAATGTGAGTGAACTCATCAACGTGATTGAAAGATTCGTGATAATGATAAAGGAAGACAAAATTAAAGCCTACCATCTATATTTACTTGTTGAACCAAGAGAATCACAATTCATCCCCGGATTAATAGAGGATCAGCCTCTTATGCAGGCAAGAGAACAATTCGAAAGAGTATATATCCATAAATCTTTAATGAAACACAGCTGGGACCTTACCAAAACAGCTTCAAATCTTAATATTGAAAAAGAACTTCTCTGCGAGAAAATAAAAAACATGAAAATATCATTCCTCGGGTAAACAAACCTATAACCTGACTGCTCAGCAAATCAATCTATCAGCATATAAACAGCACTAACCTGGATTATTCATAAAAAATGGAAACCAACCTTGAAAATCACTTTTATTTTCCATTTACTGACTAAAATATTTATGTTATTGTAAAAGGCGAAAATTTAAGGAAAAAATGAAAATTCAAGCACAAAGACTAATAATCAATTCCATACGGAAATTCATAAACATGGGAGCCATTACACGCCTTTGGAACCTTGTAAAAAATATTCATCCGTCTGACATCTCTTCTATCATGACCCACCTTATTATAAGAGAAAAACTGACTCTCTTTAATACGCTCTACGAAAAACAAAAAGAGAAAGCTACAGAAGTCTTGAGTGAATTATACCCTGAAGATAGTGCCCAAATATTACAGGAGCTTCCGGTGAAACAGATTTCAGAGTTATTCCAAATGACTCCTTCTGACGATGTTGCTCCTATACTTGAAATTCTTCCAGAGGAGATGCAGAAATCTGTTCTGGAAGCTATGGAAGAGAAACCTTCAGAGGATATTAAAGGCCTCCTTCACCATGAGGAAGAAACTGCAGGTCGAATCATGTCGCCAGATTTCTACGCCCTGAATCATGAAACTAAAGTCTCAGATGCCATTACAGCGATGCAGCTTGAAGGGGATGTAGAATCCGCTTTCTATTTATATGTTGTAAATAACCAGAATCAACTGGTTGGAGTCGTATCATTAAGACAAGTCTTATTTTCACGTCCTGATACACCATTAAAAAACATCATGACAAAAGAGGTTATCAGTGTGCATACTGAAACCGATCAGGAAGAAGTCGCGCGAAACGTTGCAGATTATAATCTTGTAGCTATCCCGGTCATTGATTCCGAAAACAGGCTTGTTGGAGTCGTGACCGTAGATGACATCATAGACGTTATAGACAAGGAAGCCACGGAAGACATGTATAAAATGGTATCTCTGGATACAACAGACAGGATACAAGATAAGCCTATCTCCTCCATAAAAAAAAGGCTTCCTTTTCTTCTGATAAGCCTATTTACAGCCTCACTTGCTCCTCTTGTCGTCAACCATTTTAAAGGAACGATTCAACAGGCTATCACTCTTGCTGTTTTCATGCCTCTTGTTGCTGCGCTTGGCGGTATTGCCGGAAATCAGACTATTGCTATCATTGTACGCGAAATTGCTATTGGACAAGCCGAATGGATTTCTGCAAGAAAGGCTCTGTTCAAAGAAGTTTTGGTCGGACTTGGAAATGGTTTGATTCTTGGGTCCATTCTAGCTATTGCTTCTTATTTAATAATTGGGAATCCCTTTCTCGGCCTTATTTTAGGCCTGTCTATTATCATCAATCTTTTCGTCGCCGCTTTTCTCGGCACTTTAATCCCTTTATTCTTGAAACTTATCCGGTTGGACCCAGCCCTGGGTTCAGTTAACTTCCTTACGATGTGTACAGACACATTCGGTTTACTTTCATTCCTTACACTAGGGACTATCTTTCTCAAATACATCACTTAATTTTTCCTATGCCTTTAGCTCAATCCGAATCATTTGTTTTAAGAACATTTAATATCGGGGAACAGGACAAACTAGTTGTCTTTTTTTCCAGAGATTTTGGCCTATTCAGAGGAATCGCAAAGGGAGCAAGAAAATTTGCAAACCGCTTTGGAAGCAGCTTAGAACCTATGTCATATGTTAAGGTTTTTTATTATGAAAAAGAGCGGAAAGAATTAGTAACCATCAGCAATTGTGATCTGCTCGAGTCATTCTTCGATATTCAGAAAGACCTGGATATATCTTTAACACTCAGCTATTTTTCTGAACTCATTGAACAATTTTTCCCTGCAAAGTCAAAAGATGATACTCTCTTCCGCCTGCTCCTTTCAACACTTCAAGCATTCAAAACATATACAAACCCGGAGTTTCTAAGTGCATATTTTGAAGCCTGGTTCTTAAAAATAAACGGACTCCTTCCAGATTTCAAAAGATGCAAGAAATGCAGAAATGAGATCACCGATCATGGATGGCTTTCTTTAAACAGGGATGGAATTTTCTGCAACAACTGCGCACGACAAAAAAAAGAAGAAATTAAACCCGAATTGAATGCATTCATCAAATGGGTTAAAAAAAACCCTCCCCCCAGAGATAACAAGATTCCATTCTCAGAACAACAAATAGAATCTGTAAGAAAAATACTGAAATCAATTGTCATCTTTCACATGGAAAGAGAACCAAAATCCTTAAGCTATAAAATAAAGTAATCTAAATTTTTACCTTCTTCCAAATTTGCTTTATGCTTTCCGTTACAGGTGCATCTGAATATTCAACAACAGAAACACCGTTTACCTGAGCCTCGGTTATTATCTTATCATAAGGGATGACTCCAATAAATTCAGCATCGTAATCCTGGCTTAAAAGTTTTATTTTTTCTGTCATCTCAACATTTAAATCATATTTATTCACAACAACCCCACATGGGACACTAAAATGCCTGACAACTTTTAATATGCGATCCAGATCATGTAGGCCTGATACCGTCGGTTCTGTGACAACCAGTGCAAATGCTGCACCTGTTAAAGATGCTATGACCGGACATCCAGTGCCTGGAGACCCATCGACTACAGCTTTGTCATTCTTTATATCCTGGGCAAGCTGCACTTCATTGTTCCTAACCAACGTCACAAGCCGCCCTGAGTTTTCCTGAGCGATTCCTAGTTTTGCATGACTCATGGGCCCATATTTTGTTTCTGAGATAAACCATTCTCCATTCACAGCATCACAAACTCTTACAGCTTCATCTTCACACACAAGAAAGCAGACACCGCATCCTTCACATGCAAGGTCATCAATGAAAAACCTGTGTTTATTATTTGAGACTTCTTCTTTAACTGCTGAAAAACGGCATGCTTCTTTACATTTCCCGCATCCAGTACATTTATCCTGGTCTATTTCAGCAATGACCCCTCCGATAAAATCCCCTCTGTATTTTATTTTGGGGTTCAAAACAAGATGTAAATCCGCTGCATCCACATCGCAATCTGCTATGACCGTTTCCCCTGCCAGGGCTGCAAAACAGGCAGCAATTGAAGTCTTTCCTGTCCCCCCTTTTCCGCTTATGATGACAAGTTCCCTGGGCCTTTTTGCCCCTGGCACACTATGAGGAGCAGCTTTATCAATTTCTTTCTTTGCTTTGCGTTCTTCTTTCTCCTGGCTTTTCTGAACAATCCTCTCTTTGCTGGCTAGATTCATAATCTTTAAAGCTATTTTTTCAAACTGTTTCCTGTATTGAGGAAGTTTTTCAACAACAATGTCTCCTACAGAATATACTTCTGCTATATTTCGATCATCAGCAATCTCTCCTATGATTTCCAGTTTTTCACTGCGGCAGTATTCTTTCAAATTCTCATCATAATATTCCGCACGATTTACCAGCACAACAGGTTCCTGTCCGACCTCTCTGGCCATATCTACAGCCAGTTTCAAATCATTGAGTCCAAACGGGGTTGGATCGGTCACAAGAACACACAAATCGACATCCTTTACTGTTTCTACAACAGGACAGGCTGTTCCCGGGGAAGAATCAAGGATATTTATTCCTTCCCTTGTACAGCTTCTCACTCTTTTAACAAGCCTTGGAGACATACCCCCTTCTGCGGTTTCAAGAAGTGCATAGTGAAAATCTATAATACTGCTTTTACCATGTTTTAAAACGCCAATCTTTCTCTCTTTTTCAATAATTGCATCTTCAGGACAGATTATTTTACATGCTCCACAAGCATGGCATAGTTCTCTAAAAAAAAGTATTTTATCTTTTATTACAGCAATAGCATTATAGTGACAAACTTCTGCACATTTGCCGCATAAAACACACTTATCTTCGTCAACCCCGACAGGAGACAAGATCACAACATCCTCCTGCCTGTCGATTCGGGGCTTCAAGAAAAGGTGGCCGTTCGGTTCTTCCACATCACAATCAAGATATGTTACTTTTTCGCCCATTCCCGCCAGAGTAACTGCCAGATTTGTTGCAATAAACGTCTTGCCTGTTCCTCCTTTTCCGCTCGATACGGCTATTTCCATAAGTACATGACTCCTTTATTCGCTTAGTCGGTCTTTCTTTATCACTAAGTGTGCTGACCAGATATACGCAAACAAAAGAATATCAATTTCTAAAAACTTGGTCAAATGATGGAGAAGGGGATTTACAGTGATATCAAAATTGGTAACTTAAGTGAACACCTTGTTTGGACAGGATTTATAGCATTCTAAGCTGATATTTCTATCCCAACTACAATGAAAATTTCATGTTTAAGGATTCAAGGTTTTTATTTTTTAAACTCTTCAAATTTTCTATCTATCTCATTTCTTAATTTTTTCCCAACTTTATAAAATACATCTAACAGTTCTTCATAGATGTTATCATTTGCAACAAAATTCCAGAATTCCTTTCCAACCAGAATTTCTCCTTTTTTTAAATCATACAATCCCTTTAGTGTCCATCTCTCATAAGGTTCCGGATGATAAGGATTATATGGAATCGCTAGTCTTGTAAAGACCATGACATTTTTCTCTTGGCTTAACCTTAGTCCTGTCCATCTCAGAAGTTTCAGTTTCAATGCTACGAATTCCTTAACATTTGGTTTTGCACTGGTGATATCAAAATAATTCTCTTCATTTTTCATTTTCACAAACAGATCTACAACCGAATCGGGATCATGTTTTGGCTCTCCTGCCTTAATATTTTCTCTTATTTGTTCTGTCTCAAGAATTTTGTCTGTAGCCGCTTCACCTTTCCTCAATTGATAATGAATATTATTGATAAGATTTTCTGTATCGCCATCTATTTCACCAAGCAATTTATACTGCCTTTCCGCTCGATTGCTGGCACTATTTGCCAGAATGACTGCGACCTGCTCCCAGATAGACATTCCAAATGTGGTATTCATTGAGTGGATAAAGGAAAACATTGCATATCGATCTTTACCAAGAAGCCTATAATGGAATGGCATATGTACCGTTTCGGGTTTGTAATTCTTTAATTTCTCTCTAACAGTATTAATTAGAAGATTAGCGATTTCCCTTTTTGTATTTGATTGTAAAGTCATATTTATACCTTCTTCTTTTCGAAATAAAATATAGATTCAAAATACTTGTTAGAGTCCCTTTCTGTTCTCATCAAGACTGGTCTATGGAAAACATCAATAAGTTTAAAACCGCATTGTATTCCAATATTAGGATATAAATTAAATTTATCGTTAGCCACAATGAAAATTAATGCTCCATCCTTTAGATACCTGGATACATTTCTAAAAATTCCGCCAATGCCTCTAACATACTCATTCTTGGCATTGCAATTTTGACCTTTCCTGGCAGGTCCTATTTCCAAATCATCAAGTCTTGGAAAATTAAATAATTCATAAGCATATCTATGCTGTTCATGGTAATCTATAACTCCCACATAGGGAGGAGATGTAAAAATACCATCTATTTTTACATCATCAGACAAGTTAATAGTTCTTCCATCTCCTTGATAGATTCTTATAAAAGCATCGGTTCTCAGTTTGTCATATTCTTTTAATCGTTTTACAGTATCATAACTATAGCGGTTAATGAACTTTAAAGCTTCATCAATAGGCTTACAATATCTTTTATGTTTGATGCACCAGTAAGTCTCTCTTACTGGTTTTTTTGGTCGTGCTAAATCATAATGAGTAATCAATCTAGCTGATCGAGCCGATCTCGAAAGAATAACTTTTAAAATACCCTGATTCTTGTAATCTTTAATAATATTTCGATAAAACAATATTTCTTGTAATGCTCTGTTAGAGAACCATTCGTTCAAGTATTTGCTTCCAGTATCAAACTTTTCGATATCAATATTAAATAATGGCCTTTCGCCAGTTGTGAGCTGTCTACTGAAGGCCCTTAATCTCCTCAATGCATCCTTGATTTCTCTTTCCACTTCTTGATTATCATATTTTTTTGTCTTAACTTTCTGAATCAGCACATTGAATGCCGACAGTTCTATTCCTATAGAATTCATTCCTAATATATTTGCCTCTATTAAGGTTGTTCCGGAACCTGAAAAAGGATCAAGTATTGTATCGCCTTTCTTAAAATATTTCTTTAAAAAAACCTCAACAAGTTGAGGAATGAATTTCCCAAGATATGGATGCAAACGGTGGACATGTTTTGTTCTTTCAAATTCCCTTACTCCTAAAAAAGTTAAATCATTTCCTAAGATATTGATATTTCTTTGTGTGTCTACTTTCTTTTCGATAAATTCCATATCAATTCCAAACTTTACAGCAATATCACTGTTAGTCTCAGGCATATTTTTTATTTCACTCATTCTTATTATGTACTTATTTCAATTGAACTCAATCATATCTTATTTTTTATTTTATTAAACTTTATCAGAAATTTTTTCTCCATTCAATTTCAAAATATATAATAATTCAAAATATTCTCATCATAGACAGACTCCAAGGAAGTCTCTTTATTCTCACTTATTACACTTTTATGTTTGATAGGACTGATTTTCCAGACATTAAGACCACATCCTTTTTTTCTTTCAGAGAATCATCAACAAACTGTTCAATTGCCTCTTTAATTATTCCTTTATCATAGTGAAAAGGGATTCTATTGCCTATTCTTCCAAGAACAGTATTTGTAAAGCTGTTTTTATCATTTAGCTCATTCAGAATTATTTCTATTTTTTCTAAATTTTTCTTGTAATGATCCAAAAAGTGAGAATAAATATTAAGTAAAAACGTCTTTTTTATGGGGTGAATATCCGTCCTAAAGGCATCCTTTTAAAAATCAGGAAGCTAAGGTTTTAGTGTCTTTGACTTCCAGTTACCTCATTCAGCAATTTTTAATTAATAGTTGGTTTATTCTTTTTTTCTCTTTTTATCTCTCCAAATTTATTCTCATAATCCTTTATATTGGTCTTCAATGCATTGAGTAAGGCCATGATATGTGAGGGACTTAAGATAACTCTTGAGACAAGTTGTCCATCACCTCCAAACTTCAAAATGAAGTCAATAAGAAATTCATTTTGTGTATGTTGAATAGCTGCAACGTTAGAATAAACACCTCTAGAAACTTCAGGATTTACAATAATTTTAAAAGGACTATTAATTTGTTTTTGCTCCTTACTAGAGGTTTGTTTTTTAGTTGTCTTTTGCATTTTTAAACTCCAATGTTTTCTGAAATTTTTATTATTTCTAATTTCACTTTTTTTAAAATTTCATCACAATATTTTCCCAATTCCCTATCTTTTTCTGTTTCTGGATTGAGGGAAAGTGGGTTGTCACAAATAATCCAATATATTTCTTGGTACTCTCCAAAAGTGTTGATATATCCAGGAGTCCCTTGCCTTGCAAGTGATTCAATATAAATCGGCCTTCTATGAGTAGAACAATTTCTATATTTATCCAAGTCTCGAAAAAAATGCTTCCTTGATAGCTTATCATATATTCTTTTAATATTAATATTTTGATTATTTTGATTAAGTTCTTTCTTTACTTTAGCAAAACTTACCTTTTCCTCATTCAAATTCAATCCATGTTTTTGATTAACCACCTGAGAAATAATATCAAATGTTGAATATAAACACGCAAAAAATGAATCTACATAGAATTGAATTATATCTCTTATAGTAAAGTCTTGATTATCTGTTGTGGTTAAATTATCATTTTTAGATGAATAATCTTTTATCTTTAAAAAAGCATATTCAGCATTTTTTAATTTCGCCTTTACACCTTCAGAATACAGTCTAATTCTGTCAGAAATGCGTGAATTGGATGTTTCTTCAATTAGTCTTAAAGACATTTTATCTATTTTCTTGTAAAGACTCATTTCAGGCTCCATTCAAAATAGTTATATATTAATTAATAAAAAATGCTAATTAACATTTTGCTAATTTATTTATATCTCGGAGGCTTACATCTAGAGCAGGTTGTATAGCCTCTCTCGCACATGCCTATTTTAATGAGATGTGTATTTTACTTTCTTTATCACCGATTTTCGCGGAATTTTAACCGTCATAGGAATATAAGATTTTTACCCAAGATTCACCCAAACTTAAGTGTATATTTTATCCCATTGTAAATGGTAAGCTGAATTCCTAGTACTATGGAAAGCAGAAATCCCATGGTAATGGAAGACAGAATTCCTATGGTAATGGAAAGCAGAAATCCCATAGACGTGGAAGACAGAATTCCCTTTTCAG
>Ga0268282_1000281_pt1 | contig 28528 bp, 24 predicted proteins | sample saktaG_12_FD_190133 | JGI IMG/M metagenome (GOLD analysis project Ga0268282, IMG submission 190133) | Saline water microbial communities from Sakinaw Lake, British Columbia, Canada - sak_2011_5_24_120m | ecosystem: Environmental > Aquatic > Non-marine Saline and Alkaline > Saline ...
CAGACGCCCTCCAGGATACACATGACACTCACCGACCTCGCCGGAGATTGCAGCCGGGTGGACGGCGGCGTGGGGGTGACCCTGGATGATCCCGGCATCGTGGTGGAGGCCGAGAGGGGCGAGGGCCTTCTGGTTAGGGGCGATAACGCCGACCGGGCGAGGGTCGCGGCGAAGGCGGTGATGGACAGGTTCGATCTCGGCGGCGCAGAGATCAAGGTGAGGTCCTGCTACAAGCTTCACGTGGGCCTTGGCGGGGGAACGCAGCTCGCGATGGCCGTGGGAAAGGCCCTATGCGACCTTTACGGTCGGCCCGCCACAACTCGCGACATCGCCGCCGCCGTGGGCAGGGGCGGGACCAGCGGCATAGGGGTCGCCGCCTTCGAGAGGGGAGGGTTCATCGTGGACGGCGGCCACACCTTCGGACCGGGAAAGGAGAAGGCGGACTTTCGGCCCTCCTCCGCCTCGGCGGGGGTCGCTCCCCCGCCGGTGATAATGCAGTCGGACCTTCCGAGCTCATGGAAGTTTCTGCTGGCGATGCCGAATATACCCAAGGGGGCCCACGGCCGAAAGGAGCTGGACGTCTTTGGGACCTTCTGTCCCGTGCCGAAGGACGAGGTCCAGGAGCTATGTCGCGAGATTTTGGTCAGGATGATGCCCTCCGTTGTGGAGGGGGACCTGGACAACTTCGGCAATGCTGTGAACAGGATCCAGGAGCTGGGGTTCAAGAAGGTGGAGGTCGGGCTCCAGCATCCTCTCATACAAAGCCTGATGGAGGAGATGAGGTCTGCGGGCGCTGCCGGCGCGGGCCTCAGCTCCTTCGGCCCCACAGTCTACGCCGTCACCGACTCCGGGGCGGGAGATATCGAGTCTGCGGCGAGGGAGGTCATGAGGGATGTGGGGGGCGAGGTCATCGTCACCAGGTCCCGAAACTCGGGAGCGAGGTTGAGATCTGCCTGAACTTTGCGTTAAATTAAATCGATGTTTATAGACGGGATGATCATAGATGAGCGAGATTCAAAGGCTTCTTGAACGGCTGAGCAACGCCCACGGAATATCGGGGCGAGAAGGGTCCATCCAAGAGATAGTGCGCGAGGAGATCGGCCCTTACGTCGACGAGATCAGGGTTGATAACCTCGGAAACCTCGTCGCCACCAAGAACGGCGAGCGGCCCTCGGTGATGATCGCAGCCCACATGGACGAGATCGGCCTCATGACCAAGTACGTCGACGAGAAGGGTTTCATGAGGTTCGTCACCATCGGAGGCTGGTTCGACCAGACCCTCTTAAACCAGAGGGTGATCATCCACGCCGAGTCGGGGCCGATCTATGGCGTGATCGGGTCAAAGCCGCCTCACGTGATGAAGCCCGACGACCGGAAGAAGCCGGTCGAGATCAAGGACATGTTCGTGGACGCCGGCTGCAAGGACCAGGAGGAGGCAAAGGCCCTCGGTATCAAGCCGGGCACGCCTATGAGCATCGATCGGACCTTCGCAAAGCTTGCGGGCGACAGGGCGACGGGAAAGGCCTTCGACAACCGTGCCGGAGTCGTCATTATGATCGAGGCATTGAAGCGGACGAAGACCAAGTCTCAGATCTACGCCGTAGGGACGGTCCAGGAGGAGGTGGGCCTCAAGGGGGCCAAGACGAGCGCCTTTGATCTTCGTCCCGACGTCGCCCTGGCAACAGACGTCACGATCCCCGGAGACCATCCCGGGATCGAGAAGAAGGATTCGGCCTTGGAGATCGGAAAAGGGCCCGTGATCACCATCGCCGACGCCTCGGGCCGGGGGATCATCGCAACGGAAAAGGTGGTGGACTGGTTGGCAGAGACCGCCCAAGAGTTCGAGATCGAGGTCCAGATGGACGTCTCCGGAGGCGGGACCACCGACGCCACCGCCATCCAGCTGACGAGGGAGGGGATTCACACAGGGGTGATCAGCATCGCCACCAGGTACATCCACTCTCCTGTTGAGGTTCTGAGTCTCAAAGACGTCGAAGCCTGCGCCGAGCTGATCGCTCGAGCCCTGGAGACCGCACCGAGATTCTTCAAGAAAGAGTGATACTGGCTATTTTCCCTTGAGGAAGTCGGCCGAACCTTTTTTTTAACACGGGGTTTGCAAACTCTTTTTTTCCCAGAAATTTCGCATCGAATATCAAGAGAGGCGAGGAGCCTACCTGCCCGACAGGATGGCCTTTTGTGAAAATGATATCAAAAAGAGAGACGGGAACGTCCTCCTCTTCGGGAGGACGCCAATTTGCCGATCTAGCTGCCGCCTATCAGGCTGATGACCGCGTAGGCGAGGAGCGTGCCGACGATAAAAGTCACCGCAAAGGCGGGATATGCTATCCCTGAGGAAATCATCTCTACTGCCATCTTCAATCATCTCACTACGAGGACGGGGCAGGTTGCCCAGTAAAGGACCTTCTGGACGACGCTTCCGATGAGGAGCTTTGTGACGCCGCTCTCACCGTGGCTGCCCATGACGATCAGATCGACTCCTTCGGTTCTGGCGAGGTCGACGATCATGTTGGCGGGCGCACCGGACTTTACCATCGTCTCAACGGCCACGCCAGCTTCATCAGCCATCTTCTTGATCTCGTTCACGGCTTTCTCTCCGCTGGCCTGGAGCTTGGCTTCGATGTCCTTCTTGTCGGCGCCCAGCTGCCTAACGGCGCTGGCCACGACTACCTCGTTCACAACGTAAACTCCGAGCACCTTCGCGCCGACCGCCTTCGCCAGGTCTACGCCGTGCTGTACTGCGACCCGAGACTTTGCGGAGCCGTCTGTAGCAACTAAAATCCGATCGTACATTTTATCACACCTCTCAAATCTCCCTACAACCTTCTGCGCCTTTTGAGTTTATTCACTACGCCTTTGATATAAATAGGTATCTTTCCGATACCGGCATCTAGAAGCCTTATAAAGGGCATATATCGAGCGCTGGGACCACCTCATCATCTCACTATCATCACCGGCGTATCAGACCAGTTCAGGACCTTCTGCGCTACGCTGCCGATCAGCTTCGAAGAGATCCCGCTTTCGCCGTGGCTTCCCATCAGGATCAGGTCGACGCCCTCGATCCTCGCCGTATCGAGGATCCTGGATGCGGGGTCGCCCTCTTTGATCAATGGCTCCACCTGGACCCCAGAGGCCACTCCCATCTTCTCAACCTCCCTCACGATCTTTTCTGCGGAGGCCTTGAGGGTCTTTCTCAGATCCTCTTCTGAGGAGCCCTTGCGAATCAGGGCGGCGATAACTCTCGAGATCGCCATGTCGTTTATGACGTAGAGCACCAGAACGTCAGACCCGAGGGACTTCGCGAGCTTTACGCCGCGCCTGCTGGACTTTATCGAGCTGTCGGAGCCGTCCGTGGCGATCAGAATCTTCCTGTACATCCAATCCCGCCTCCTGGAGCTTTTCCTCTTCCGTATAAAAAACTATCTTTTCGCTAGCAGTATCCTCAAAGCCAGCAGGGCGGCGTTCTCGCCGGAGTCGATCCCCACACAGGCGACGGGAACCCCCGGCGGCATCTGGGAGATGGCCAGGAGCGCGTCAAGGCCCCCCAGCTTTGCACTCACCGGGACCCCTATCACCGGCCTGTCCGTCCTGGAGGCGATGAAGCCGGGAAGGGCGGCAGAGAGGCCCGCCACGGCTATGAAGATCTTCGCGTCGGTCTCCTTTATGTACCGCTCCAGATCCTCGGGGTTTCTGTGGGCTGAAAGAACCCTTTCCTCGTGGTCGACCCCCTTCTCCTCGAGAACCCGGAGAACCTTGTCCACCACGGGCTTGTCCGATTTGGATCCCGATATTACGGCAATTTCGGTCATAGCTCCCAAACTCTCAAAAGGCAATTTCACGTCACGAGCTAGGGCAGGTTGTCCTCTCCCAGAAGCTCGTGCTGTTTTTCAAGGCACATCCTGATCAGGGTCGCGAATATCTCCTTTATCGCGCTGGCGTCAAGGCCGAGCTCCGTGGCATTGTCGAGGGCCCTCTTCATCACCAGCTTCTCCTGATTCGGGTCCTCGATCTTGACCTCCAGGGCCTTCTTGGCCTCGAAGATATCTTCCGCAAGCCTTACTCGTTCGTCTATCAGCCTTATTATCTCTTGGTCCACTTTCTGAACATCTGCGCGAAGATCTTCCAGGCTCATGATCGCAACCTCGATGCTTTGGATGAGCCCTTGTTGTTAACCTTCGTCCTTATCACCCTTCCGCCGAGATCGAGCCACGCCGATTCGACCTCGTCGATATTTTCGTCGTCCACGAGAGCGGCGTAGGCAGGGCCCGTCCCCGAGAGGCTCGCACCCCTGGCGCCAAAATCGAGGGCCGCAAAGATCGGGTCTGAGGAGAGACGCAGAGCGCTGCAGTAGACAATGCCGTTCAAGGTCATGGCCCTCGGATAGTCGCCTTCGAGGGCGAGGTCGAAGATCAGGTCCGCGATGGATGCAACGAGCCTCGACCTATGAACGTCGGTGTCCTTCGAAAATATCTTCTCCTCCGGGACCAGGAGGAGGACATTTGATTCCAGCTCCTCTCTTTTGAGAAGCTCCATCTCTTTGTTGTCGGTGACGACGACGCCTCCAAGCATCGATGCGGCGGCGTCGTCGAAGGCCCCGGTTATCGTGACGCTGGCGTCCCTGGCAGCAGTGACCCCGATCCTCGTCGCCTCCAGGGGGTCGAGCTCTTCGCCCAGGGCGTCGAGGGTCGCGAGAACCGCGGCGTTGGCGGCGGCGCTGCTGCTCTTGAGGCCCCGGGCGAGGGGGATATCGCTCTCGGTTCGGACGACGCCCCCGGCCACCACACCGAACCGTTGGAGGACCAGCTCCACGGATCTGACGATCAGATGATCGTCTATGCCGGGAACGTCTCCCCTCACCACTGATGAGCCGTCCAGCACCACCTCGGCAGAGGTCTTCAAATCCACCCCGAAGGCCGAGCCCTTCCAGTTGGCGACGGCGTTCAGCACCGTGGCCGCGCCAAGAGCCGTCGCAGTTCCCCTTATCCTCAAGATAACCCCGTCTCGATGATCGTCTTCAGCTTCTCCAGGTCTCCGGCGACCTCAATGTTTCCGCTTTTGGTGTACTTGTCGACGAGCTTGTTGATGAGCTCCAGCTCCGATATCGCAGAGCTGAAGGCGGGCTCGTAGCTTCCGAGCAAATAGAGGGGTATGACGACGGCTCCGCCCCTGGTCGTCGGGACCGTCAGCTCGTTTACCACCACCACAAAGGTGTAGGTCTTGTAGCCGAGGCCTGCCGCGATGTTCTTGGCGAAGCTTCCGATCTGCTGGATCCTTCGGGTGGAGAGGCTCTTGTAAGCTGCGACCGAGTCCTTGTACTCTACGAACATGAGAGCTTCATCGGTCCAGAGGATGGCGTCGTACTCGACGATGGCGACGGAGTTTTTCAGCGCCACCACGTTGAAGAGGACGCCGCGGCACCAGGAGAGGTTCAGGTTGAGCCTGAAGTCCAGCTCTGTGTCCTGGACGGTCCTGGACTTCAAGACGTAAGGGTCACTCCTCAGCTCTATCATGGTGGTGAGAGTCGCCTCAGCGGTTAAAGGATTTTCCTTTCCCGCGGGGCAAAGGATAAGACGGACCTCCTTCCAACGGACTCCCGGTGAAAATGATTTGACGGATAAGAAGAGGACGCAGCAGCTGGGCGTCAGGATACCCGATAGCTTGGAGCCGGTCTACTCGAACCTGATCAAGATCAGCCACGCGGACGACGAGGTCACCTTGACCTTTCTGCACAAGATCCCCGAGACGAGCCTCGCCCAGGGGCGGGCGATAGTGACGATAACGCCCCAGCACGCAAAGAGGCTCCTCCGGGCCCTGGGCGCCAACATAAAGAGGTACGAGGCGACCTACGGCGAGATCAAGCTCCCGGAGGATGGGGGGGTTAGGGAGGATAGCAACGTCGAGGTGGCCTGAAGGTCAGGTCCGCTCGGCCCAGCCAGTCTCTCATTTCTTCGCGGCCTCAATCCCATCTTTGCCTCGCATCTCCTCAGAATTTCAGCCCTCAGCGAAGCTCCGGATCAGGGTGGGGATCGTCCGGGGCCGGGCCCTGGTCAGGGCGAGGCCTGCTGAAAACCCTTTCCTGGCGAAGGAGCCCGCAAAGTTGAGGTCTCTTTTCGCAAGGCCCTTCGCAAGCCCGTCGATCTCCTCGTCGCTCATTTTGCGTAGGGTCTCAAGAGACGCGCGGCCCATCCGATATTCCCAATAAAACTCCCGGTTCCATCGCCGGACGTAGGGCGACAGATCCTTCTTCGAGACGGCCCCAGACCCCGCGGCCCTGGCGGCGACCTCTCCCGCGATTGAGCCCGCCCGCATGGCGTAGGCCATGCCGCTCATGCCTGCGGCCGCTCCCACAACCATCAGGGAATCTGAGACGATCTCGCCCGGCAGGGCCGCGATGGCGTCCCCGCCCCTGTTCATGGAGACGATCTTCATCTCCCGGACGTCGTAGTCGGGAGACTTGTACTGCTTGAACAGCTCGACGAACCGGTCCAGGTAGGCTCGGACGTCCCGCCCGTGCCCCCGGACGAAGACGCCCAATGTGGCACGATCCTCGCCGCCCGGAGAGAAGGTCGCCTTCCAGCCGGGGGCCATCGACCCGACCCAGTACTCAAAGAATCTCTCCTCTCCGAGGCCCGAGAGCTCGACGACCGCCTCGGCGGCCCAGGCGACGCCCTCGGGGTGGCGCAGGGGCGAGAGGCCCTCTCGCCTTGCGATCAGCCCATCGACCCCAGAGGCGTCGATCACGACCTTCGCATCGATCTCGCCGGCGTCGGTCTCGACTCGCCGCCCAGCGCCGGCGAGGGGAGCGCTCTTCGCCTCGCCTCGCAGAAGCTCGACCCCGGCCCTCTCGGCCCTTTCGAGATAAATCGAATCGAACCTGGCCCGGTCGATGAACCTGCCCGGTGCCGGGATCTCGAGGACGCATCCTCCGGGCGAGATTATGTGCATCCCGTCGAGGTCGTGGAGGACGTACTCCCGATCGATCGCAAGGCCCGCCCGGTGAAACATCCCGTCGAAGAAGGTGTTGGCCGGGTGGTCGAACTCGCCGCCCATATTTTTGTCCAGCAGGATCACATTGGCCCCGCCTTTTGCGGCGGAGGTTGCAGCCGCAATCCCCGAGGGAGATGCTCCCACCACCAAAACGTCGCAGTTCACGCTTTTCAGGTGGGGTAAAGGGGGTGATGAAGGTTTCCGTTTCCGGCCGAAGAAAAATTGTCACCTGCCGCTGGGTCCCGGCTCCAGAGAGGCGAAGTAGTCCATTAGCATCCTGTGGACGAAGACGTAGCCTCCGCCGACTTTGCGCAGGAATATGCGCTCGGAGGAGTAGTCGAGGAAGGGAACCAGCTTCCATGGGAGGAGGCCTTTGCGGTGGAGGACGAACCTGAGGGCGAAATGTTGGATGACGACCAAGCCGCCAAAAATCAGCCAAAAAATCAGCCCAATACCCATTTTAAGACCAAAAAACAGCCCAAAAAACAGCCCACCAATCAGCCCTATTATCAGCCCATCAATCAGCCCAACCCTCAGCCGCTCACCAATCAGCTCAAAAATCAGCCCACCAATCAGCCCAACACTCAGCCCACTAATCAGCCCAGAAATCAGGCATTCACGCAGCGCAGCGATCGGCTCAAAAATCCTTACTTTCCATGATGAAAAGTTTAAGACCTCAGTAGGATTTATATCAATTTCCCCCACCACATTTAGAATCAGCCAAAAAATCAGCCAAAAAATCAGCCAAAAAATTAGACAAATATCCAGACCATTAGTCAGCCATTCACTCAGCCCAATCGGCCCACCAATCGGCTCATCAAACATACTACCAACAAGCAGCTCAACACTCTTTTTAAGACCAAAAATCAGCCCACCAATCAACCCAATACTCAGCCCATAAATCAGCCCAACTAAGATGAAATACAACCGCCGTTGAGCTTTCGTCTCCAACCAGCTGGGCTGCATTCGCTCGATCAGGAATATGGTCTGGTTGCTTTCCGACATCTTCCGGGCCAGCCAGGAGAGCCAGTGAATGGTCTTTTCTTTTGGAAACAGCTTCGGGTCAATCCTGGTGGTGCGCTCGAACATCCGGTCAACGTAGGTCTCGAAGAGATGCCCTCGGCGCTCTTCTGTCGAGCCGAGAGATGGGAGGCTTTCAACCGAGATCCCCCGGTAGGCGAGGGTCATTATGCTCAGTATCAGGGGCGTTTTGGCGAACTCCTGAAGTCCTCGATCGCTGCGCAGCGCCTCTCGCAGAGAATCCAGATCCGGACTCAATCTTTGGAGATAGCCGTCGATCTGCTGGGGCGTCAGGGGCTGCAAAAGGACCGCGCTCTGGAGTTTCAGCTTGACATCGTGAGCCTCGTACACCTCCTTGCGGCAGCAGACCGCCGCCATGGCTGAGTGCTCATCAAGATAGCTGTTGATCGCATCGACGCAGGCCTCCTTCCGATCATCGGCGACCTCGTCCAGGCCGTCCAGGAGAAAGAGTAGAGAATCTTTCTCGACCGAGAGAGCGGCGATCTTCTTCGGGAAGTTGTACTTTGCTCTCAGCTCCTCTGCCAACCAGTCGGCAATGGGTTGCTTTGGATCGGTCCAGGATGAGAGGTTGAAGACCACCGGTTCCTTTTCAGTGAAATCCTTCTCGGCTCGGTTGATCATCTCCTTTGCGAGCTCAAGCAGAGTGGTGGTCTTCCCTGCCCCCGGTTCTCCAAGGATGAGGAGGGACCGGCCGACCCTCTCGAAGACGTCTGATATCTTAGTTCCCGACGGGAGCGTGCAGTCCGGTCGGTCCGGAGTCCGCAGGATCACGTCCCAGGGGCGCTCGGCGACGGCGTCTCTTCGCTCCTCCAGGCCCAGCTCGATCCGCGCCTCCTCGTGGAGGGAGCGTTCCAGCACACCCTTCACCCAGAAGTCCCGCACACGATTGAGCATCGCCTGTCGGTTGTGCTTGTCGCTGGCAGACCGTTCTTCTTCAGATGTGGATTTAGAGACCAGTTTTCTAAGAAGGGTCTCGGTGGCGTCAAAGGTGGAGATGATGATGGACGCTCCAGTCAGAAAACCTATCAACGGTCCAAAAAGCATAGTTCCGGCTTGGTGCTCGTAGTATCCCCAGATAATTGAGGCAAGGCACATCGAGATGCCAATGATGCGCAACATCGTCCGTGGGAATCCGGAGAGCACGCTAGCATCTGAGGTTCTAAAGCCTCTAAAACTTTTTCCTTCGTCCTCGATTAGTCGAACCGCAGCCCTTTCATACCTTGGGCTGAGAAACTCTCATGATGGCCAGGGAAAGAAAAGACTACTTCTACAGAAAGGCCAAATCCGAGGGATACAGAGCACGGTCAGCCTTCAAGCTCCAGCAGATGAACAAGAGGTTCCGGCTGATCAGGAGAGGAGACTCCGTCCTGGACCTGGGGGCAGCTCCCGGTGGGTGGCTTCAGGTGGCTAAGGAAATATCGGGCGGCTGCGTCGTCGGCGTCGACCTCTTGGCGATCGAGCCGATCGAGGGGGTCACGACGATCAAGGCAGACATCACCGCCGCGGAGACCCTGGACCTCGTCAGAGACGCCCTCGGCGGCCAGGCGGACGTTGTGATCTGCGACGCCGCGCCGAACCTCTCGGGGAACTGGACCCTCGACCACGCAAGGTCCATCGACCTCTCCCAGTCGGCCCTCCGGGTGGCAAAAGAGGTTCTCAAGTCCGAAGGAAACTTTCTGGTCAAGGTCTTCCAGGGGGACACCTTTCTGGACTACCTCTCTGAGGTGAGGGAGAACTTCAGGAGGGCTAAGTCCCACTCGCCGGCCGCTTCCCGGAAGGAGAGCGCCGAGATGTACGTCGTGGGTCAGGGCTTCTTTTTGCCGCCGGTGAAGGTGGGGGACATCTTGGACCTGGAGATCGTCGGCATCGGCAAGTCCGGAGACGGGGTCGCCGACGTCGAGGGGTTCAAGGTCTTCGTTCCCGGAGCCGCTCCGGGCAATAGGGTGCAGGTGAGGATCAGATCGATAAGATCCGGCCACGCAGTCGGGGCTGTCGGGACGCCCGCGGACTGAAGAGCAGGTCAGGCCGTTTTCGAAAACTATTTTAGATCGACTGACGACCCCTTAAGCGTGACAGTCTTCAGAGCGTATGACGTGCGAGGCGTCTACGGGACAGAGCTTACCGAGGATATCGCAACGAGGGTGGGAAAAGCCCTGGGATCCTACCTTCCCGACGGCAGGATCACCCTCGGGAGAGACACAAGGATCAGCGGCCCCTCGGTGGAGAAGGCCTTTCTAGAAGGGGTCTTATCCACCGGCTGCAACGTCGAGAGCTACGGAGTTATCCCGATATCGATGATCAGCTTTGAGACCTGGAAAGGGGGCTTTGACGCCGCAGCCTATATATCAGCCTCTCACAACCCGTCCGAGTACAACGGGATCAGGTTCAGGACGGCCGAGGGCTACGGTATGCTCTACCACCAGACCGAGATGATGGACCTCTACGAGAAGGGCGCGTTCAGAGAGGGCGAGGGCCGAAAGATCGACCGCGCCCCTGAAGATGCTATCAAAAGGTACGCCGATTACGTCGAAGGAAAGCTGGAGTTCGAGCGGCCTCTCAGAATCGTCCTGGACATGGGGAACGGCGCTGCCTGCGGCGCCGTCATGCTCTACCAGATGCTCGACTTCGACGGAAGGGTGATAAACGGCGAGCCCGATGGCCTCTTCCCTGGCCGCGGCCCAGCCCCCACCGAGGAGTCCCTCAAAGAGGCGGTGAAAAAGGTTGTCGAAACCGGAGCCGATTACGGAGTCGGCTTCGACCCCGACGCCGACCGGGGCCTGGTCATCGACGATCGGGGACGGATCGTCACCCCCGAGAAGGTGGCGGTGATCCTGGCCAGGGAGAGGTACGGGCCCGGCGACAAGGTGGTGGCGGGCTTCGACTGCTCCATGATCGTCGAGCGGGAGCTCGAACCTCTGGGGATCGAGGTTATCAGGGAGAGGGTCGGAGACGTCTACGTCGCCAACCGCGTCAAAAACGAGGGCGCAGTCCTCGGCGTCGAGCGGAGCGCCCACTTCTTCCTCTCGGAGTTCCAATACTCCGACGACCCCTTCGCCATGAGCCTCGCCCTCGGCGAGGTTATCTCCAGGGGCGAGAAGCTCTCGGATTTGGCGGACGCCATCCCTGACTACCCTTACATCCAGAAGAGCATCAGGATAGAGGGGTCCCCGGTCGAGGTGATGAGACGGCTCGAAGGCGACCTCGCCCCTCTTGAGCCGGACACCACCGACGGACTCAAGATCTGCACCGAGAGCTACACCGTCCTCATCAGGCCCTCCAACACCGAGCCCCTCATCAGGCTCTACGTCGAGACCGCTGGAGGCGACGAGGATGAGCTTGCTAAGAGGTTCGAGGGGTTCATAAAAGGGGCCCTGAAGTGACAAAAGCAGCAAAAGGGACCGACCACCGACCACCGACCACCCTTCCCCATGTCGACACCGAGCTGATCAAAATTGACTCTTAAAGACGTCTGCGTTCTGATACCGACCCTCAACGAGGAGGACGCCATCGCCGAGGTTATCGACGAGTTCAGGGCGATGGGCTTTGAAAGCATCCTCGTGATAGACGGCCACAGCAGCGATCGGACAGCCGAGCGGGCAAAGGAGGCCGGTGCCAGAGTCGTCATCCAGAGCGGCAAGGGCAAGGGCCAGGCCCTCAAAGAGGCCTTCGACCTGATCGAATCGAAATACATCGTGATGATCGACGGGGACGGGACCTACCTTCCCTCCGAGGTCCACCTGCTCCTCGACCCGGTCCTGGCGGGAAGGTCCGACCACGTGATGGGAAATCGGTTCGGAAACCTCCAGAAAGGGGCCCTGACACGGCTGAATTCGGCGGGAAATCGGCTGATCAACTTCTTCTTCAGGCTGATCTACGGCGTGCCTCTAAACGACATACTGACCGGATATCGGGCCTTCACCCGCCAAGGCGTCAGCCGGCTCGATCTCACAATGACCGGCTTTGAGATCGAGACCGAGATGACCGTCGACAGCGTCAAAAAGGGGCTCAATATCGCCGAAGTCCCCATAACTTACCGTTCGAGGGCCAAGGGCACCCAGACCAAGCTCAACCCCTTCATGGACGGCGCGAGGATTACCATCACCATCTACAGGATGGCCAAGACCCACAACCCGCTGTTTTACTTCGGCCTGATGGGCTCGTTCTTCGGCGCGGCCGGATTCGCTCTTGGCCTGTACGTCGCAAGCGAATGGCTCAGCACCCGGACCGAGCACGTCCCCCTGACGATCCTGACGGCCCTTTTGATCATCGTCGGCTTCCAGCTATTCTTCATGGGCATCCTCGGAGACGCTGTGGCCTCGATGCACCAGGAGGTTTTGAGGGAGATCTACAGAAACCGAAAGGAGAAATAGCGGCCGAAATGAATCCGAAAATAGGCCCATAGGCCCAAGTTCCGCCCCGTCGACCTTCGCGGCCCCGAATAGGCCCAAACCCGGAGAAGATCATGAAAGTTCCAAGTGCCTTGAACGCCCTGAGCCTGATCGCCAGCCGCTATTTCGCTTTCTGGGTGCTTCTTGCTGCCGCCATCGGCCTCTTGCGCCCTCCGACCTTCCGAATAGTCCTCCCCCACATACCTCTCCTCCTGGGCGTCATCATGTTCGGGATGGGGATGACCCTCCGGGTTGAGGACTTCAAGGAGGTTCTCGTCCAGCCGAAGGAGGTCGCCGTCGGGGTCGTCGCCCAGTACACCATCATGCCGCTTCTAGCCTACGGGATTGCCGAAGCCTTCCGCCTTCCGGGGGAGCTGGCCGTAGGCGTCGTCCTGCTGGGCGCGTGTCCCGGAGGCACCGCCTCCAACGTCATCACTTACCTCGCCCGGGGCGACCTCGCCCTCTCGGTGGCCATGACCACCACCTCGACCCTCATCTCCCCGATAATGACCCCCCTTCTCACCCTCCTCCTCGCAGGAGCCTGGGCACCGGTCCCGGCAGGGGGCCTTTTCGTATCCGCCGTGAAGATCGTCCTCATCCCCGTTCTTCTGGGCCTGGCCGCCCACCTCCGTTTCGAGGAAGCTGTGAACCGATGGATCGAGGTATTGCCCCTGGTCTCCGTCGCAACGATCGTGGCCGTCGTCGGGGCGATCATCGGGGCGAACGCCGACCAGATCCTCTCGGCGGCCCTCACCATCTTCGCCGTCGTGATCCTCCACAACCTTCTGGGCCTCCTCATCGGCTACGGCGCGGCGTCCGCCCTGGGGGCGACAGTGCCAAAGAAGAGGGCCATCGCCGTGGAGGTGGGGATGCAAAACTCGGGGCTCGCCGTCGCCCTCGCCATGGCCCACTTCAACCCGGCGGCGGCGATACCGGGTGCCATATTCAGCGTCTGGCACAACATCTCAGGCCCGATCCTCGCAACCTTTTGGACCCGGGGGGACGACCGGCGCTTGAGGGGAAAATAAAGGCGAATTAGAGCAGATCTCCCACCACGTCGTAGGAGAAGATCGGACCCTCGGTGCAGACGTGGTAAGGCCCCATGGTGCAGTGCTCGCACTTGCCGATCCCGCACTTCATGTGCCGCTCGAGAGAGATGTAGATGTCAGGCTCGAGAAATCCCCGGTTAACCAGATCTTTGGCGACGGCGTTGATCATCATCGGCGGACCGCAGAGGGCGGCGGTGCCGGGGGCGGGGTTTATGTCTTTGAGAAGGGAGGTCACAAGGCCCACGTTCCCCTTCCAGCTAGCGTCCATCATGTCCACGGTGATGCCGACCTCGATCCCCGCCGCCTGCCAGCTCCCGTACTCGCTGGTGAAGTAGAGGTCGTGAGGCGTTCTGGCCCCGTAGGCGACGGTGACGTCTTGGAATTTTTCGCGGTTGTCGGCGATGTAGTTGATCAGGGACCGTAAGGTAGCAAAGCCAGAGCCTCCACCGGTTATGACGACGTTTCTTCCTTTCATCTTCTCGACGGGAAATCCGTTTCCGAAGGGTCCCCTTATCCCCATGACGTCCCCGACCCGCGAGGCCATGATCCCCTGGGTGATCTTTCCCGCCTCCCGGACGCAGATCTGAAGAGGATCTCTTGTGGGAGTGGAGGCGATGGATATGGGGCACTCCCCCAGGCCGAAGACGGAGACCATCAAAAACTGGCCTGGACAGTATTCGAGACGGACGGTCTCGTCCTCCTCGTCCAGGGGCCGGAGGGATATCAGGTAGGTGTTCGAGGACTCGACGTCGATGTCGATCACCTCGGCCTGGAGGGGAACGTAGCGGCTAAGCCTATTGCTGGCGCTTCTGCTTGCTTGGAGACGCCTTCGCTCACTCTTTTCCGCTTTCAAGTCTTTATGCATCATTCGATCGCCTCCCTCAATATGGACCACCGGTCAATCTCGCTCAGGCAGACTCTGGAGCACCTGCCGCACCCAACGCAGCCGAGCATCCCGGTCTTCTCGGGTATGTAGACGAACTTGTCCAGGTACCAGTGGCGAAGCCTCTCGCCGAGGCTTGCCCGTGGGTTTGCGCCGCTGGTCATCCGGGAGAAGCCGGAAAGAACGCAGGAGTCCCTGCACCTCAGCCGCTCGCCGTCAGGGACGCCCCGGTCCATCACGCTGAAACAGTGGCATACGGGGCATATGAGGGAGCATCCGCCACATCGTAGACACCTTCTCTCCACCTCCTCCCAATCAGTCTCATCGATGGCTTCTCTTATCTGCTCGGGGGTCAATGCCGGCCTTCGCTTGGTGATCTCCTCCTCGGCCAGATCGAGAAGCCTCTCTTTCTCTTTGAGGTGTTCGGGCAGCGCCTCCTCGAAATGGTGTGATTGCGCCCGGAGGATGAACATTCCCGCGGGAGATCCCGACTCGACCAGGTAGCCTGGTCCCACGTCCGTCAGGAGGAGGTCGAACCCCTCCTCGACAACAGGACCCGACCCCATCGAGGCGCAGAAGCAGCCCTCTCCTGGGGATGTGCAGTTCAGGACGACTATGATCGTCGACATTCTCTTGCTGGCGTAGGGATGGTCGGGAAGCTCGGTCCCGAAGATCTCGTCCAGCACCTTGATCGCCTGAAGGTCGCAGGGCCTCATTCCCAAAATCAGCCTCGACTTTGGCGGCTCCTCCTGGAAGGTGTACCGGCCGCTGTACTGGACGTATTTGAAGAGGACCTCTTTTTGGGGAAGGAAGAACTCCACTGGCGAGTTGAGGGGGTTATCGGCATCTAAGGCGAGAGCCTCTCCCTTCCAGGTGGCGAAGACCGGCTCTCCCTCAGCATAAACGGGCGCCACCACCTCCAGGGTCTTGGCGAGTTCCTCGAGGAGGGGGACCAGGTTCTCGTGGTCGAGGAAGAGGGCAGAGGTTGTAGTCATGAATCGGACCTCCTGATCCTGACGTGGGTCCTTTTGAAGTCCGGGATCTTGGATTTGGGGTCGAGGTTGTGGACCGTCAGCAAGTTCGCCGGCGCCTCCTGGAAGTGGAAGGGGATGAATATCGTCCCCTTCGGAACCTGCTCCGTCACTTCAATCTCGATCTCAAGGCGGTGCTCCCTCGACTCGACCACCACCTTCTGGCCGCGTCTCACCCCCAGAGCTTCAGCGTCCTCCGGATTGATATCGACCTTTGGCCTCGGAAGCTCACGGTCCAGGAGATGGACCCTCCTCGTCATCGTCCCGGTGTGGAAGTGAAAGAGGCTTCGGCCCGTCGTCAGAAGGAATGGATACTCCGGGTCCTCCTCCAGGTCCTGGTGCTCCACGGGAAAAAACCTCGCCCGTCCGATGGGAAAAAACTCCCGATGCAAGATCTCGGTTCCGGGGTGGCTTGTGTCCGGGCAGGGCCAGTGGAGCCCCGATATACCGAGCCGCTGGTAGCTGATGCCGCCGTAGGAGGGGGTGACCATTGCGATCTCGGCCATCACCTCCTCTGGGGAGGAGTAGCCAGCATCCATCCCGAGCCGCTTCATCAGGTCTTTTGCCACCCGCCACTCGGACCTCGCCTCTCCCGGAGGCGACGCCGCTCGCCTCACTCGCTGGACCCGCCTCTCGGTGGAGGTGAAGGTTCCGTCCTTCTCCGCAAAGGAGGCGACGGGAAAGACGACGTCGGCAAGGGCAGTCGTCTCGGTGGGGAAGATGTCGGCGACGGCGAGAAACTCCAGCGACTCAAGGGCCCTTTTAACCTGTTCCCGGTCAGGGTAGCTCATCATGGGGTTTTCTCCGGAGATGTAGATCCCCTTTATAAGGCCCTCCTCGGCCGCCTCCATCATCTCGACGGCCGTGAGGCCCGGGCCGGAGGGCAGGTCCGTTCCCCATGCCCTCTCCATCTTCTCTCTCGCCAATGGATCCTCCACCTTCTGGTAGCCGGAGTAGACGCTGGGAAGCGCCCCCATGTCGCAGGCCCCCTGGACGTTCTGATGGCCCCGGAGGGGGTTGATCCCGGTCCCCTCTCTTCCGACATTCCCGGTGGCTAGGATCAGGTTTGCGAGGGCCAGGACGTTGTCGGTGCCGTTGGAGTGCTGGGTCGTACCCATGGCGTAGACCACCGCCGCCCTCGGAGCCTCTCCGAAGGCGATGGCCGCCCTTTCGAGATCCTCGGGAGAAATTCCCGATATCCTCTCCACCACCTCGGGGGTGTATTTGGAGAGCGACTCCTGAAGGGCAGAAAACCCCTCGGTCCTCTCTTTTATGAAATCCTCGTCGGCAAGATCCCGTTCAATAATCAGGTTCAAAATTCCGTTGGTCCAGGCGACGTCGCTTCCGAGCCTCGGCTCTAGATGGATGTCGGCGAGGTCTGCGATCTGGGTTTTGCGGGGGTCCGCCACGATCAGAATCGCGCCGCGAGACTGGCCCTCCAGGATGGTGGCCGCGACGAGGGGGTGCTGCTCTGTGGTGTTCGAGCCGGTGACAAGGATTGCATCCGCCCGAAGGAGGCTTCTTATCGGGTTTGTCATGGCCCCGCTCCCAAGGGAGATGCCGAGGCCCGCCACCGACGGGGCGTGGCAGAGCCTTGCGACGTGGTCGACGTTGTTCGTTCCGAGGGCGGCCCTTGCAAGTTTCATCAGAAGGTAGTTCTCCTCGTTCGTCCCTTTGGCCGAGGTGAGGATCGCGAGGGCGTCGGCCCCCGACTCCTCCTTTATCTCTTTGAGCCTTTTGGCCGTCAGGGAGAGGGTCTCCTCCCAGGATGCTCGAACCATACGCTCGCCCCGCCTGATCAGGGGGGCCTTGAGCCTGTCGGGATGGTAGACGAAGTCGTGGGCGAGCCAACCCTTGAGGCAGAGCCTTCCCCTGGCCACGGGATGGGCGGGTGAAGGGGACGCTCCCACGACCTGGCCGTCCTCGACGTGGAGGTAGAGACCACAGCCGCAGCCGCAGTAGACACAGGTGGTGTGAATCTTCTCCAAAGCGGATCTCTCCCGACGAAACTTGATTTAGGACGTATTATCAGTTTGGGTGATGCCTCGCTGGCCCCGATGGACAGGACGGTCCCATCGAGGGGCAGAGGGTCCTATTTGATCAGATTGATGGCGCTGTCCATTCGGACCGGTTTTCTGATCGGCGACCGACTGGAGCCCCCGAGCTTCAAAAACGGACAAATAGACAAAAAACAAAAAGACGATCTGCATGACCACCGAAACGATCCTCGACCGCCGCAGCCCGAAGAGCACGCCGAAGAAATATTCGCCGGTTTTGTGGGGGCTCCTATGACGAAAACTTGGACGTGGCTTCTGATCCTTCTCGTCTTTGCCTGCCAGAGTGCTGTATGCGAGAACTCGGTGACCCTCCGCATCGACGACGGAGAGGCAGAGAACGGCCTCTGGATGGGGGACCCCAAGGGTCATTCGGTCCTATTCGAGGCACCTTCTGGCGATTGGACCTTATCCGCAGTTGCAGTCTTTGGCAAGCTGGAACCGGAACGAACTTCCGAGATATTCGTTTTGGAAATCTGGGACGAAGACCTGAACGTCATATCGAAGGTGACGGACAGGGCCGACTCCTTCTTCGGCGAGGAGTTCGGCTGGGCTCTGGTGGACGTCCCCGACGTCCAGGTTTCAGGGCCCTTCCTCATCTCCCTGTACGAGTTTGGAGGGATCTACGTGGGCACCGACATAGGTCCCGCCACCGGCAGGTCGCTGATATCGGCGAGAAACCCCAACAGGATCCTGGAGTGGATCCTCGGAAGGTATCAGCGGAACGAGACTGAGTGGATGATCAGGGCCGTGGGCGGCTCACCACCGCCGGAGGTCGCAAGCTTGAAGGTCTTCTCAGAGGTTGCAAGCCCCGATAGCCCCGCAACGATAGAGGTGGAGGTGAGGGACCCCGACCAAAACCTCAAGAGCGCGACCCTGTACCTGGTCGACAACGATTCCCGAGAGGTCGTCTGGTCCGAGGTCCGGGATATCGAAGGGGGCGAGGCGACGGTCCAGTTCTCCTGGCCAGGGACCTTCTTCCAGGTCTCCGGCGCGGACGGCACCATCTCTCCCGTCCTCGCGTCCGAGGTAGTCGACATCTCGGAGAAGTTCCGACCTCTCCTGGCCCGATCTTCTCCTTGCGTCCTGCTTCTGGATTACGGAGAGTCCATGGTTTCGGCCTACGCCTACTTCGGAGAGGATGGGGTGCTGAACGGGCTGATCGACCTATCAGGGCAGGTCCACTACGTCTCCAGGAGCGTTCTGAACGTCACCGCTCCCGGAGTCGATTACATGGAGTATCTGGCGAAAAACGTGACCGCGATCAAAGACGAGACTGCCGTCGTATTTTACAAAATGACCATTCCATCAGATTCCGGAGTTCTATCGACCAGCTATCATCAGCCGATCGTGCTGTCGAGGTCGCCCCTCTTCAACTACAGGATCAGCCTAGAAGAGATTGAGGCTGGAGCTGGCGACTACCTGTCGATCGTCGTGGTGGAGGACCGAGCTTACAACGCGGTTCAGTTTTCCGGGTCAGAATAAGTGAAGGTCGATTGATCTATCGAAATATGGCCTTCATCAATCGATTCCTTTTATTTTCACTGATTATTATTGCTGTATAATATACTCGCATAAAAATTGAATATCTTATTCCCAATATTTTAGCAATTTGTAGAAAAGTTTATCTTGTACGGAACAAAAGTATGGGGCTAACTGAAGGAGGAAGATCTCTGTCCGGATTACATCGGTTAATGATATCGATAACTTGCCTTCTGATTTTTCAAGGGGCTTATGCCATCGACATGCATTTCTCGGCGAGCGATGGCGGCGGGAGGAGCGTGAGCATCTGGGACTACTACGACGTGGATGACGGCGTCGAGGTCAGCGGCGAGTCCTCGGCGGGCTTCGGCGATGGTCTGAGCATGGCCGATTCCAGAAGGATCTCTGGCCCAGGCGACGTCTACGCGGTCCAGGGATACTCCGGGAGCGGCGGTTACGTCGGCATGAACTACATTTATGCCCAGGATGCATCGCAGACGCTGGCTCTCGGCAGCGCCCATCTTACGCCCGAGACGCTGGGCGTGGTCCAGGACGTTTCAATAGACGGCGCTGCCGAGAGCGCCGTCGTCTCCACCGGGGATCGGGGAGGAAGGAGCGCGATGCAGCACGCATCCGTAGGGGCCGGATCTCTCGATTCCAGGCAGACCATAGATATCGACGGCGGGATCGTGACATCTCAGGATTCTCAGATGGTCGGATTCCTTCCGACGGCCTTCGGGACTGCAGGGTACATGGACGTCAACCTCGGGCCGGGAACCTTGAACCTCGAGGGTGAAGGGGCTGCAGTTGCCGTATCTTCCCTGGACCTGGCCGGTCCCGCTGAAGTCGACTGCAGGCTCGCGACGGGAACCGGAAACAGCGCCTGGGCTTACGGCGACGTGAGATCTGCGTCGAGCGATCTCGGGGCCGTGGGCGCGGGAGCGGGTGCAGGCAACGTGAACCTTGAAGTCGATCTGAACGGCAACCTCTACATCGAGGGCGAGGCTGAGGCTGCAGGAATCGGGATAGGAGCCATCGGTGTGGAGAACGAGATCCGCGGGACTTTGGCAGCCAGCACCGGAGATGGTGGCACGTCCGCCTTCGGTGAGGATATCGAGGCCTCCAACAAGGATGGAACCGTCGTGGCCGCGGCGGCTGCGGGAGGCCTGGGCGGAGTCGTCGACCTCCAGAACGGACTTATCGGTGGCGGTGCCGAGGCTGCCGGCGTCGGCGTCCTCGCTGACGGCAAAAAGAACGAGATCAGCGCCGGAACTCTGGCCGCTGGCACGGGGTTCTTGGGCACCGGAGCCTACGGCGAGGACGTCGAGGCGTCCAACAAGAAGGGAACCGTCGTGGCCGCGGCGGCTGCGGGAGGCCTTGGTGCAGGAGTCAACCTCCAGAACGGGAATGGCATTGTTGGGGCGGAAGGTGCGATCTTCGGTGCAGGGGCTGCGGGCACTGACAACCAGATCAGCGTTGGAGGCGTCATGGCCACGACGACCAACAGCGCCGATGTGGTCGCAATAGATGTAGAAGCCTCCAGCCGCGAAGGTGCTGCGGGAACGGGCGTCGCCGCCGGCAACGTCCAGGTTGCCCTGGTAGGCGGCACCATCACCACCATAACCGGCGAAGGGTCCGCCGTCGGTGCAGGGGCGATCGGCGACCAAGCTTATGCTGGGGCAGACCGCCTGAGGGCGAAGTCCGGAGATAGCACCTTTGCTGCTGGAAAGGGCTTGACGGTCCTTGTTGAAAATGGCGTTGCAGGAGCAGGCGCCATAGGAGCCTCTTACGACTCCAAGGCCCCCGGATCGGAGTGGAAGGTCGCCAGCGTAGAGGCCGATATAACCGGGTTCGGAGGGATCCGTGGCAATTTCAGGGCCGAGACGGGCCAGAGCGCATCTGCAAGGGCGAATAACGTATTTGCGCTTGGGAATGATGTACACCTCGGATCGCATGCCGACGACGGCACATCTTACTCAGATGTGGACACATCATTATCCGGAGTATTCGCTGACGGAAGGTTGAGAGCCTACGCCGGCGACTCCACCATGGCCATGCAAAAAGGCCGCGTAATGGGCAAGTTCGAAAGCGATGTTGAAGCGGATTCGTCTGATCCGCAACCTCCAAGCTTCAAGCACAGAAAAGGCACCGGTGTGTTTGACATCAATATGAAGGCCTGGACCGACGACACTGGAGCTTACACCAAAGCGAAGAAGAAGAAGGTGGTCTGAATGAGGACAGGATGGGCGTATATTCTGCTCCTCCTGGCAGGGCTGATATCTTCAGCCTCCGCCGTCTCGTATACCTTCGGCGTGGACAACGTCACCGACGGCTCCTCCTGGTGGATCCACCGCCAGAGCGGAACGATAGGCTTCGACCTCTCCGGCTCGGTGGAGGGCGAGATCGCCCCCATCGCCGTCACCCCCGCGGGGAGGGTCCTCTCCCCCTACTACTCTGGGCTCGCCGACCTCAAGGCCGACGACGTCCGGCTCCGGCAGCGGACCGCAGCCCTGGAGGGAACCTACAGCTCCGAGGAGCTGATCAAGCTCCGGGCCGAGGCCGAGGCTGACGTGAACCGGACCTATTTCAAGCCCGCGGGAAGCGACGTCTGGACGATAACCCTGGAGGAGAACTGGCCCGTATCCCTCAACGCCAGCAAGACCGTCGACTACCTCGGAAAGAACATCAATGATCGGGACTGTGCCGGAAACAATGGCGATAGCATAGGTGCGAGCTTCCTGTACAACAGGGAGCTATCCAGGGAGAGGAACGTCGCCCTCAGGCTCGACCGCCTGAACGCCACCGTCGTCGCCACCAACGATACCATCATCAGCGCCGACGTATTCCCGACGAGGTCCACCGTCTACGACATCACCTCCCACTCGACGGGGATCGCAGACCTGAAGTACAGGCAGACCGATTCTCGGGGAGAGGTCGTCAACTTCGGCGAGGAGAGGTACAGCGGAACCTACGACATAAATAGAAAGGTCGAGATGGAGTCCGTCTACACCAACGAGACGAACAAGACCGACTGGCTGTCGTGCTGCGTCGGAGGGTGCTCCGACCTCGATCCCTGTCTCCTGGTCTCATGGGGCGAAGCCGGGGTATTCGACTGCGCTTGCAGCTGAGGGGAGCTTCACTCCCCCTCTCCAACTTTTCTATCCTGGAGCTTCCCCTCTTTTAAGTTTGATCAGGGGACCGGATTCCCGGTACCTTCTGGGGCGCAGGCCTAGGTGTCCCTTCCGCTGGGGTTGATCAGGGCTATCAGAGTCTCGCCGGGCCTGGGAGCGAATCGGTTCTCCTCTGCGGTGAAGAAGTGAAGGTCTCCCTCCTCCCCGACGAGGAACATCGGTATCGCCGATTTACCGTAGCAGTTGTTGAAGTCTTCGTAATCGAACTTTTCCGTCAGCCTGAAGCTATCGAGGCTGGCTCCGGCCTCAAACCGCTGGGTGAGATAGGAGAGAGTGACATCTCTTCCGAAGAGGAATCGGCCCCGGAGATGGGCTGGTGGGATCACCTCCTTTCCCCGATAGGCCTCCATCACCGGGGTGAGCTGATAGACGTTCGCCCTTCCGAAAATTCCCGAGAGGTGGTAGGATATCAGCGAATTCGCCTTGTCGTTGGAGGTGAGGGCCATGAGGTACCCCATCCCCTCGAGATCGATCTCCTCCAGGACGTGATCTGCCATGATGTTCCCGTGATAGGTGGGAAGCCCTGCCTCGTAGGCCTCGGATATCTGGCTGTAGTTGGAGTCGACGACCAGGACCCTCACCCCCGCCTCCTGGAGAGCTTGGGCGATCTTTTGCGCCCAGGGGTTGGCCCCGACGATGAGGACACCCTGGGGGTTCGACTGGGCGAGGCCCAGCCAACAGGCGAGGGGCGCGGCTCCAATTCCGTATATCGCCACCGTCCCGATGATCACAAAGAATGTGAGGGGCGCGAGCGTCTCGGCCTGGGCAAACCCCTCCTCGACGAGCCTCAGGGCGAAGACCGAGGATACCGACGCCGCCACGATCCCCCGGGGGGCCATCCAGGACAGAAAAACCAGCTCCTGCCACCTGAGCTTCGCACCCCAGGTGGAGACGATGACGGCGGCGGGCCGAACTATCAGCATGAGAATCCCGAGAAATAAGAGGCTATACCCGTCGATGTAGTCCAGGTCCGCGACAGACAGCCTTCCAGCCAGAACGATGAAGAGGGCGGCTATCAGGAGGACCCTCAGGTTCTCCTTGAACTCGATTATGTGCTTGACGGCGACGGCCTTCTGGTTGGCCAGGACCACCCCCATCACCGTCACAGCGAGAAGGCCCGACTCGATCTGGAACTGCTCGGAGATGGTGAAGACTGTGACCACCACCATCAGAGCCGCAGGGTTTTGGAGGTAGTCGGGGATCCAATAGCGTTTCAGAAACTGGACCAGGAATATCTCGCCCGTGACTCCGATCATAACCCCGATGAAGACCGTCTTCATAATCCCCGGGAACGTTGCGGCCGTCGCACCTCCGGCTCCGCCCATCAGGATCGCCTGAAAGACCAGAACCGCCAGCATCGCCCCTATGGGATCGTTCATGATCCCCTCCCACTTCGCTATGTTTCCGACCCTTCCGCTCGGACGGACGTGAAGCAGCATCGGCAGTATGACCGTAGGGCCTGTGACCACCAAAATCGAGCCGAATAGGATCGCGATGTCGGTGTCGAGCCCGAGGATGAGGTATGCCGCAAGCGACGTCATCGCCCAGGTCACCAGCACCCCCACAGTTATCAGGTTGCGGACGACGGTCCCGATCTCCCGAAGCTCGTCGATCTTCAGGTTCAGCCCGCCCTCAAAGAGGATCACCGCCACTGACAGAGATACCAGGGGCACGAGAAGGGGTCCGAGGATCTGGTCGGGATCTAGAAAACCGGTGATGGGGCCTGCCACAATGCCGAATATCAGCAAAATCAGTATCGATGGAAGGCCCAACCGCCAGGCCAGCCACTGGGCCACTATGCCAAGCACCAAGATGGTCGACAGATAAATCAGGATCTCTTCGGTCAAGGTCAGACACCCGGCAGATCAAGCGATGACCAGGACGCCCTTAAAGGTTTCTGATGCAGTGGACAAAAGGGAGGTGGGGGGGCAAAAGTCGCGATCAGGGATTCAGGAGGGTGGGAAACATTCGACGTCAGACTTTTGCCTGTGATCACTACGTCATCTGACGAATATAAATCTTTCCATTGATCATCAAATTTCTCGGAAGCTGTCGCCTCTGACGAGGATGGTGAACTCGGATCCAAAGATGCTCTCCGACTTTTCGATGATCTCCGGAAAACGCGGATCAAAAGAACCCTGAAAAGCCGAGAGATTGATGTGGTCATGAAGGCACGAATTGCAATGAAGGGAGGGGCAAAAGTCGTGTGTAGGGATTCTAGGGAGGGAGGAAAAATTACGGTCGACTTTTGCCTATCATAACTACGTCATTCGTCGAATATAAGGCTTTCGGTTCGCCCGAGGGTGCAGATCTGCAGCGCCGTCCTCTGAGCGGGGAGTTTTCTGCAAATCAGGTGAATGTGGCGGACAGAAACGAATTTCCGAAGGGACCTCGTAATAGACGGGAGATGATCGGTCCATGACTTCAGAGATCGTACTGATAGGAAGGTCAAACGTAGGCAAATCCACCCTCTTTCGCCAGCTCACAGGCAAGAAGGTGAAGGTGGGAAGAAGGCCCGGAGTTACCGTCGGCCCTGCAAGAGTTCAGGTGGGGAACGTCGTCTACGTCGACATGCCGGGGTACGGCTACATGAAAGGCATCGATAAGAAGGTCCAAGAGGGCACAAAGGACTTCATAGTCCGCTACTTCGAGGATAAGGCCGAAGAGATCCTTCTCGCGATACAGGTGATAGACGCCGCCAGCTTTCTTGAGATAGCCGACCGCTGGGAAAATAGGGGCGAGGTCCCCCTGGAGGCGGAGCTATTCGAGTTTCTGACGGAGTTGGATATGGCGGTGGTCGTGGCCGCAAACAAGATGGACAAGGTTGAAGATCCCGACGCCACCCTGGACGAGATCGGAGAACGGCTTGGGATGCTCCCGCCCTGGAGCCAGTGGCAAGATCGGATCGCTCCCATCTCTGCCAAACGCAAGGCGATCGAGCCCCTGAAGGAGATCATAAGGTCCAGACTCCAAAGCTAAGAGGCCTGATCCTCTCGCATCTCCCCGACCTCTCGCGTCATCGGGTCCTGGCCCTCCGGACTGGACGGCGATCCTGTCGGATTTTGGATTATTAGGTTCCTGTAGGGGTAGGGTATCTCGATCCCCTCTTTGTCGAACCTCTTTTTGATCGCCTCCCTGATCTCGCATCCCGTGGTCCAGGCGACGTCTCTGCTTGGCACGTCCATTCCGAGCCGCAAGTTCACGGCGAAATCGCCAAGCTCTGTAACCCTCACAGTTATGTCGTGATTTTTGAGGACGAGAGGATGCCTCTTCGCCACCTCCAGCATTATATCTCTGGCCTTGTCTATATCTGCGGTGTAGGCGATCCCGACGGTTACGGGCCAGTTTATGACCGGGTCTGTTATCGACCAGTTTACTATCGGCTGGTTGCCTATGATGCTGTTGGGGACGAAGATCCTCCGGCCGTCCCAGGTCCTTATGGTGGTGTGCCTCAGGGTCAGATCCTCTATCTGGCCGTACTCGCCACTGAAGTCGATGAAGTCGCCCACCCTGAAGGGATGGAAGACCGCGAGGAAGATGCCGGAGATGACGTTTGATAAGGAGTCCTGGGCAGCAAAGCCTATGGCAAGGCCAGCTACCCCAGCACCTGCCAACAGTGTTACTGCAAGACTGTTGAGAGTCGGTATCCGGGAGATCACGAGAAGAAAACCGACGATGTAGATCGCCGCCACCAGAAGCCTGCTGATCAGGGTCCGGAAGGTCATCTCGGTCTCTGCGTCAAGGCCAGTTTTTCCGGTCGCAACGACCTTGGGTAGGTGGATGGTGATCGCTCTTTTTACCATCTTGGCGGCGAGATAGGTTGCAACAACGATTACGATTATCTCAAAGAAGATCCTGGCGATCGATACGAGATCTATGCCCAGAGCAGAGTTCAGGTAGTCGATGATCGAACTCAACGTCGACTGGGCCCCCTCGCCCGTAAGCTGGGAGGTCACTTCCGAAGATAGCTCCTTCGGCAGATCAGTCGTGAGGCTAGAGATGTTCGAGACAGAATCAAGACCATCGGGGCCGATGTCAGAAGGGACCGTGTACTCGTAGAAGATGTCCTCTTCCACCGATACGATCTCGTCCTCTTCCATCAGGAAAAAGGAAAACTCAGAAATACTTAACGGTTTCGCTGGCAACCGATATAGGGAAAAGGTCAGTCGGACTTGCGGATCGGACCCATGGATGGTCGTTTATGGGTTTGTGGATACCTAAAAAAGCTTTTAACACATAACCCGGATTATACCGATTCAAAAAAGAGGATGGTCCTATGCTCAGAAACGGCGTCTACAACAGGATATTTGTAATTTCGGCGATAGTCCTCGTTCTCTCATGGGGGCCGGCTCTCGGAGCGACTTTGGTGGTCTCCCCAGATTACGATGACAAATTCATCCAGGCCACCATAAACCGGGCCAGCAACGGAGACAGGATCATCGTGAAAAGCGGAGAATACCGTGAAAACTTAAACGTGACAAAAAAGATCGCTCTCATCGGCCTGGATACCGGCAACGGGAAACCTGTGGTGGACGCCGGGGGGTCTGGAAGCGCCGTCGTCATCTCCGCCGACGAAGTTTTATTTGAAGGTTTTGAGGTCACGAATTCGGGCAGGTTGTGGAAGGACGCCGGGATAAAGGTGACCTCAAAAAACAACGTCGTCAGAAACAACAACGTCGCCGGAAACGAGTATGGGATAGTCCTTGATGGCTCAGCCGATAACAACGTGGTCAAAAATTCAGTCTTCCAGAACGACGTGGGCATCTCCCTTTACTCCTCAGAAAAATGCACAATCATGGACAACAGCGCCTGCAACAACACCTTCGGCGGCATACTGCTCAGCAAGGCGAGTAACAACACCATAAGAAACAACAACGCAAGCCTCAACCAGTGGGCGGGAATAATCCTCGGCGAGGGCAGCAACAACTCCGTAACCAACAACATCGCCCGATACAACGATAATGAAGGGATCTGGCTTCTCCGTTCCAACTCCAACACCATCAGGGGAAACAAGGTGAGGTACAACTACATCTTCGGTATCCGCCTCTTCTACTCCAACAGGAACGCCGTCACCAGCAACACCGTCCGAAACAACCTGGACGGTATCAGCCTTGAGAACTCCAACGGGAACATCCTCGCCGGCAACAACCTGAGCATCAACGACTACGGGATCTATGTCGACAACTCCTTCAACAACAGAATCTACATGAACAACCTGATCGAGAACCTCAACAACGCCCATTCCTGGAACTCGACGAACTTCTGGAATTCGACGGAGCTCGTTAGCTATTCTTATAACGGCGTGGCGTACAAGAGGTACGTCGGCAACTACTGGAGCGGGTACTTCGGACCCGACCCCTTCGGGGACGGTCTTGGGGACAGGCCTCAAACCGTGGTGGACAAGGAGAAAGATTACAACCCCCTGAAGAAACCCTCCGAGAAATACACACTGCAAGCCTGAAGATCGACAAAGAGAATAGCTGGTTGTGGGTTGCGGCCGCCCGATGCCGCAACTCACATCCGTTGGAAAGTTTTCAGTTCAAGAGAACATTCTCATCGACTCGTCCATGTGAGGAAGCATCTCCTCGCCGAGAACCTTGTCCACGGCTTTCTTGAAGTCCTCTGCGGTCACCGAACTGCCGCGACGCCTTATGGCCATCATTCCGGCCTCGACGGCGATAGACTTGAGATCGGCACCGCTCGCGCCTTCGGTCTCCTTCGCGATGGCCTGAAGGTCCACTTCAGGGTTCATCTTCATGTTCTTGGTGTGTATCTGAAGGATGCTCAGACGAGCGTCGAAGTTCGGCATCGGTATCTCGATAATCCGATCGAACCTTCCGGGCCTCAGGAGAGCCGGGTCGAGGATGTCTATCCTGTTGGTGGCGGCGATGACCTTGACGTCGCCTCTCGCCCTGAAGCCGTCCAGCTCTGCCAATAGCTGCATCATCGTCCTGTTCACCTCTGCGCTTCCGGTGGTCCCGTCATGGGTCCTGATGCTTCCGACGGAGTCTATCTCGTCGATGAAGACGATGGCAGGGGCCTTGTCTCTCGCCATCTGGAATATGTCCCTGACGAGCTGGGCGCCCTCGCCGATGAACTTGTGGACGAGCTCGCTTCCCGACATGTGGATGAAGGTGGCCCTGGAGTGGTGGGCTACAGCCTTGGCGATGAGGGTCTTGCCGGTTCCGGGTGGACCGTAAAGGAGGACGCCCTTCGGCGGCTCAACTCCGATCTCGGCGAAGAGCTCGGGTTGGGTGAGGGGAAGCTCGACGGTCTCGCTGACCTCCCTTATCTGGTCCTCAAGTCCGCCCACCTGATCGTAAGAGATGGTGGGTGCCTCTATAAGCTCCATAGTCTTGGCTCTGACGTCGACGGACTTGTCCATCACTCTAACGATCGTAAGG
>Ga0268282_1000285_pt1 | contig 28188 bp, 27 predicted proteins | sample saktaG_12_FD_190133 | JGI IMG/M metagenome (GOLD analysis project Ga0268282, IMG submission 190133) | Saline water microbial communities from Sakinaw Lake, British Columbia, Canada - sak_2011_5_24_120m | ecosystem: Environmental > Aquatic > Non-marine Saline and Alkaline > Saline ...
CTGCTGCGAAGAAAACAAGGGGGAGCTAGTCAAATCCTTCATAGTGGGCGCCATGTCGCCCGACCACGCCCTCCGCTACTTCAGGCGGACAACAGACAAAGCCGTAATCACTGGCGGAGACCGCTCAGACCTCATCCTGACAGCCCTTGAAACACCCACAAAATGCATAATCCTGACCGGAAACTTAAGGCCATCCTCCCAAATACTCGCCCGCGCCGAAGAGACAGGAACCCCGATAATCCTCATACCCCACGACACCGTCACGGCAGTATACCTCATAGAAGACCTCATCGACCGCCTCACAGCCTGGGAGGGGGTGAAACTCGCCCGGATGAAAAAGCTTATCAGAGCGAACATCGACTTGAAAACACTGTATAAAAAAGCAGGAATTAAAGTATAGAATACATGGCAGAGGAATACGTCGGCAGGAAGTTTAAAACAGAGTTCACGGAAGGATATCCTGCAGACAAATCATTGGAAGAAGAAATCCTAACTGTCGGAAAGAAACTGAATGACTTGGGCTTAACACCTGAAAACGCCGGGAACATTTCAGTCCGAACCGAGAAAGGCATGCTGATTACTCCGGGCGGGAAAAACAAGGGGGATTTAGGGCCAGGGGATCTGGTCGAAGTTCACTCCTTTGACGGGAAAACCGCTAGGGCTTCCGGCACCCTTGAGCCTTCGAGCGAGACTCCAATGCACTGGCTCATCTACGAGAAATACCCTGGCATTCAAGCAGTAATCCACGTCCACGACCAGTTGATAGTCGAGCTGGGACCAACCCTTGGCCTTCCCACTACTAGCGAGACCGAGTACGGGACCGACCGCCAAGCCCGTGAAGTCGCAGAGCTTATCGGAGGGGCACAATACGTCGTAATTAAAAACCACGGCATCGTCTCCGCGGGAGAAACCCTCGAAAAAGCGTTGACCCGGGTGCTGGAAACGCATGCAAGCGCCCAAACACTTCCCGACTGACAATACTCATAGTTTTTATATCATCCATCAAATAACTTAAGCAGGTGAGGTTAAAATGGTAGACTTAAATGACAGGTGCCCGACGGGCATTGAAGGACTCGATGAATTACTTGACGGAGGATTCCCGCGCGGAAGAGTTATCCTTCTCGCAGGAACTTGCGGAACCGGAAAAACCACTTTCGCGGTTCAATACCTCGTGAATGGAATCGAAAAGTACGGGGAAAACGGGGTTTTCGTAACCCTCGAGCAAAACAGCGACGAAATCCGCGCCGACATGAAGCGGTTCGGCATGGACCTTCAAAAGTACGAGGAGGAGGGGAAACTACTCTTAATCGACACGTCCCTTTCCAAGATTGGCTTGAAAGACTTCGTATCCACCTTACCTATCACGCCGCAGAAGAGTTTCAGCCTCCTTCCAGGGGAATTCGACTTGGAGAAGGTCGTAGGCCTTGCCGCCGAAGCAGCCAGGAAGATCGGTGCGAAACGTATCGCAATCGACAGCCTCAGCGCACTAAACGTTTTTGTCGAGAAACCCCAAGACGTCCGTAAAATGCTAGTCAACATGAACAGCGAGCTTAAATCCAGCAAGCTGACCAGCCTCGTCATCTCTGAAATGCTTGAAGACGACGGCATCAGCAAGTTCGGCGTTGAAGAATACATATCCGACGGAGTCCTCATCGTGCGCGCAAACGAGGCCATGGACACCCGCACCTTCAAAGTCCGGAAGATGAGGACCATCAAACACAGCCTCACCAGCAAGATGCTGGAATTCAACGAAAACGGAGTCTACGTCAAACACATGGAAAAGAAGGGTTTAATCTAATAAAAAACCTTCTTTATTATTATTCTATCCCATAACTTCACTATATGGAGTCTAAGCAGGAAGCCATTCTACATGTGCTTCGAACCGATCTCATGCAGCTTGAAGACGTCCACCAGTGCGGCGTCGTACGCCACGGACTGGAAGGAATCTTCCCGCTTTCCGAGGACTTCCGCCAGGAAGTCATAAGCATCTGGGACACGCTGAAAGGCACCATCGACGCCCTCTTTGACGTAATAAGCCACTACACCGAATTCGGCCTAGACAAAGTCTATTTCGAGCTTGGAGAGTGGGACGTCCTCTTCTTCATACTACCCGGCATGGACACGGCACTCGTCGCCATCGTGCCCGCCCTCGCCAACCGGGGCCTCCTTGAAGTCGAACTTGAAAACGCCCGCCGCGAAATAATCAGGATACTAGCCCAAGAATAGTTTTTATTATCATCTTCCTAACTTCTTTTTGGTGGTATTATGCCAGCTAAATCAAAGAAATTTCAGTTTCCAGTAGTCGTTGAAAAAGACGAGGACGGTTTTTACGTTGTCGAGTGTCCCGTACTTGAAGGCTGTTACTCTCAAGGCGAGTCTCTAGACGAAGCCTTAAGAAATATCCGGGAAGTCATCGGAATGTGTCTGGAAGAGGAAAGTGCCAAGGAACTCCTCAAGTCCTATCATCCCGTGGAATTAAGCTTCCACACAATCTCTTTCGGCTCATAATGTCTTCCAAACTACCTCTAGTCTCTGGAAGAGATGCCGTCAAGGCTTTCTCAAAAATTAGGTTACGTTACACTACGTCAAAAGGGAAGTCACATACGTTGAGAATGCATTAAACCCTCGGAAAAAAAAAGCTCACGATCCCCGATCACAAAACCATCGGCCGCGGACTGCTTAGGAAACTCATAAAGGATGCCGAAATCTCTATTGAAGAATTCAACAAGGCCTTAAAGAATTGATTAAGAGATGCCCGCCGCTTCAGCGGCGGGTAATTCACTCTGCTTTTAGGGGGTGGGGGGGTTGAATTTTAGAAGTTGTTATTGTTCTTTTTTGTGGTATAAATCCAAAAAAATTATCTTGTCTTTGTCTTTTTCGTACAAGTAAGACAACCTGTATGGTTTAATATATAATTCTCTTGTTCCTTTTCTCGAGTATTTCATTGGTTTTCCGATTTCTGGATTTTCTTTTATTTTCCTGAATTGTTTTATCATCCTCTTTTTTATTGAGTTATCCCTGATTTTAGAAAAAATTTTCTTGAAATTAGGGTGGAAAACGGCAACTACCATTTTTCCGCTTCTTCAAGAAACTCATCGAAATCCATTTCCACAAACTCACCGGCTTCGTATTTTTTCAGGGCTTCCTCAGTTCTCTTTGCGAATAATAAATCATCTCTCAGATTTTTCCCAACGTCCACTGCCTTTTTCATGATAAACTGGTCTGCATTATGGATGATCACTAATTTCTCACCTTCCTTAATGCCCTTGCGCATTTCATAAGGGATCACAACCTGGCCTTTAGAACTCATCTTGGTTATCGCAACATCCATCATAATCACCATAGTAAGATTAGTCTTATCAAGTATAAAAATACATCCTTCACTTTCTATTAAAATTGAATAATTCACAAGGTATGGAAAACCCGCAAACACACCCTAAAGTGGCCTTATTCAAGCATTTTTTAAGCCTGCCTTCAAAGTAATAATTTAAGCGGGGTGTTTTTTGGACGGGGTTCCTAAATACAATACTAATCAAGATGATTGAACTGCCGGAAATCCCAGAAACGATAAAATACTTACTCCTCATAATATCTTACGGAATGCTCGGCGCCGGCATGAAATATGCTGATCAGGCCTTCGATGCTGGAGTATTCAGTAAGAAAATTGCGACCTTTTTGGCCGTGCCTGGAGCACTTTTAATGGGTTTTCTCATGGTCTTGGACTCGACTTCCGCAACCATATTCCTCGCCGTCGTCCTCGGTGTCGCAGTAACCCAAAAGATCGACACCATCGCATTTAAGCTCGCAGTACTCATCCTAATCCTCGTTCCCGTAGTCTTCCGCCAAGTCATAGAAATACAGTGGGTCGCCTTCGGCCTGCTCGTAATCGCAGGCATCGGCGACGAGTACGGAAACGACTGGGCCGACCGCGTGCTAAACGGAAACGGCAGTAAAAAGAAGCGGAAGTCCCTCATTGAATCAATCCTAAACAAATTCCTCCTTCAACGCCCTTTAATGAAACTATTAATCATAATCCTCACGGTAACAGCATTCTTCCACCCAATCTACCTAATAGCCTTCCTAACCTTCGACGCAAGCTACAGCCTAGTGGCCTGGATAAGCGTCCACACCAAAACCTACCGAATCAGCACCACACCCACAAAAGACAAACCGACACGAGCACAAAAGAAAACAGGACTCAACAAACTATCAAAACTTTAAATAAATCCATTTATCACTGATTTTGATTTAAAAAATATTGTGTAAAATAATCAACTATATAAAATGTACACGAAAACAGGATACTGTCAATGATGGATTCAGATAGGAAATTTCCTATGGGGCATGATGTCGTCTTTTCTGTTCCTGTTGTTGAAGTGGAGGGGGAACAATTTTTATTGTTTGGGTTAAAAGAAAGTGGACGTTATACTAAACCCTATTGGACCTTCCCTGGTAGTGGACATGTGGAGGAAGGTGAAAGCCTGTCTGAGGCATTAGCTAGGGAATTATGGGAGGAGATTGGAGTGGCTAAAGATTCTTTCACTTCAGAGTACTTGGGTGAATTTATGGATGGCGAATATGAGCCTCCACACAGAACAAATGTATTTCTGGTGAGAATAAAAAGTAATACGTCCGTCAGCCGCGAAATAATAAAAACCCGTCTTGTTAAGATCACAGACCTAGAAAATTTTTTAGAGGAAAACCTAGTTTCAAATAGTGTAAAAAAAGCTAGGGAATTAATGAGTTCTCATTGAGTCAACGTTTTACCACCCATCTTTCCCTGCCTAGATTTTTCTTCGAGATGATCTAGTGTATCTGCCCTCAATTCTCTGTCAACAATACTAACACCCCACAATGGTTTGAACTGCTCGTACACTCTCTTAAATGTTCCGAACCTTGTGGTCAAGACTTCGCCAGAATCAAAGACGCCGAAATCATCTAAACCCAAGCATTAATATGTACTACACTCTAATACAAGAAAACTCGCAGTAATCGTCTCCGTTGGCGAGACACTTCGTCTCGTCGACCTGCCACTTCTCGCCCGAAGCCTGCTTGAGCATACCCTATATTATACCTGCGAGGAAGACGTTCAACTTCATGTGAATGTTGCTTACGCCAGAACTGTATACACTCTCCTCCATAAGGAGGAGGATTTTATCCCCCTCAGTTCGGGGATCCTGGAGGATACCGGCCTTCAGATACTCGAAGAGATCACATGCATATGAGAATGTCTCGTCCTGTCCTGAAATACCTGCTTTTTCGACTATACGTTCTCCACAGACAACACCAGAATGCTTGCTAAGGATTGCATGTCCCTCTGACAATGCCATCAGAAAGTAATTCATGTACTGGTTAACCCCGAAGTGATAAAAGTCACCCAACTCTTTTCGATAAGTCTTATCTCTTTCAACAACATCTCTTGTAAGGGATTCGACTATCTCATCAAGTTCTTTTTTTGATAATTGCGGAACGTCAATGGTTTCTTCTTCCTTACATAATTTAAGTTCGAACTCACATCGAGGATCTCCAGCACTCACACATTTTGTTTCAACACCTTCCCAAATTCCGTCAAAAAGCACTCCCATATGGCCGCATTGTACGCCTGCCAACCACATGCATGCCGGCTTTGTTGAATGAAATGCACTGGAGGGGCTTTCATCCATCACAATCCGAACTAATCCCTTGTCCTTGCTGATATTAACCCACCTGCTTTTCCCTCCCTTAACCCTATTCCAGCCTCCAACGTATACATCCCGAACTTTCTCATTCTCAAAAACCTTCCAAGACAAACCCGTTTTATTTATGAGGTTTACCAAGTTATCTACCTTCCCTGCCTTAAGGGCAGTCGCCCCACTATGGAATCCCAATAGCTTTCCAATCCTATAGAATTCGACACTATGCTTCGGATTACAGTAAAGAAATGAGTAAATCTGAAGGTTTAAAATGTTCATGTGGGCGAAATCACCTAGCTTGTCCCGGATAACCTTGACCGGGATATACGGAAACCGCCCAATATTCTTGAAAGCCAGGAAATTAGAATCCAAAAACCGACCCTTCTCCCACCTCTCCCACAAATACTGCAACCTCTCAGAAGTAACCAACGAAGGTTCCCCATCCTCAAGCTTTCCCCCACACATCGGGCAAAACACGAAGTCATTGTCTTTGATTTCGTAATCACAAGCCGGGCAACTCACAGCAACTTCAACCATATTCAAGTTAACTAAACAACGGAGGAAAATAAAAAGATGAATAAAATAACATTTTAGATTTTTAACCCTGATTAAACAAAGAAGTAAACATGGCAGAGGATGATTTCAAGGCTGCGGTAGGCATGAGCCGAGAATGGGACGCCTACGGCGCTGGCGTAGAAGTTGCCCAAAACACCCTCGACCAACTTGGAGAAAAACCAGATTGTTTCATCTTATTCAGTACAATACATTATAAAAAACATGGTGGATTTCAAAAATTTCTTGAAGGAGTATGGGATGTTCTACCAAAAGGAACACCTCTTGTTGGAGGGACTGTTGCAGGATTTATTAATCCTAAAGGCTGTTTTACCCGCGGGGCAACTGCACTTGCCATAAAATATAGAGATATGGACCTGAGCATTAGTATTGGAAAGAATACTAAAAGAGCACCAAATACTGCAGGAAGGCAAGGTGTTAATGGCTTAACTAATTTACATAATTCAAAGTTTAAAAATAAATTAATTTTTGATTTTATTTCAGGTCCTTCAAAACCAACAATTCCATTTCTCGGAAATCCTCTTATAATCCATTCGAAAAAAGTTTCAAAGTTATTAGAATTGCTATCTTATTTCTCAGTAATATTCGCACAAAGAGGATTTGGAAGAGAGAAAGAAGTTTTAAATTATATCCGAAGAAGAATTCCAAATTTTCCACTTGTTGGTTTCTCTACTACAGATGATAATAAGTTAGAAAATGAATATCAATTTTTTGGAAAGAAGGTTTTTAGAAATTCTGTTGTACTATTTGGCATTTCTACTGATTTAGATTTTTTCCTTAAGGGGGGTCATGGTTTGATTCCACGAACAAAAAAATATAAAATTACTGAGAAAGGATTATGGGGTTATATGATAAATCGTATTGAAAATCAAGAAGCATTAATAAAATTTTCTGATTTCTCTGGATGGACGAAAGAAACTTTAGATGAAAAACGTTTCTATCGAAAAACATTTTTTTACCCCCTTGGAACTACTGATAAATCGGGCAATTTACATCCATCGGTTATTGGCGCATTTTGGGGGAATAGTCTTGTTTGTGGTTGTAGTATAGAAGGAAATGAAGTTTCACTACTTACAATTTCTGGAAATCGAATATTAAATGTTGTCAAGGAGATACTTCAAGAGATGGATGTTGAACCATATGTTGGTCTAATGTTCTCATGTGCCGTCAGATTAGAATCTTTAGGTGCTGGTATTTATCATGTAAAAAAAATAATTGATGAACATTTTTATGAAAAACCTTATCTCCTCGTGTATGGCGCTGGTGAAAATTTAGCATATCCTAATGAAGATGTATTATCCTATAATGCGTCATTCCGTTGTGCAGTTATTGGGAAAAAGTTGGATTAATTTCTATTTTATCTTTTAAATTTAATCCCATCTCTTTTGCTTCTTTTATAATTGATGAAGCGCAGTTAAGTCCTGCTGGTGCAATTACTCCTCTTTCATTAATCTTGCCTTTCATTAACATATCTAATATTATTGTTGGTGTGAATGAAACAATATATGTTGCAACGCTAGCAGTAGATATCTCCTCTATTATATCGACTAAATCATGTTCAATTGTTGCAGTATATCTAATTGTTTTCCCATTTTTTGTTCCATTTATTTCAAATAGACAGCAAAATATCTCTTTTTTTATGTTCCCTTTTTTATAAAAATGTGCAAATTTTTCTGGATTCTCAAACGCCTTACTTAGTATTTCAAAAATATCCCCTTCAATATTGATGTTTTCAGATACTATTTCACTAAGAGCTTCAACGATAACATCATTTATTTCCATTTCATTTAATCGAATACCCCCTCCAATTTCTATATATTCTACTGGTATATTTATAAATTCAGGTATAGTTTTAAGTTCTGGATGTCCATTGAACGGTCGAACCTTTAATTCACCAATTGGATCGGGGAATTTTATCTTTTTTGTACTCCCAAAAGGACTTAGAGTTTCGATATTTTTGTCCTTGTACACTGTAGGTGGAGAAATAGTCTCAAGTAATAATATATATGGGGACCAACCCACAATCAATCTATCTGCTTCAATGACTTCTCCAAAATAGATTTTAATGGAGTTAATAGCATTTAAAGAATATTTATCAACAACATATCTACATAAAACATCTGTAAAACCTGGTGAGAATCCAGTATTCGTAATCGCGATTAAATCATTTTTAAGGAATTTTTCATCCAGTTCAAGTTGTTCTTCAAGGCTTGTTCCCTCAACCATTCCTGAATAACGGAATGGATCTGAAGCTAAGTCAATATAATGCGTTTTTGTGTTTAAACACGCTTTCATAATAGGAATATTACAAATTGGGGATGCAGCATTTATTACAATTTTAACTCCCCTTAAAATATTTTTAATTTTTTTAATATTGGATGCATCTAGTTCATGTGAGGTATACTCCAAACTAATATTAATCTTTTTTAATATCTTCTCTAATTCAATAGCTTTTGATATTTTGAAATCTGCTAATATTATCTCATCAAATCCCCCTAACTTTGTTACTTGAATTGCGATATCTTGACCTGCTGATCCACATCCAATTAATGCAATTTTCATTTTATAATATTTCTTTTTACTTGTATTAATTATACTAAGATGGTTTTGTCTGGTTTTAAGGTTTTGGTTTTGGGTAAGGACGAGTTGAGTGTGGGTAGAGTTGATGATTTTGTTTCTTCCCTTGAGTCTCCTAGGCTGGTTTTATTGTTTTCTTCTTTGCGTGATGATTTTTTTTGTGTTAGTTTTTTTGAAGAGTGTGTTCGGGGTTTGGGTGTGCCTTTTATTGGTACTCGGGTTTTTGGCTCTTTTGTTCGGGATGGCTTTGTTGATGATGGTGTTGTCGTGGTTGTTTTTTCTGGGGATTTTAGTGTTGGTGTTTTTGATGTTAGGCTGGATTTTAATGACCTTGGTGGTGTTGTTTCTAGCATGGTTCCTCAAGTTGAGGGTCAGGATTTGTGCGTGGTTTATTCGTCGATACTCGCAAGGGAATTGGTTTACTTGAATACTGTTTTGGAGGGATTGTCGGTCGCGAATCCAAGCCTCCAGTTTTGTGGCGGTAATTCTTCACCGTCGCCTATTGTGGCGACGAATAAGGGCTTGTTTGAGGGTCATATCGCTTATGCGGTTTTTGAGGGACTTGACTTTGATTTTTGGTGGGGAACTGGCTTCGAGTTTGAACGGGATTCTAAAGAATATGTTGTCTCGAGCACTGACGGACTGTATGTTAAGGAGTTGAACGGTAAGGATGCTGTTGAAGAATTCACTAAAATCCAGCATCTTCAACCCTACTTCCTCAACATGTTGAGCAGCCTCGTCTCTAAGATGGAGGCAAACAAGCTTCTTGAGACGCTTTCTAATGCAAGCGAAGTTTTGTATCGGGGTGTCATCAAGTTTTGCATTCGCGGTTTAGGTTGGGATGATGGTGGCGTAATTGAGCCGTTTGGCGTGCTTCACATTGACGACAAGGGATTATTGACGGTATCCAAGGTTTTCGAGGGTGCTGTCGTAAAGCGGATTAACACGTCAAAGGAAATGCAGTTAGCCCTATACGATGAGTTGAAATCAAGGATGCGAAAGCCTAACGCCCTTCTAATAAACTCGTGTATTTTCAGGTTCATGTACTTGGAGTATGATAAAGAAAGGATACATGAGAGGCTAAAAACACTTGGGTGTGATTTCGTCGAAAACTACATGCACGGGGAAATCGGCAACTACACGCCGAATTCACCCGAAAAAAGCCTGACACACGGAGCAACAACCAATGCGTTAATCCTCAAGTAAATTAACTTTTCTTGCACGCGAATTCACATTATTCTTCTCTGTTCGCTTGAATTTTTTTCAAAGGTTTCGGGAAAATGCAATTAGCGTTTTCTGGACTCAAAACACAGCCGAGCAACGCTCGGGTGTGTGTCCGACATAAAGTCGGCCACATCGCCTCGACGATTTTGTTGTGATTAAATCACGGGTGATGTAAGGATTCCATCTAACCTAAGAAACGTAGATTATTAAACCTTCCTGCACGCGAATTCACAGTACTCGTCGCCGTTCGCCAGGCATTTGGTTTCGTCGACCTGCCATTTTTCCCGGTCGCTTGTTTTAGCATTCTTTCGATGATTCCGGCGAGGTTCTTGTCTTTGTATTTATACCCTTTTTTCCCCATTATTTTATCGTGGAAATAAAGTTTACTTCCCTCATCTTTAAGGAAAGGGACTTGTATGTCGCCCATTGTCCGGAGCTTGACGTCTCTAGTTGCGGGCATGTGGTGGATGAGGCCCGCAGTAACTTGCTTGAGGCGGTTGACATCTTCATTAATGAGGCTAAGAAGTTGGGCACCCTCGAAGACATTCTTGCCGAATCGGGGTTCGTGCTCGCCGATAAAAAACACGATTCCTGGCTTCCTCCAGACCTGGTTTTGACCGAGAAGAGGGAGCTTTCGTTTCCGTCGGGTGGCTAGTAAAATTGCCGAGAATCCGCCCAACATCCTATCGGAAGCTTGTGAAGGTCTTTGAGGCTGCGGGATTTACGTTCGTCCGGCAGAAGGGGGATCACCTGGTCTACGTGAAACCTGGAGTGAAAAGACCCGTAATCATTCCAAAATACAAGCAAGTCCCCGTCTTTATTATCCTAAATAACCTGCGTTCGGCAGGTTTGGCGAGAGAAGACTACTTTAAAATACTGGAAAAGAAGTGAACGAATCAACCTAAACTTTCCTGCAAGCAAATTCACACCATTCATCCCCGTTGGCGAGGCATTTGGTCTCGTCCAACCTTTAATAAAGGTTGATCAAATAGGCCATCTTCGCGACTACGTCGCTCGATGACCTGAACTATTTTTTCCTGCATGAAAATTCACACCATTCGTCTCCGTTCGCCAGACACTTAACTTCGTCCACCTGCCATTTCTCGCCTGTCGCCTGTTTCAGCATTCCTTCGATGATTCCGGCGAGGAAGACGTCGAGCTTCATGTGGATGTTATTAACGCCAGACGCGTACACGCTCTCGTCCATCCGCAAGAGCAGGCGGTCACCCTTCTCGACCGGGTCGTGGAGGATTCCTGCTCTAAGGTATTGGAATAATTCTTTCAAATATGTAAGGGCTTCGTTTTCCCCCTTTATCATGATTTTTTCAGATAATCCCTTCCCAATCATGACTCCTGAGTGTTTGGTTAAGATGGTGTGGCCTGGCGAGGAGCTTACCATCAGGTAGTTGAATATCTGGTGCATGGAGATGTGGAATTCTTCCCCCAACTTTTCCCGTGGATAGTGGAATTTTCTTGAGGCAATCGAGTTTAAGATATCTTTAATAAGGTCTTGATACTCTTGCACACTAACTTGAGATTCTACGAAATTCTCACTACCGGGATGGATTCTCACTGAACAATAATCATCTCCCAAGTGTTGGCATTTCAACAATCGTCCAGACCATACTTTATCAGTTAACGCTTCAGCCTGCCCGCATAAAGCAGCAGTCAAAGTACAGTACTTAGAGCCGTAAGCCTTGATGGAACATCCAACATCTCGAATATCCATCTGAACCCAGTCTTTCACGGCTTTTACGCTCATAAGTTCCCCGAGACCGTGGCTTTTCCACATGCGCTCAGTAAGCTTTACAATCAACTTGTCTGTGGGAAGCGATTCCACACCCTTTTTCTTCATAAGCTCTAGTGTCTGCTTGACTCCAGTAGAGCGTGCTGGAGTGTGGACCATGTAGTAGCCTACCATTCTAGCAACCTGTAAGACCCACTCAATCAGGTTGGGAGATAAACACAACGCTGATGTGCTCTGGCTTTGAAAGAGGTTAATATGGGCATTATCTCCCAACCTACTTCTGATCCTCTTTGGCTTGAATAAAGGCAGTATTTTAATGCTCTTGACACTTTCAAAATTGTTTTGAATGATTTTAACGTGTTCACCTTTTAGATTTAGGAAATTTTTTTCACTGACGAAATATTCGGTAGGATTCTCTATGAACTGGCTTCCGCAGATGGGGCAGTAATTCCACCCCTCCACAATTACTTTTTCGCAAGTAGGGCACTTCATTATTGTATGGTTTTTTTGTATTCCAAGATTTATATCACTCACGAAATCTTGTTTTCTCTCTTACAGTTACTTTTGTGTATTTAATTGAGAAAAGCGTGTAGTCTGGGTTTTGTGTAAAATTAGAGTAAAAAAATTTGTGGTGCGCCCCTTTTTCAGGGGGGCGCATTAGGTGTTTCGCCTTTTTAGTGGGCGTTCGCTTTCAGCCAGTCGATTAATGCGTTTCCTGCTTCGACCGTGTCTGAGGCGGTGTATCCCGCGACGATCACTTTCCTTCCGTCCTTCTTCACAATAAATTTTTCACTCGCACCTGCAATCTGTTCTGCAGTCACCGTGCTCATACCGTTTACGGCGGGTCCTCCGACGATGACCAAGTTTTTGGTCGTGTCGGCAGTGATCTCGGGGACTACCAGGTTGCTTGGCGTATCCTGCATCTCCACTTCAGTCACAGACGCTTGGGCTGATCCGGTCACGCCGAACTCTTCGACAGTGAACGTGCAGCAGCCTGCGGTTTTGGTGGCGCCCACGTCAGCCTCGGTAATCACGGATTCCAGGATAGTGGTCTCCTCGCTGGTTCCCACGAAGTAGGTCGCGTAAACTGTCTCCTGCGGGTGTAGGATCTCCACGGAATCAATCCGGTAGTCTGCGCCCCAGTCGACGTTCACCCTCGTACCGCCCTGCGGGAGGATGAGGATCGTGTCCGTGTCCCTGTTCAAGCGGATGGTGGGCGCGCCAGTGGTCACATTCCACGGTAGCGTCGTCCTGTCTCCCGCAATCGTCTCGTCGTAGTATATGTCCGTCGAGTCGTTGTAGTCTCTGTCATACATGTCGATGACCACCTTCTCCCCGTCCTTGTTCGTCAAAAGGAGCAAGGTGTCGTCGGTGTCGATGTGCAGTGCGGAAAATCCCTGGTCGTTTTGATCGGTTGTTCCGTCCTCGTTTACTACTTGAAGGCTCAGGTCGTTTCCGTTCAAGTCGAACTTGTTTATCACTCCGACCTGAGTCGACGATACTCCAACTCCAGTGTCTGCAAGAGATGCAGCGTTTCTCGCCGTCGCGTTGATTGTGGCGCCCGCAGAACTTGTGAAGTATATGTCGCCTCCATCATACAATATCGGGACTGCAGAACCTGAAACAGACTCTGTTCCGATAAAGACGTCGCTGTCCACGTCGATTGCGTCCGGCTCGATCTTCAAGCGGTCGTCGTTTTCACTAGCCTCCTCAAATGAAGTCGTGTTCAAGTAGAACGTTGTCGGCGCCGTCACAGCAATAAGATCGAACGTCTCTTTGCCGCCGTCGACCAAGTCCTTAAACGTCACCCTCATCGTGACCGAATCCGTCTGCTCTTCAGCGTCGTCGTACTCGTAGACTTTACCTCCGAGCATGAACCTGTCGCCGCGTCCGAACGGGCCCTGGTCCATGTGGACTTCATCCCAGCGGTTTCCGCCGTCGTCAGTAAAGCTTAAAAGCAGCTCGTAGTTTCCGTCCTTTTCAATCTTAATGTTTCCTTCGCCTTCACCGGAAACCGGCACGTGCCTGAAGGAGTTGTCTCTGAAACCGTCGAACGTGATCTTGTACGTGGACGGGAACGGAAGACTCCAGCCTTCGAGTAATCCTACTTTGTGCCTGTATCGAACGGTGATGTTTTCCAATACTCTACCTGTCGCGCCGTCGTATTCCGTCACGTCGTTTGCTCCGGCTGTCGCAAGGTTTGTCCGGCTTTCAAAGTCGACTCTCCAATACTTTTTGACTTCACCGCCAAGCTCGATGTCTTTGCCGTCCTCAAGCAGCACGTTCGTTGTCGTGTCGTATACGAGGATGCTCGCTGTTGCGACCTGGTCTGCTTCCTCGGCGTATACTCCTGAAATCTCGATGTCGTCGACTATGCCGTTGGCCATCTTGCTGATCTGGGTTTGCACTACGGTGCCGTCGGGCTTTTCAACCGCCAAGATTATCCCGGCAACCTGGTATTCCGCAGAATAGATCAGGTGGTCTATCTTGAACTTGTAGCCCATGTACTCTGCAGTGAAACCTTCGCTTGAGACGTCGTCCAAGACCATTCCTTTCGCAAGGTAGATCTTGTCGTCGCCCTTGATGTCTTTCACGTAGTATTCCTCTCCGAAAAAGATCATCTTGCCGCGCCACTCGTAGTCGATGTCGTCAGTACCTAAACTAATCTTCGAAGTCATTGGGACTTCCCCGGCCTCCACAGTATAAGTTATAGTATCCTTAAGCAGTCCCATAACCAGCATCTCAGCCGAATCCTCACTAAGTCCGACTTCAAGGTATCCTATCTTCGAGCCGTCCACGGTAATGGACTCCTTCATCTCGTGGGTCGGGTTCTCAAGGCTTGCAAGACAAAGCGTCTGGCAGAAAAGGCAGTGCACGTTAGAGTACTCTCCCTCCTTCAATATTCCCGCCTCACTCCTCTCCTGCGTGTCGCAGGCGAGGCTGTATGAAATGAACTCTCCACGCTCGAACTTCTCCGGGGAAGTGCTGAACGTCGCCCCGTTGTAGCTGAAAATCAGTCCCACGTCGTCGTCGTGGTAGAAGTCGGGACCGTTCGTGTCCAAGTCAGTGTCCATCCGGGTCAAAGAATCCTCGGTAGCCTGCTTGAACTTTCCGGTCGCGCCAATGGCGGCGACACCAATCTTGACTTCACCTGACGAAGACCCTGCGGCCCCCACAGTCGAAGTCTTGCTAGAGTATGCGAGGTTTCCGACGGTCGCCGCGATATTTCCTGCAGCAACAGCGTCAGTCGCCATACCCTTCTGACCCACAACAACCTGGACAATCGGGTTGTAGCCTGAGTCATAAAAAAAATCCTTGGACAAGCCAGTGCTATCCAACCCGGCGCTCACGGCACCGGAAAAAGCCGCACCAATCATGGCGGCACCACAGGCCAATACTCCGGCCTGCTTTACATACATACTCTTCATAAAACATCACCCCAATTAAAATAAAAAAAAAATTACGGATAAACAATGACAAAAGCAAGTATATAAATAGTATAAGTTACGGTATTTTACTTCCCAAGGACGCCGTACTTGGCGTCAAGCCTCTCGACAGCCTCACTAATCCGCTTTTCAGCGACCTTACCCTCAAGCTTCTCCGCGTAATCGAAAAGCCGGACGAACATCTCCTTAGCCTGCCTCGCAGGCTCAGGCGACTTAATGTGAATACCCCCCTTAATCTTATTGTGCTCGTCCCGAGTAAGGATTATGAACTCTCCCGGCCAATCCTCCTCCCTCTCTGAAATGGCGACGGAAAGCCCGTGCGGCTCCTCGTGAAACCGAACATCCAAATTCTCGCACTCGTCCACGAGATTTCCCAACTGACCGAGAATGAGCTTAGACTCCTTGTAAGCCTTCGAAGGGTCGCCGAAAGCGATAAACGCATTAGTGAACAAGCTGTCGACGTTCAAGTCCGTGAGAAAACACGCGTGAAGACTCTTCTCCTTCAAAGTCCTCTCCACCAACGCCTTCCAATACTCCTCCCTCCTCAAACGAGAATACACCGTGTAAGTGTAAGCCACGGACGGGAAATTCGCAACAATAAAGTAATGCGACGCCTGCGACACGACAGTCGAAAGCTTTCCGAAAAGCTCGTCGTGGTCGAGGTAAGTGACATACGGAATGTCCTTCGACTTCAACTCCTTTTTAAAGAACTTTTCAGTCTCATCAACAACCCTTCTAAGCTGATCCAACTCCGCCTCCCTCAAACCAATCCTTTTCGCCAAAACCTCACGCACAACCTCAAAGTCGACGGCGTAAGAACCCTGCTCCACCCGCCGCACAAGACCCCTGTCACACAAACCCTTCAAGATGGTGAACAAATTCGGCTTCGCAATAAGCTTGTCCGACACACTCTCATACTCCAACACAATATTCTTCGGACTCGGCCTCTTCCTGGAAAGCTCGAGCCTGTGGACTACCGAGAGTATCTGGAATTGCTGGTTGGTTAAATCCAACCAGCCGCCGATTATCGCGAAATCAAACTCCATCATAGTATGAAATAGTATATACTATTTCACTATACACCTTTTTATATCAGCAATGTTCAAAACCATACAAGAATGAAAAACAACCCGAAAATCGAGATAGGAAAAATTTATGTCGATAAGCAAGGCGCAGGCCGCCTATACATACCAAAAACCATCATAGCCCACCTACAACTCCAAAACAAAGAACACATAAAACTCGAAGCAAACAAAAACACACTCAAAGCAACATCAATAGAAAAAATATGAAAAAAATAAATGCGAAGAGAAAAAGAATAACTCCCTTTGTGTTTTCTCTAGTGGTTTTATTACTAATATTCAATACGAAATCTATTGAGTATCCAAGTGGGGGAACAGATCTGACATATGGGGGTGGGGGACCCACTAATATTTCTGGTATATTATCAACAGATACTGTACTGGCTTTGACAAATAATCCCTTTATTGTTGTCGGTAATATTCTAGTAGCAGAGGGTGTTTCCTTAACCATAGAGCCAGGAGTAGAAGTAAAATTTGATGGAAATTACACGATTCAAATTGATGGACGTATCAATGCAACTGGTACAGTAGATAATAAAATCATATTCACTTCAAATAACGAATTACCAAAAAAAGGGGATTGGAATAAAGTATTCTTTTCAAATCCAATTGAAGGTGAAAACGTTTTAAAATATTGTGAAATATCCTATGGAACCGTTGGTATTTACCTGAGGGGGTTTATAAATTGTCAAACAGGATGTGATTTTTATTATTGTCCTAATCCTTGTGATGGTGATTCTGTATTAATTTCTCATTGTTTATTCCACGACAACGAAATTGCATTGCACTATGAAAAATTATTTTCTGACTCTACCGACAATAATGCCAATTATCTGAATATTACAAACAATGCATTCCACGATAATGATTATGGAATAATAATAGAGATTGGTAGGGGAATAAATGGAGGACCTCTTGGGGAGATATCCTATAATACAATTCAAAATAATCAAAATGATGGAATACTACTCTTGGGTAGGAATGATATTTATGAAGGTCGTAAGGGATTACACCACCGTATAATCCATAATAATATCCTCGGAAACCGAGGTTATGGGTTAAACTCACAGGTGACAGATATCGACTTTTCAGCAGAGCAAAACTGGTGGGGGACAAGCAACGTCTCCCTTATTGATGATTACATCTACGATTTCTTTGATGATTTCTCTTATAAACAGGTGAATTACAGTCCAATTCTATCATATCCAGAAGACTCAGCCCCTATTCCCGCACCAAGAATAATAGATATACAAAACACTTCTACTGTATCAGTGAATTTGAGTTGGAGTCAAGTCCCAATTAGCGATATTGGGGGATACATGGTTTATTATAACTCAGAATCTACTCGACCAAATTACTCTGGAACAGGTGCAAATGAAGGTTCATCCCCCCTTGATGTAGGTAATAATACCTCAATACATCTGACAGGATTATATGGAAAAACTTACTATTTTTCAGTAAAAACCTACGATTCTGACGGAGAAGAAGGTTATTACTCGGCAGAAGAATTCATCAGTTTGAAAAATACTTCATATCTAATCTACATAAATGAATTCCTAGCCAATCCAGGAAAATCAAAGTTGGAGTGGATTGAATTATTCAATCAGGGAGCTGGAGAAGTAGATCTTAGCGGATGGATTCTGCAAGATACCGGGTCAGGGAGCAACGAGTATATTTTCCCAACTAATACTAGCCTAGCTTCTAACGAATTCATTGCATTATACTCAAACATAACGAATATCACACTCGGTAATCTGGGTGACACAATAATCCTTAAAGAGGATAATGGACAACTTGTCGATGAATACACATACTTCTACAGTCAAAGAGGAAAATCTATTGGAAGAGAAGTTGACGGAGAAGAGGAATGGACGCAATTTGATTTTCCAACACCTGGCGGTACTAATGAAGGAGTAAATGATACAAATCCACCCGGAGTGATTCTTGATTATCCACTAGACGGAGTCGTAGATACTGATGGAAACCTCTTTTTGAAGTATACTCCAACAGATTTGAATGCTATTTCAGATTGTGTTCTTTATACAAACATATCTGGAAATTGGCAAATAACCCAGGTAGACTCAACTGTTATTGTGAACTCTCAAAACAGCTTTGGATTATTTAACCTAGCCAATGGGACATATATCTGGAATGTACTTTGTACAGATGACACAAGTTTGTCAGGAACAGCTATACAAAGTCAAACACTAACAGTAATAAAGAGTCAGGTCTCGAATAATCTACCAATAAATGCATCAATAAATGCCACAGTCAATGTTACTGTAAATCAAACAAAAACTTCCATTTCACTAAACGTGACTGAAAACGTCACAGACGCTAATCTCATAATCTCATCTAATGAAAATCAAACAAAGATAAACGGTTTCTCAATTCCAAACCTTGGACGATACGTGTCTATCGAAACAAACACTGAATTAGAAGAATCAATCACAGATCTCGTACTCAAAATGTATTACACAGACGAAGAACTTGAGTCAAAACAAATTAGCGAAACCGACTTGGCCATCTACTGGTATGATCAAAACCAATCAAACTGGGTAGAACTTGACTGGCGAACCATGAACTGGGTTCACGCAACAGGAATAAATAAACAAGAAAAATACTTGTGGGCAAACATCGACCACTTCTCAGACTACACACTCGCACTGACAGAGACAGCAATAAAAACACAACAAAACAACCTAGCAGAAGGCTGGAACCTCATAAGCATACCAATCCAAAACATAATACAATGAAAAACTTTCAAAAAGAAATCGGGTGGGGGATAATTTCAATAATTGTCGGAAGTGTGATGGGGTTTATAATAACTATATTCCTGATTTTCTCCGATTTAATTTTTCCAATCCCAATATCAGGAAATCAAGTAAAAGAATTGGCTCTTATATCACTGAAGATCTCACCATTCATCCTATCTGCACTAATAAATTATTGTTATAGAAAACGATTCTATTACTCACTTGTAACGGGATTGATATCAAGTGTACTAGTTTGGTTCATCGGTTTAGCTATACTCTTTGGTTTATCTGGAGGTGGTCTTGCACGATAATATCTTTAGAATAAATGGGTTCTGGCCGGGCGCCTGGGAAAGCGTTACTCCCGGCCAGAATCAGGCATTCCAAAATAATTCGCGAGGAACTAAAATGGAAAACCCTATTAAGACATCGGAAAACTGGAATAAAAAGATATTGTTTATTTTTTTAGCACTTGGGATTAGTAGTCCCTTGGTATTGGCGGAAAACATCAACATTGGTGTTCTTTCAGCCCACCAAGTTCAACCCGGTGGATTATTTGAAATAGAATTTATTATTCAAAATACTGGTGAACCTGCAACATCCTCAGGTGGGATTTCAATTGCTTCCGACGATCCGAATATTGTGACGTTAAATCAGGTTTCGGCTGAAAATCCTTTTTCCTTATCTGGCGGAACCGGGCTATTGGAGTCATCCACAATCACCCAGACGGTGGGGACACAACTGTTACCAGCCGGCGAGGCGATACGTGAGAAGGAAAACCTCTACAACGAGGTACTCGACAACATTACGAACGGTTACTTTGAATTGTATGACATTCCTATCGATGAAGTCCTTGATGAATACGCGGAACGGGAGGCTGAATTGGATGAAGTAATCCGACAGAGCCAGGTCAAGACGAAAATACGCTTGGAAGTTCCGAAAAATTATCCCGACGGCTCTGTGGTTACTGTCTTGGCGATAATATCCTACTCACTAAACGGCGTATCACAAACCCTGACGAAAGAAATCCAGGTTGAAGTGACGAACAATCCCACTGTGAAACGCGCCATCCTCGTTATCATTGATGCAGGAAGGCCAGACAAATATTATAATTATGAGGATTCTGGAGGAGGAATACAAACTCTCCTTGAAAACGGTGTGAAATTCAACGATGCATCAACCATATTCCCCTCTATCACCACCGCCAGCCACACCAGCATAATGACGGGAATGTTCCCAAAACAAACAAAAATACCTGCATTCAGGTGGTATGATAAGGACCTCAAAAATGTTATTGATGAAGGCAAAACCGAAGAAAACGTAAAATTTTATGTTCTTCCATGGGATGATGGAATGAACGAATATATTGAGGACGAGACAATCTACGAGCAATTAAATAGAAAAATATCCAGTTTCGAGGGTTTATCAATTTTTGAGTTCGTCAGAAATGGTGGTGAATATCAGGGGGCTACTGCAAAAATGATTCTAAGTATGATTCGTATTAAGAGCGGTCTTGCTTCAATCTCAAAAATTAAGGAAGATTCAATCGACCTTGATTCCGAGGCCACTTCTCTTGCTTTGGATAATTTCGATTCTTCTGTTGATTTGATGGCGGTTTGGTTGTTGGGTACTGATGAGATTAGTCATCATGCGGGGCCTTTGTCGTCTGAGACTGGGGAGGTGATGGATAATGTTGACAGGCAGCTTCAGCGTTTGATTGATGAGTTGCCTGACGGGGTCGTCGACGAGACTGTCTTCGTAATCACTTCCGACCACGGGCAGACTACTGTTGAAGCTGATGATGAACATTCAGTTTCCCGTAATGAATTAGAAAAGGTTTTGCGGGATGCTGGTTACTCCCTTAAAGAGTGTATGCAAAATCCGCTTTCTCCCGTACTTCCTAAGGTATGCGTGAACTACGACTTACCTCTTACTCAGCTGTATGGGAGAGATTATGAAGGCAGTAACGCCGTAGCCGTCCACAATGCCGGTATTGCGATGCTTTACTTTAAGCATAATAGTGCGTGGAGTGGTGTGCCGTCTTGGGCTGAGGTCGAAGATGCGGTGCTTTCGTTGGATGGTTGTGAGGTGAGTTTTCCATGAGGAGTTGGTTGATTATCTTTCTTATTGCGCCTTTGGCGTCGGGTTCGGTGGTTTTTTCGGAAGTCATGTTTAATCCTTCGGGCACTGATGAAGGCCGTGAGTGGATTGAAGTCTACAATGGGGGTGGTACGGTGGACGTGTCCTCGTGGAGGCTTCTCGAAGGGGGAGTGCACCATACGCTTACGGCAATAGCATCCCAGCCTGCGCCCAACGACGACAGCGTGCTTGGGGTGGGGGAGTATGCGGTGGTAATCGACGATTGGGAGCAGTTCCTACTTGATTATCCCGGGTATGGTGGGACGATTCTGGATTCTAGTTGGTCGAGCCTTTCGAACACTGGGGAGGCCCTGGTCTTGAAGGACGGTTTGAATGGGGTGGACGTCGCCTCCGTTACTTATGATGATGATTGGGGTGCGGACGGGAACGGGAGGAGCCTTGAGAAAATTAATGTGGCCGGAGGCGATGGCGGGTCGAATTGGGGGGAGAGCGCGGTTGAGGGAGGAACGCCCGGTCAAGTCAGCAGCATAGCGTTGGCAGGAACGACTACAACATCAACGTCAACTACAACAACTACGTCCTCGACTACAACTTCTACGACTTCAAGTTCAACTTCCACAACAACATCAACGTCAACTACAACAACTACGTCCTCGACTACAACTTCTACGACTTCAAGTTCAACTTCCACAACTACTTCAACTTCAACTACAACCACCATTATGACAACATCAACTTCAAGCACTAGCACTTCGACTTCGACGACAACATCAAGCACGACAACCTCAACATCCAGTTCCTCAACTTCAACGACGACTATCTTGCAAGAGACGACTAGCACAACTTTATCCTCTGCCAGTTCGACGACAATTCAATTGACGACGACAATGCCTGCGGCCACGACAACAATGTATATGGCTTCAACGACTACGACAACTTCTTCAAGCACTACGACAACCTCAACGACAACAACTAGTTCATCGACATCGTCTACAACCACGTCCTCTTCAACCACCAGTACCTCAACTTCGACGACCACGACGCCATCTTTTCAAGCAACGACATCTTCGACGACCACCACGTCGACGACATCCTCGACGATGCCGAAGGCGAACGTAATAATAAACGAAGTCATGTACAATCCGGAAGGAGACGACGATAAGCGGGAATACGCCGAGCTTCTCAACCTCGAAAACTTCACGGTCAACCTGTCGGGCTGGGTTCTATCGGACGGGGGGAAAGACGATGACGTGCTCCAAGGATTTGGCGGGGGCTCGACGATACTCTCTGCTGAAGGGTACGGTCTGGTGACTGACGAAGACACCGAGTTGAACCCTCCGAAAGACGCCGTCCACTTAAGCTGCGGCGACAAGTCGATTGCAAGCTACGGGCTTGCCAACACCGGCGAAAAATTATTGTTATACGACGAGTTGGGGCGGCTCGTAGACTCCCTGGAATACGATCCCGGCTGGGGCGGAAACGGAGACGGCAAAAGCCTGGAACGCGTCTTCCCGTGGGAGATACATTGGGTTGAATCTTCCGAAGAAGGAGGAACTCCGGGGGAAGTGAACAACCCCCTCATAGACAGGGACAATCCAGTCACATATATCAGGCGCTGTAAAGACAAGACCCGGTACGGGCGGTGCAGTGAAACACAGCCGCTCTACTGCAAGAACGGGGAGCTCGTCGAAGATTGCGGCGAGTGCGGGTGCCCGCAAGGGTTAGTTTGTACTGGCGAAGCTTGCGGGAACGCGTCAACGACATCCACAACCACTGTTTACGCGGAAGAGGAAGTCGCCGAGTTAACGTCGACTTCCACCACCACAGTCGAACAGTTTAAGGTGGCGTGGACTTCAACGAGCCTTAACTTCAAGGCAGCGGAGGAAACAACAACACTTGAAGGAGGGTCTGAAGAAGGATTATCCATTCTGACTGGAAACGCAGTCTCGAATCCATCAAGGCCGGGAGGCAGGGGAAACACGCTCGCAGCATTGTTCGTAACACTTGCTGCAACAACGATAGTACACAAAAAAATGAGGTGAAATAAATATGGAAGACAAGAAAATTTGGATTGGGATGTTTATAGTCGCGTTCGCACTCTACGCAGCCGCGGACGGGACCATAACGACGGAGACGGGGGACTTGACGCTTTCGCCCGCGAGCGGGAACATTTTACTCGATGGGAAATTGGGTATTGGAGGGAACACTCCATCTTACCCCCTTCACGTCTACGTACAGAATCCTACATCATATGCGGGATACATCTACAATACCGATCCTGTTGATGGTAGAGGCCTCTTCATCCGTACTGCAAACTCTGCTTCCGTAAACGCCGTCACCGTGAAGACCGGAGCAGGATACGTCTTCACCATCCTCAACAACGGCAACGTCGGCGTGGGTACTACGTCGCCTTCCCATAAGCTGACCGTCGCCGGAAAGATTTACACGACAGGTTTGTGGCCTAATGCAGGTTTAATATTCAATCATCACAGCATCTTTGAAGGAACCGACCACTCACTGCGCATCTGGAATAACGGCGATAACCCCATCTACCTTCTACCTGGAGGAGGAAATGTGGGAGTAGGGACGACAGGTGCCACTGAGAAGTTGACAGTGGACGGAAACATACAGGCTTCCGGGAAAATCAAGCTCAAGCGGCCCGACGGCGCTTACGCATGCTGCGGGCCCGACAACACCAACCAATGGGTGTGCACTAATTGCTGAAAAATTGAGGTGAAAAATATGGATGACAAGAAACTTTGGATTGGAATTTTATTAGTGGCGTTCGCGCTCTACGCGGCCGCGGACGGATTGATTACGACCCAGACGGGAGACTTGACTTTGCAATCGCAGAGTAAAAAAGTGGTTCTCGACGGTTTTTTATCATCTAATTACGGAAGGGGGTCAGAACTCTACTCGCTGGCATTCGGTCGAAGCGGAATATCCGGCAGCCTCCAATACCCTGACATCTACGGGAAACATACTGGAGGCGTACTCGCGATAAGCGGGGACGTCTACGGTGGCGGCTCCGTCGCCTTCTCCGGAAACGTTGGCGTGGGGACTTCCACCCCTTCTGCAAAACTTGACGTAGCCGGAAAGATTAATGCAAGAAAGAGCGGGTCTTACGCGGATATCGGCGTCGGAGAGCACTTGATAAGGGATTATGCGAGCACTCTGTGGCTTATCGGCGGGACCTACCGGGGAGTATATATCGCGCCGAGCTACAGCTGGGTGCGGGGAACAAGTCTTGAATCGGTACCCTCAACAGGATACTTTGAAGTGTACTGGTATCCAAACACCTACTTGAATAAAGGTATGCGCGTTCAAGGGGACTTGACTGTCACCGGAAACCTTAAGGTCTACGGGACGAAAGATGGCTTTGTTACCGATTTCGTTGAATCCGTGGACGGAAAGTTCGAAGTGGGAGACGTTGTGTGCATAGCAGGAGAGTCGGATGCGAAGCTTACGACCCCTGTCTTTGAAGATGACATCAAGGAAAAATGCCGGGAGGAAAAGGTGAAGGTCCCATGCACCGGAGAGTGTGTGGAAGAGTCGACGAAGATAACCTGCCGGAAAGTGAAGGGTGCGAAGGCAACCTGCACCAACTTGCAGACCGTGAAGAAGTGCGCGCACGGGAAAGATAAGGAATGCTGGAACGAGACTTTGGACGTAGACTGCGACATTGAAGGCGCAGTCGACAACTGCGTGTGGGAGGAGAAGATTATTGAGTGTGTGGACGGCGACTGCACTGAGAATATCGTGTACGTTCCTTGCACCGAGGAAGGAAGACCTCCAGAATGTTTTGAAAAGAAGGCTGAGTCATCCTGCAAAGAGAAGAAAAAGAACGGGGAATGCTATATCGAAAAGACGGTGGAAATCTGCGAAGAGACTATGGTTCGCGAGGAGTCTGGCGAGGAAGATACGGACATCCCGGTCGCGAAAGTCGCTAAGTGCGATAAGAACGAGGATACTAGCGTCTTCGGGGTGATAAGCCACCTTCCAGAAGAAGACGGCGGATACTACCGTGCCGTCACCTTGGGGGCATTCGACACAATTAAGGTGGACGCCCGGAAAAACCCGGTCAAGGCGGGAGACCTGCTGGTATCCAGCAATAACGCGGGATACGCGGTAGCGGCTGAAGAGCCCAAGCCATACAGCGTCGTTGGTAAAGCGCTTGAAGACTTGGACTCTGGGAAGGGGACGATAGCGGTTAAAGTGATTTCAGGGTGAGAAAAGGAGAAAACGGCGGAGGCGGGGGTGAATTCAACCTCCTCTGTCGAAACATTATTGCATGAAAAAAAGGGGGGTTAATGTGAAATGAAAACAAAAACGCCGAGAAATTCAGAGGAGATATGGGCTAGGCTGGGCAGTTCGTTCGCAAAGGCGCTGCAACCCTGCGAGAGCGGGGAAGCCGTGATAATGGCGGCTTACTTAAAATGGGGGTGTAGGTGAAAAATGGAAACTGTGGCGCGGACGAGGCGGGGGAACAGCATGCGGAAAGCATTCTTACTCGCATCTTGCATGCTCCTTCTTTCCAGCGTGATTTCGGTGGGCGTGCTAGCGCAGGAGCAAGAGCCCCCTCAAAGTCCCTTCTTGATTAACCCAGTAAGCACATCCGATTTTCCAAGTATCATGGAAAACGGTTTTTATCAGACCAGCCTTTACACTGGAGGTAGTGCATACGCTTACAACCTACGTGTTCCACAGGGAACAGACGGATTAGCGCCGCAGCTTGAGTTAACCTACAGCAGTCTTGGTGCGAGGGGAAAGGCTTCGTGGGTTGGTTTGGCTTGGAGTCTTTCCGAGAACTACATACAGAGGGACGTGAACTATACGCCAGATGATGTCTCAGACGACAGCTTCGAGTTAATCCTAAATGGGCAGAAACACGACCTCGTCTACTCGGCGGATGGAAGATACCACACGAAAACTGAGTCCTATTTTTACATGGAGAAATTATCTGGTGGGTGTGGTGGTCGCGAATACTGGCGTGTGAGATTCAAGGACGGCACAGCCTACAGGTTCGGGTTTAAGTGCGGCAATAGTGAGCGCAGAGCCAACGGCCGACCGTATACGTGGCGTTGGAGTCTCGATGAGATGAGAGACACACATGATAACATTGTAACCTACAATTACGTTCAGGACTTGGGTAATGGGGACGAGGGAACCATTTACTTGAGTAACATAACTTACAATAACGATGGAAGAAGAGTGATTAAGTTCATCTTAGGTGATACTAGGTCATTCGACTACACCTACTACGAGCAGGGCTCACGGATACACTACACTCGCTTGTTGAGTGATGTCGAGGTTTACGCCGACGGACAGCTGGTTCGCAGACACCATCTTGATTATTCTCCAAGCATTCAGAATAAAAAGCCCTTGCTTACGTCAATCACTTTATACGGTAGCGATGACGTATCGCATCTCCCTCCAACAACATTCGACTACTCAGATAGTATGGAGGATCAGTTTAACTCACCCGTGAATTGGAGCAGCCCCTCGAATGTGATTAGTGATTTGAGTGGTAATCAGCGGAATGTGTTGACCGAAGTCTTTGACTTGAATGGTGACAAGTTCGCGGATTACGTGGACGCTAGCATTAGTCCGTGGAGTGTTTACTTCGGTGATGGAGTTATGTTTAGTGAGTCCCCAACTTTCTGGAGTGGCGGAGTCAAGATACGGGAGACGGACGGCTACACCAACACTGAAGGTGACACCTTCGACTTGAATGGGGATGGTTTCCCCGATAACGTAGGTGGCGGTTGGTCGTTTAAATTAAATAATGGGGGCGGTTTCACACCAGCATCTTGGAGTAACGGGCAGGGATACGTCCGGAGGATAGACGAATACGGCACAGGCGATCAGGTGGAGGCTGTCTTGGATATGAACGGTGACGGCCTCCCTGATAAAGTAGAGGTTGAATATTCGTTCGAGTATGCGTTCACATTAACCTCAAATAGTGGTGAAGCTAACACTGTTAACTTTAAGGCACAATTATCTCAGGGCTTCGAGAGCATTGGTTTGGATGTTGGGGACGTAACATATGTTGAGGTAGGTCAAGAAGACCAAAACTTGAAGTGGACTGTATCCACTGCAAGCGGGAACACTGTGATTCTCTGGCATAAACCAAGCGAAAAAAAGATTCGGTTGTATCTAAATACTCTGGTGGAGGGGAACTTATTCACAGAATTAATGGCTGAACAGAATCCTAATGACGACAATATTCTATACGTTTATGAAATGGACTTTGACTGGTTTGTGTACTTTAACACTGGTGAAGGATTCGAAGGAAAAGTCGAATGGGGTGCATCTGCCTGGTTTATCCGGGAGATGGATTCCTCGGGCAGGGTGACGGCCGACACCTTCGACTTAAACGGGGACGGCCTCCCCGACCACGTCCGCGTGGAGGGTAACGACTGGCTTGTTTACCTGAATAATGGGGGTGGATTCGATAATTACACTACGTGGACCACGAATGTTATTGAACCCTTCTTCTATGAGAAGGACGGTGAAACCGTCGTGAAAAGAATAATCGATTTCAACGGGGACGGGTTACCTGACTACGTCGTAAAGGATGGGAGTAACTGGGATATTATGGTGAACACGGGCAAAAGGTTTATCCCGAAGACATGGTTTTTTAACGAGCCTCTACAGCAATCTTACTCTAACGGGGATGTCATTAAAGACCTCATTGATTTAACCGGTGATAACATGCCTGATTACGTCGAGGCGGGCGGGGGCACGTGGACTGTTCACGTGAATCCGATAAAACACCCGAATCTCTTGACTGAAGTGGAGGATTCCTTGGGCGGTATTATGGAAGTAGGTTACAGGCCGTCATCCTTATACGATAAGCCAGTACAGGAAGACATCCCAGTCGTAAAAACGGAAAACCAGCAGTTCAGGTACCAGAACCCCTGTTATGGAACGCCGTGTCAAGGCTGCGCTTCCAGAAGCTTCGGCCCGTCCGGAAACGAGACCATACATAGAGTTGACTGGGTTATCACCATA
>Ga0268282_1000288_pt1 | contig 27974 bp, 32 predicted proteins | sample saktaG_12_FD_190133 | JGI IMG/M metagenome (GOLD analysis project Ga0268282, IMG submission 190133) | Saline water microbial communities from Sakinaw Lake, British Columbia, Canada - sak_2011_5_24_120m | ecosystem: Environmental > Aquatic > Non-marine Saline and Alkaline > Saline ...
CGAGGTACAAGGAGGTCATTATGACAACATCCACAATCACGGCGAAAACATCCCCTTCCCGCAAGCGGACATCCGCAGTGCGCTCCGGCAGACTGGGGCTGCGAACGACGCCGGCTCAGGCCGCGCTTATCCAGCGCGCAGCCGAGGTGACGCGGAAGAGCATTACCGAATTTGTCCTGACCAGCGTTTGCGAAAAGGCGGAACAGACCCTTTTGGATCAAAGGCTTTTCATGGTCGACGAACAGACCTGGCTGGCATTTCAGGACGCCCTCGAAAGACCGGCACAGATTAAGACGAGCCTGCAGGTGCTCATTGCGGAACCAGCGATCTGGGAAAAATAGAATGGCCGAAGCTTTTTATTACGAGGCACCTGTTTTACTTTCGGAAGAGCATGACTGCGACGGTTTCGATTGCGGTCATGTCCTGCTCAACGACTGGCTGCGGCGCTATGCGTGGCAGAATCAACGGGCCAATGCAGCGAAGACCTTTGTCGTTTGTCAGGGGCGCCAGGTCGTTGGCTATTACAGTCTGTCCGTGGGGGCGGTGGATCACGACACCGCGACCGCGCGCGTCCGGAAGGGGCTGGCGAGGCATCCTATTCCGGTGATGGTTCTGGCCCGACTGGCCGTCGATCTTCATCATCAGGGGAAAAAGATAGGCCGGTGTCTGCTGAGAGATGCCATCCTGCGTACGCTTCGGGCTGCCAACATTGCCGGTATTCGCGCGATCTTTGTTCATGCGAAGGACGAACGGGCGCGCGGTTTCTATGAGTGCTTTGGCTTCGAGCCTTCCCCCTGCGTATTCCGGTGAAAACTGCCACCTGTTCCGGAAATAACCTTACCACTTTTCAATCATCCAATTCCCTTGTAGACAGCAATACCAAAGTGGCAGGTTTGCGTCAATGTTTTGCGTAGATTTTTCTCACGGAATCTCCTTTCAGTTCTATTCTATGGGCATTGTGAATAATACGGTCACAGATAGCATCTGCGATAGTCGGATCACCGATAACTTCATGCCAGCTGGATATAGGAAGCTGGGATACAAAGACAGATGATCTTCGTCCATGCCGATCCTCGATGATTTCCAACAGGGTGAGACGGTTCTGTACATCAAGAGGTTCGAGACCAAAATCATCAATGATGATTACATCCAGCTTTTGTATTTTAGTAAGCTCCTTGAGATAACTCCCGTCCGCCCTGGATAATTTTAAATGGGCAAACAGCTTTGAAGAGGGATAGTACCCCACCTTGAATCCGTACATACATGCCTGGTGCCCCAGGGCGGAAGCGATGAAACTCTTTCCAGCCCCGGTTGGACCTGTCAGGATACAGTCCTGATGGGATTCTACCCATTGACAGTTGGAAAGACGGAGCAACTGGTTTTTATCGATGTTCCTGTTCAGTGTAAAATCAATCTCCTCGAAAGATGCCTTGTACCTGAATCTGGCCCCTTTTAGAAGTCTTGTGAGTTTGCGGTTGTGACGATCATCCCATTCCGCATCCACCAGGTGAGAGACAAGCTCATCAGCGGTAAACTGGTTTCTGACACCGGTCTCCATGGTACTTGTAAATGCCCTTGCCATACCATAGAACTTCATATGGTCAAGTTTCTGCAAGGTAGCCTGATTATTATTCATTTGATTCTCCTTCATTGTCTCTCTTTCTTTTTTTGTTCGTTTGTCCTTTATTGATAATACTGGCTTCCCCGAATGTTTTCATGGGAGAAAATCGGCAGTTCCATTGAGTCTGTCGAGACTTCTTCTTCGAGACCATTGTCAAGAATGTTTTTGATACGTCTGTAGGAATGAAACCCGAAGCCAAGGGCTCGTTTGCATGCCTTGTTCAGCCTGTCGGGTCCATGCTCTTTTACAAGATTAAGTATGCCCATACAGGTCTTGAATGCCTGTTCCGGATGCTTCCTGCTTTTGAGAACTACCCGGATCATCTCGGCAACATCATCTCCGATAGACTGTCCCCATTTGATAAAGCGTTCAGGGCTCCACTCGGCGTAATTTCGATGTTCTGGCGGCATGTGGGCGGGCAGCGTTGTGTAATCGTTGGGTATACGAATCCTTCTGTGCTGAACGATTCTTATGTTGTCATAGTAGATCGCCACAGTCCTGTCGTCGTATATGACTCTCACCCGTTTACCCCTGAACTGCCACGGTACACTGTAGTAATGCCTGTCTTCACGCAATTCGACATGGTAGTTGAACTGGACAGTGAGCTCCTTGCACTGTTTGATGGCATACCGCTCCATTGGCAGGGGCTTGAGAACCTGTTTTTCAACCCTTTCAAAGAGTTCCCTTCTGGACATATTTAAACGCTGAAACGGTGTGTCATTGTGTTTTTTCAGGAGGTCCCGGATGGCCTCGTTGAGCTCATTTAAAGACCGGAATGTCCTATTCCTGAGGGGGGCATAGATCCTCTGGTAGACAAGTCGAACCGCGCTTTCAACCAACGCCTTGTCTTTTGGACGGCGAACCCGTGCGGGAAGGATAACCGTCCGATAGTGCTCGGCAAAGTCATCAAACATGGGGTTGATTCCCGGTTCATATTTGTCACTCTTGGACACGCCGGACCTGAGATTATCAGGAACAATGGCTTGGGTGACACCGCCGAAGTATATGAACGCGCGTTCATTTGACCTGATCCACTCTTCCGACTTCTGGCTTAAAGATGCCTCCGCATAGGTCAGCTGACTGGATCCCAGGATAGCCACAAAAACTTCCACCAGTTGTTCCTTGCCTGTTGTGCTATCCACAACCTTCAGTCTGTCACCGGCATAATCGACAAACATCTTGTCACCGGCCTTATGTTCGATATGCATCGTTATTTTTGATGCGTTTCTCCATACCTGGAAGTGATAGCAGAACTGGGAGTAGCTGTAACCGCCTGGATGCTCTCTCTGATACTCATTCCACAGGATCATGAGGGTTACACCGGTTTTTTTGAGCTCTATCGCAACATGGGGGAATTGTCTTGATAGCTCCTCGTACTTTGAACATTTTCTGTTCTTTTGTTTTTCAAACAGGGCAAGGAACTGGCTGTCTGCCATGTCCTTGATCTGTTCATAGGTAAGCTCGCTTGCATTGAAGTCCCTGATGTACTGTGCGACAACAGGCCTGGAAATGTTGAGAGCTCTGGCTATCTTTCTCTCACTCATGTTGGTGGTACACGTGAAACGTATAATCTCTCTGATCTTTTTCATGCCAATCCTCTTCCGCGCCATTTGCATCTCCTCTTCTGAAGTATTGTTCAGAGAAGATGTTAGCCAATCTTGATGGGAAAAGGATGATTAAGATATGCTTTTTGCATTCCGGAAATGACCCGAAAAGTGGTAAACTTTCCGCCGGAATGGGTGGCAGGTTTCACCCGGAATCAGTGGCAACTTTGTTCCGGAATGGGTGGCAGGTTTGAGCCGGAATCTGCACCCCATTCATCCCTTGCAACTTATGCTGCTGATCAAGGATTGTTTAGGGGAAAGGACTACTTTTAAATAGTTTTGGGTTTTGAGTGTTTACTGAAGCATTCTGAGGAAAGCGGATAATTTTATGATTTTACAATTTTCGTAACTTCTTAATTTGAGCAAATGTTTGTCTCCAGTGACAAGAAAATTGGCTTCTGCCTTTAAGGCACACTCTAAGATCCGATTATCCGGGTCATCTGATAACACCTTTAGCCATGGTGCGGTTTTCAAGACGGTGGCCACATTGCTGATAGAAGTAATCAACTGAGCAATTTCTCGTTTTCCCCAACCGAATTTCTCGTCCAGTTTCCGGGCCAATTCCGTAAGGATTGCAACAGAAGTGCAAAGCTCAAAATCGCCTTCAATAGCATGAAGATAGGCTTTTTCGGCATTCCCGCCAGGTATGACGAAGGCAGAGATGTAGATGTTAGTGTCAAAAACGACCTTCAAAGTTAGCGTCCTTCGAAAACCAGTTTTTCAACATCAGATTCTGTGAAAAGCCCTCTTTTTGGGGCTAAAGCAGCGCCGTATGTTTGAAGTTCTCGAAATTCCTCTTTCAGGTACTGCCTCTTGTAAGTTAGAAACATTTCCCTGAAAAGCGCGCTCCTGTTTTTTGCAAGCCTCTTAGCCAGCTTGTCATATTCCTCAGCCATATCCCGTGGCATGGAGATGGTTACGGCTGTTCGTGTTTCCTTTATTTTCATTGGAAAACCTCCATGATAGTATGACAAAATCATACAAATTCTCAGGTGATGAGTCAAGAGAATTTTTCAGGGAGGATTAGTGGACGTTGTTAACTTATAAACTTGATAAAAACGATTTGCAGATTAAATATCTTACGCAAAGGCGATCCGCAGATTACGCAGATTGACGCAGATTAAATGTCTCACGCAAAGGCGCAAAGACGCTAATATAAAAGAAAATTATGATCCATAGATTTCGCAGAATAAAAAAGATGGATCATGCCCCGGTTAAATAAGAGTAAAGGAAATTTAATCCCGGTTGAATAGGAGCGACTAAAACATTCAACGGGACAAGCGGGGTAAACAAAGGCGCAAATAGGACGAAGGGCAGGAATGCCGATTTGGTTTGCGATTTCATCTTTGAGGTGATAGTATCATTACAATCAGGAAGGAGGTACTCCAATGATAAGTTTAGACAATGTTTCCCCTCAATATATAACAGACGAAAAGGGTAAGAAAAAATCAGTTATTTTGTCGATCTCTAAATTTCAAGAATTGATCGAGGACATCGAAGATTTGGCTGCTGTGGCTGAGAGAAGAGATGAACCAACAATACCTCACAAAAGGTTTCTTGCTGAGTTAAAAAACGATGGCCTCATATAAGATCGAGTGGAAACAATCGGCTCAAAAAGAGCTCAAGAAACTTCAAAAGAAGACCATTTCAAGAACTTGTAAACTTATAAAAGCGATCCGCAGATCGGCTATGTGGAGCGTCTTGGCAGCGGAATCCACCGTATGCGGGAAGCAATGGTTGGCGCACACCTTCCGGTTCCCAAATTTTTACCTACCATTAATGCCTTTCTCGTTGAAGTTTTTACCTCCTTTGAGGCTGCCGGTGTTTCATCGGAAGGAGCGAAGCTTTGCAGGTGGCTTGTTCTTCATGGCCCGGCATCAATGCAAGATATTATGAGAGCTTTCCACATCTCCAAGACAACAGTCCATCGACGCATTACAAAATTGATAGTTGATGGGTGGATCGAAGTTCGCGGTTCAGGCCGGAGCACTAATTATGCTTTAAGTAATGTTTCTATGTGCAGCGGCAAGAAGGAGGAACGATAATATCGTTTTATATCATCATGTTATGTACAAAATGGAACGAAGGCGGAACGAAGAGAGTATAGAGGATAGAGCCCGATCCGCAGATTACGCGGATTGAAGGATAAAGGAGACCGGAGACAGGAGACGGGAGACAGGAAAAGACAGAGGACAGAGATCCGCAGATTACCCCGGTTAAATAAAAGCAAAAGCAGATTTAACAGGGCAGGCGCAGATTACACGGATTAATTAGTACCTGAACAGTAAGGCCACGGAAAATCTTGCAAAGCCTGCCGCTAAAAGTAATCCTCCAACCAATAATAATCAAACCACCTTACCCATTTCAGCTCAAGGTCGGAGATCCGCCGTTATTTTGGAGGGCACTTTTGGGTAAGAGCGAGGAGAGAAGTCCGCAAACAGCAGGATTATCCTTTATAAGGAAGCCAGGCCCTGAAAAAAGGATTTATAAACCTGTATTCATCGCCGCTTTCAAAAAGAATATTGAGTTTGATCAGACGTGTAATTGCTCTCCGGACAGATGATGGATTATTAAAGCCTGCGGATTTCATGAATGAGACGGAAAAGACTCTTTTTCCGCCTTCCTTTGCTATTGCCATGAGGCACTTGAGTTGAATGTTCGTCAAGAGGCTGATATAGTTTTCGTAGGATTTCTGCTCCCTGGCAAATATCAATTCAAGGGCGTTTTTCAGTTTATCCGGGCTTATGATCTCTTTTTCTGAAGTTACTTCCCAGAGGGCCTCACAGAGCTGTTGTATATCCCCGGGAATGTTATTGGCAATTTTAAACACCTTTTCCAGAACCTCGTTGTCAATCTTACGCTGACCCATAGTGAATTTCTTTTTCAGGAATTTCGAAAATTCTTCATAAGATAAGGGATCAACCGTCAGGGGGATAGCGGACTTAAAGAAGGGTGAATCGTGATGGGTAAATATCTCATCCATCTTATGCCGGATGCTGCCAACAAATATGTAGGGGATATCGCTTTGAAACTGTATTTTACTCCTCAGAAGAGCAAGAGCTTCGTGGGAATCTTCAAGGTTCAAAATATCCTGAAATTCATCAAAGACCACGACAGGTCGTCTTTTTTTGCCAAGAGATTCAATTAAAGTGAGAACCTCAGGAATTGAATTGGCTTTCATCTCTACTGAGGCGTCAAAAGAAACTGTTGGCATGGATGTTATGGGATCCACTGAAATTGTGGGCTTGAGATATGAGAGGGTTTTGATTATTTTGTCGAAACACCCTGTTTTTTGCTCAAGGACAACAATTGCACGTAGAATCCTTCTGCACAGAGCGTCGATGGATTTGATGCCCAGCAGGTCCACATATAAAAGCCGCGCCCCATTACATTTTAGAACAGCCTCATAGACTACAGATGATTTTCCAACCCGCCTTTCACCCAGGATCACAATGTGTTGCGATGATTCGACATATCCGATAATTTGCTTAAGCAAAGTTTCCCTTCCACAGAAATCTTTGCCTGAAACTATGGTTCCGTATTTAAAAGGATTCATAAGTCTCCTTTCTTTGAGTATTTCACTGTAGTGTATTATACATATCTGTATAATACAGGTTAGCATAAAAATGTCAAGCATGATGGACTCGTAAAAAGTCTTTTTTTGTCACCCAAAATCATGTCCTGAACTTGTTTCAGGATCATTCAGGGTCTCTAACTTGCTGAAACAAGTGAGATCCTGAAACGAGTTCAGGATGACAAATGGTGCAGTTTATGACTTTTTACGAACACATCAACTTTGAATCCAGATAAATGGGATAAGGTTTTTAAAAGGAGGCAAGTAAAATCATGAAATGTGCTGCCTGCAATCATGACATGGTAAAAAAAGGGGGGAGATTGATCTCAGGATTGGGGGAAAACTATATCTTGTGAGAAATGTCTTTTACGAAGAATGTCCCTCTTGTGGGGAAAAGGTTCTCTTTCCGGAAATCAGTGAGATCTTATTTAAAAAGATCAAGAATAATGTACCGGTATTAGATGGAACCTACGGCTGAAAATGATCCGCAGATTACGCAGATTACCGCAGATTAAGAATATAAAGAACGGATCATTATTACTGCGGCAATTAAACATGTCAACTGTCATGCCGGACTTGATCCGGCATCCAGTCTGGTCCTGGATTCCCGCTTTCGCGGGAATGACGGTGTTGTCATATATTGTTGCCGGTGTGATAACTCCGCAGATTACGCAGATTACACGGATTAAAAAATGGATAACCAGTCCACAAATTTCCCCAACGAAATAAAAGAAAAAAGGATGTCATGGGCCTAAGATCGGAAGTCGGAGGTCAGATGGTGGTGTACATTATTGAGATTTCTTGCTAAGAATATCGTGAGTTCCGATTGCACGAAAAATCAATCCGTTTTCAAGAAATTCAAAGGTTAACCGATATTTCATGGTAACAGATCCTTCCCACTGGTTCTTTGTTCCCTGTATCATCTTCACTCGAAGGGAAGGATGGGACATGTCTTGCAGGAGAAGTTGCAGCTTTTGATCAAAGGTTTTTTGAATTTCTTTAGGCAAATTGCTATATTCTTTTTTGAATTGCCGGCTGAACTGATAAGCTGTTACTTTTTCAACCATTTTAACCCGTCTTCCGCAGTCTTGAATTTTGGCGAAACATACCCTTCTTTGATTTCGTCATCAACACGGGCTTCCATCTCCTGCCATTCTTTTGTCCAGTACCATCCCTGCGAAGGATCAATGAGCTTTCTGGGTTTTAATACAATTTGCTTTTCTTCCACATCCACTTCAACATAATCGCCTTTTGTAATGCCAAGAGCTTTCATTATTTTTTCCGGTATCCGGATCTGGCCCTGTGGACTGATTTTCATTACCGTAGGCATAAAGCCCTCCTTTTAAACAATTAAACTTTTAAACAATTATAGATGTTGCTTTCTTGTCAGTCAAGCCAAATTTTAAGAAAGGGAAAAGGGGGCGGGCACAGATTACCGCAGATTAAAAGATAATGAATATGGGGTGGATTCCCGCTTTCGCGGGAATGACAAGGGGGAGGCGGAAATGACAAAGGGGGAGGCGGGAACGACAAGCGTGGACTCGGAAACGAGAAGGAAGAATGTGGGAACGGCACTTTATCACAAAAGCATGGACAAAATCAGCGGAGCTTGCGGATTTTTACAGATTACCCCAATGAAATAACGGAAATAGCGAAAGCCGATCCGCCTTTCGGAATGGGAAATAAAGGTTGATTTTAAGACCATCGGTGTATATACTAAAAATATATATGATATGTAGAGGTGATAAAGTGGAAACAGCAAAGTTATTTCAGAATGGGAGTTCTCAAGCAGTAAGACTACCCAAGGAATTCAGAATTCCTGGAAATGAGGTAAAAATATTCAAAAAAGGCAACCAGGTTATACTGGAGCCCATAGAGACGACATGGGACCCGTTGTTTGAATCGCTCAGTGAATTTCCGGAAGATTTTATGAAAGACGGTCGTAATCAACCCTGCATGCAGAAAAGAGAATCTTTTTGATGCGCTATCTGCTTGATACCAATATTTGCATATACCTCATAAAAAAACACCCACACGAAATTCTTGAGCGATTCCGAAAACATTCACCACGGGATGTTGCAATTTCCACAATCACCCTCTTTGAGCTTCAATATGGGGTTGAAAAAAGTCAATACAGGCAACGTTCCGGGAATGCCCTTGACAAATTCCTTCTGCCATTGAACATTATTGATCTGGATCGTTTCGCTGCTATTGAAGCCGCAGCTATTCGTGCACAACTTGAAAAGAAAGGGATATCAATAGGACCTTATGATCTTCTAATAGCAGGTCTTGCCCGATCACGAGACATGACATTGGTGACTCACAACACCAAAGAATTTGAAAGAGTTGTTGACCTGCATCTGGAAGACTGGCAATAAATTCTGATGAAGCGTATCTTTGACCTGGCTACGGCTGTTTTTTTATTATGTTTTTTGAGTATTCCGATTCTTGTCGTCGGGTTGATGGTGAGACTGACCTCTAAGGGCCCAGTTTTGTACTGGTCGGACAGGGTGGGGATTAATAATACGATTTTCAGTATGCCCAAGTTTCGGACGATGCGCGTTGATACACCTGCCGTTGCAACCCATCTCATGAAAAATCCTGATGTTTACCTTACGTCGATCGGGTCTTTTTTGCGCAAGTTCAGTCTGGATGAATTGCCGCAGTTGTACAGCATTTTAAAGGGTGACATAAGTTTTGTGGGGCCCCGTCCGGCTTTATATAATCAGGATGATCTGGTTGAGCTTAGAACCGGCAAAGGCATTCACAAACTCATCCCGGGAATCACCGGCTGGGCACAGGTAAATGGAAGGGATGAATTACCGATTCCTGTGAAGGTTGAATTTGATGAGTATTATCTCAAAAACAGGTCTTTCGCCCTTGACTTTAAGATATTGTGGATGACAGTTATTAAGGTCGCGAGGAGAGAAGGGATTGTGCACTGAGAACAGAAAAGTGGATATAAATTGTTTAAGCGGGGAAAAGAGATTGCGAATTGTTCACACATTTACTATACTTCGGGAAATGAAGAAATGAGAAGAGCTGATGGAAAAATCTCATAATTTAAGAAGCACCCTTTTACCTTTGATTGATCGTAAAGATTTTCTGCTGGTTTTTTTGTTTGGCTCATTTGCAAAAGGTTTCGCCACAGATAAAAGCGATATTGACTTGGCTATTATGTTTGAATTTTTACCTGATTTTTATGAGGTTAACAACCTCAAGGATCAGCTATCGAGTCATCTTGGAAGAGAAGTGGATCTCCTTACATTGAATACAGCTTCCCCTATAATAAGGTTACAGGTATTGAAATACGGCATGTTGATCAAAAAAGATGATAAAACATACAATGACTTTTTTGTTCGTACTTTAAATGAATACTGTGATTTAAAATACCTGAGAAGGGAAGCGGAAGACAGTGTTCTGAGGGGTAAAATATATGCCTGACAAAGACGTAATTATGGCCAAGGTTGCCATTGTCCAGAGGTGCCTAAAACGGATAAGAGAAACTACAGATAGTAATCCCGATAGCTTGGATGATATTGACAAACAAGATATATTCGTATTAAACCTGCAAAGGTCGGTGCAGGCAGTAATAGATCTGGCAACTCATATTGTTGCGTCTGAGAGTCTTGGCCTACCCGAAACGATCAAGGATAACTTTCGGTTGCTCCTGGAAAATAGGATAATAGATAAAGGACTGGCCATAAAAATGGAACGGATGGTAGGTTTTAGAAATATTGCCGTACATGACTATCGATCTATTAATGAAAAGATTTTAAAATCTATCCTGAGTAAGCATCTATCAGATCTGGAAGAATTCTATACAACGGTCTTGGCATACTTCGGCTGGGCGAAGGGCTTCGGCTCACTGCGGTGACAACATGGGTATCTTAAGATCAGTGTAAAGACATGAGAAACATTATACGCAATAAAAACTTCTATGCGATGCTCCTTCTCGATGCGGTCCTCGTAACGATGGCCTATTTTTCAGCATACCTGCTCCGTTTTGAAGGCCAGCTTCCCTTAAATCACTGGGCACAAATTAAAATCACATTACCTTTTTTAATTCCCTTCAAGCTAATTTGTTTTTTTATATTCGGACTCTACAGGGGGATGTGGAGATATACGAGTCTGGTGGATCTGAAAAACGTTGTCATTGCCACCAGCGTTTCCTCAGCAGTTATCGTATTGACCATCCTTTCTCTGTACCGCTTTCATGGTTATTCCCGCTCCGTCTTTGTTATTGACTGGGGGCTTACCCTGTTCCTTATTGGGGGAATTCGAGTAGCCATTCGAATCTTAATTGCCGATCGCTACTCAACATTGTGGACATTGAGGCCCAGTAAGTATCCATCAACCAAAAAAAAGAGTTTATTGATTATCGGAGCCGGCGATTCAGGGGAGAAGATTCTGAGGGAAATCCGGGAAACCCCTTCAATCAAATTTGAGCCTGTGGGACTCCTCGACGATAACCTTAGCAAGCAGGGAATGACCATTCATGGAGTCCCGGTTCTTGGAACGGTGGACGATATTAACAAAATCCGGAAGGAATTTGATGAAATACTGATTGCCACTCCTTCAGTAAGAGGTGAAAAGATGCGGAGGATTGTTTCACTGTGTGAAGAAACAGGCAAACAGTTTCGCACCCTGCCGGGAATGGGGGAGCTTATTGAAGGAAAAATTTCAGTAATGGCAATTCGTAAGGTACACATGGAGGACTTGCTGGATCGTGAAGAAATACATCTGGATGAAGAAGAGATTCGCCAGTATATTAAAGATAAGCGCATTCTGATCACAGGGGCCGGAGGCTCCATAGGGGGTGAATTAGTGAGGCAGGTATGCCGTTTTCATCCCGGGGCGATAGCCTTTATGGAGTTCAGCGAGGAAAATCTCTTCAAGATAGTGATGGAGTGTAAACGGCGTTTCGAGTTTATTCCGACATCGGAATTTTTGCTCGACATAAAGAACCGCGCTTCTGTAGACAGGGCATTTCGGGAATTTGCTCCGGATGTGGTTTTTCACGCCGCTGCGTACAAGCATGTGCCCCTGCAAGAGCTAAACCCGTGGGAGACAACATTCAACAATGTCTTAGGCACACGAAATCTGGTCGAGACGGCTCTGGAAAACAAGGTGGAACGCTTTGTCCTTGTTTCATCCGACAAGGCGGTACGACCGAGCAATGTAATGGGGGCTACAAAGCGGGTGGCCGAAATGTTAGTGGAATGTGTCAACAATAAAGCTACGACCCGTTTTATGGCTGTTCGCTTCGGAAATGTCCTCTGGAGTTCCGGATCGGTTATTCCCACCTTCCAGAAACAGATCTCCATGGGTTCCCCCGTTACCGTTACCCACCCGGAAATAACTCGCTACTTCATGAGCATTTCGGAAGCCGCTCAATTAATCCTCCAGGCAGGCGCTATGGGAGAGGGAAACGAAATTTTTATCCTGGATATGGGACAACCGATGCGTATAGTTGACCTGGCACGGGATCTGATTCGTCTCAGCGGATTTGAGCCGGACCGTGACATTCCCATCAAGTTCACCGGTCTTCGACCAGGAGAAAAGCTTTATGAAGAGTTGATTACAGAAGGTGAAGGAATCGTGTCCACAAATCATGAGAAGGTTCTTGTTCTTAGAGGAAAGCCATGTAACCAGAATATTCTTAATACAAAAATTGATGAACTTTTAGCTGTTGCAGACACCTATGATGCGACAGCCATAAAAAAGAAGCTCCAGGAAATCGTACCGGAATACACACCGCAGTTTTAAGTAAGAGGCACGGACAAACAATACCGGATCAAGGTCCGGCACATGGTTTGTACATGCCACCCCTTTTTTGAAATGTTTGCATAATCCCCATAATGTCATTGCGAATGAATGTGAAGCAATCTCTAACTCACCGTAATTGTAAAAGATTGCCACGTCGCTTCGCTCCTCGCAATGACGAAGAGCTGATTATGCAAAGGTCTCCAAAAAAAGAGGCGCATTCATATGAGCGCGCCTCTTTTAATATCTGTCTTTTAGATAACTATTTCCTTCGTTTGTATATTACTACTACCCTACTACCCTTCCGGTACTCTGATCCACTCGCTGAGCACCTGCTGCACAATACTATAAGGATCCTGCTCGTGATTCATAATCGCATCTACCAATTGTTCCATTTTGCCACTTTCAGACAAGTGCTTCCGGAGAAGGCTGAAAATTTCGTAGTGGATCATCTGAAGAGTCTGTTGCTGGGTCCGCTCGCGCCGTTTTTCCACAAAGGTGCCGTCCTTTTTCAGATGGCTTTGATGTGACAATACAGCGTCCAGAATATCTGTAACCCCGACATCATTAACGGCCGCGGCCTGTACAACCAAAGGTATCCACGATCGGTCCCGGCTCTTAGCCCTGATCAGGTCGTCCTGATTCACTCGATGGGACACCTCTACAAAAAGCTGATCGGCACCTTGGCGGTCGGATTTGTTGATGACATAAATGTCTGCAATCTCCATCACCCCCGCCTTCATGCTCTGGATCGCGTCTCCCAGGCCGGGAGCCAAAACCAGACAGGTGGTATCAGCGATACGCATGATTTCCACTTCGTCCTGCCCCACACCAACCGTCTCAATAATAATCACGTCCTTGCCTGAAGCATCCAGAACATTAACCACCTTACCTGTGGACTGAGACAAACCTCCCAGAAAACCGCGGGTAGCCATACTCCGGATAAAGACTCCCGGATCCTGTGCAATTTCGCTCATTCGGATCCGATCTCCAAGTACGGCACCGCCGGTAAAGGGGCTTGAGGGATCGACAGCTATGATACCTACAGTAAGCCCCTTTGCACGTATATACCGGGTGAGTTTATCAGTAAGTGTACTTTTGCCGGTACCAGGGGATCCTGTAATACCAACAACGTATGCCCTCCCTGTGTGTGGATAAAGACGCCCCATACAGGGACGGGCACGCTCATTTTCATTTTCCAGCCAGCTGATCACTCGCGCGACAGCTCGAGGGGATCCCTGGAGTACTTCACCAGCATAATCAATGGTCATAGTTTATCTTTCCCGTTAATCTCAAGAACGGACATTCTTTGTAATGTAGTCGACAATCGTGGGAGTCGGTGTCCCGGGTCCGAAGATCTCTGATATTCCTACATCTTTCAACCCCGGTATATCCTCTTCGGGAATAATCCCTCCGCCTACCACCAGGACGTCATCAAGTTTCTTTTCCTTGAGAAGTTCCATCACCTTCGGAAAGAAGTGGTTGTGCACTCCTGAAAGGCTACTGAGGCCTACAACGTCAGCATCTTCCTGAAGGGCCGCTTCCACTATCATCTCCGGTGTTTGCCTCAAACCAGTGTAAACCACTTCCATGCCGGCTTCTGCGAAAATCCTGGAAAGGAGCTTCGCACCACGATCGTGCCCGTCCAGTCCTGGTTTCGCCACAATAATCTTTATCTTCTTATCTGCCATAATATATTACCTCCAAAAATTAAACGAATTCCTTTGGTCGATACTCACCAAAAAGTTCACGCCACACATCACATACTTCGCCGACTGTGGCCTTGGCCTTCACTGCTTCTATAACCGCTGGCATGACATTCTCTTCAGTCTTAGAGACTTCACGCAGATTGTCCAGAGCCTTCTGCCATGCAGCATTGTCACGCTCGGCTCGGAGTTTCTTCAGTTTTGCGGCCTCAATCTCTCCCAGCGACATATCGACTTTGAGAAGACCGGTTGGGGGAGGCTCTTCCATGATGTATTTGTTAACTCCCACGTAGGCTCTCTCTCCGGATTCGATCTCCTTCTGGAAATTATAAGAGCTGTTCTGGATTTCTTTTTGAATGTATCCCTCATCTATGGCGACCAGGGTACCACCAATTTCATCAATCTTCTTGATGTACTGATCAATTTCAGCCTCGATCTGATCTGTCAGGGCTTCCACATAGTAGGAGCCGGCAAACGGATCAATTGTCAGGCAAGCACCGCTTTCTTCGGCCACAATCTGCTGGGTCCTAAGGGCGACTGTTACAGCTCCTTGCGTCGGGAGACACAGGGCTTCATCATAAGAATCAGTATGGAGGGACTGGCATCCTCCTACAACCGCGGCGTAAGTCTGAAGACCCACACGCACAATATTGTTCAGCGGCTGTTGTGAGGTGAGCGTAACTCCACCGGTCTGGACATGGTAACGCATCATCATGGAGCGGGGATCCTTGGCTTTAAAGCGTTCCTTCATTACCTTGGCCCAGTAGCGTCTGCCTGCCCTGAATTTGGCTACTTCTTCACAGACATTGGAAAAGACATTGAAGAAGAAGCTGAGTCTCGGAGCAAAGTCATCTACATCCACGCCCTTGTCGATACATGCCTGTGTGTAGGCAATCCCGTCGGCGATGGTAAAGGCCATCTCCTGGGCAGCTGTGGATCCTGACTCACGAATATGATACCCACTGATACTGATGCTATTCCACCGGGGAACATTTTTCTGGCAGTATGTTATCAGGTCAGTGGTAAGACGCATGGTCGGTACGGGAGGATAGATGTACTGTCCACGACAGATGATCTCCTTCAGGACGTCATTCTGAATCGTTCCACCTATCTTCTCAAAGGGAATACCCTGTTCTTCCGCAAGGCTCAAGTACATGGACAGAAGCACTGTGGCCGCGGCATTGACAGTCATGGAGACAGTAACCTTATCCAAGGGTATCTCGGAAAACAAAACTCTCATATCATCAATTGAATCGATGGCCGCTCCGACTTTCCCAACCTCCCCCATTGAAAGAGGATGATCGCTGTCATAGCCTGCCTGGGTGGGAAGATGAAAGGCTACGCTCAAGCCCGTCTGCCCTTGATCCAAAAGGTAACGGTAACGGGCATTGGTCTCTTTGGCACTACCGAAACCGGCATACTGTCGCATGGTCCAGAATCTGCCCCGGTACATGGTTGGCTGGACTCCCCGTGTGAAAGGGTACTCCCCGGGATAGGAAAGCTGTTTTTCGTAGTCCAGATCTTTTACGTCTTCAGGGGTATAAAGACGTTCGATGGGGATTCCAGAGATACTGGTGAAGACCTCTTTCCGCTCGCCTCTTTTACTCAAGACCTTCCCGAGCGTTCCCGCTTCCCATTTCGCTTTTCCTTTTTTGACCTGCTCTAATTCCTTCTTATCAATCATAGTCTACCTCCTTTTGAAAAGTTGTTTCCTTTTATGACAATCCCCTGTAGCACTGATTATTAAAAATCCATTGATGTATAGCAAAGAGTTGATAATGTGTCAAGCATTTAGTACAACCAATCCGCCTTGTAACACCCCTGTCTGAACAGACAAAATAGATGCGTAAAATACCTCCGTTATAAAGCTGCGCAATCGATATTTTCAAAGCATCATTTTTTTCTAAAATACCTCTTTTATCGGGGGTCAAAATTAAAAAAAATATTGACACAACTATAGTTGTTATGTTACGCTACTCCTTGCGGTTCTAGTTCATACTAAAAAAGTTTTGAGGAAGGGAATAGAATATGAATATTCATGAGTATCAAGCGAAGGAGATCTTGAGGGAGTACGGAATTCCGGTCCCTGAAGGAAGAGTAGCAAGTACCCCTGAAGAGGCAAAAAAAATCGCTTCCGAAATTGGCGGGAAGGTGGTTGTCAAAGCCCAGATCCATGCCGGTGGAAGAGGAAAAGGAGGAGGAATAAAGCTGGTTTCCTCTCCCGATGAAGCAGAAGCGGCAGCAAAAGAGATTATCGGCATGCAACTGGTAACACCACAGACCGGTCCGCAGGGCAAAAAAGTAAAAAATGTCCTGGTAGAAAAAGCCGGAAAAATCAAAAAGGAACTTTATCTGGGAATAGTAGTCGATCGATCTCGAGCTACGGAAGCGCCTGTAGTTATGGCTTCCCAGGAAGGTGGAATGTCTATTGAGGAAGTAGCGGCAGCGACCCCCGAAAAGATCATAAAAGTGGCTGCCCATCCCGCCGGAAGTTTCAGTGGATATCAGGGAAGGAAAATCGCCTACGGTCTTGGCCTGGATAAACCCCTTATTGGCCAGTGCTCCAAAATCGTGCAAAACCTGTACCGACTGATGCTTGAAAAGGATTCCTCGTTAGTGGAGATCAACCCACTGGTAATTACCGAGGATGGCCAACTTGTAGCTCTGGACGCCAAGATAAATTTTGATGATGATGGCCTGTTCCGTCATCCGGAAATCAAGGCACTGTATGACGTTGACGAAGAAGATCCCCTTGAGGTAGACGCAAAGAAGCTGGGAGTAAATTACATAAAGCTGGACGGGAACGTAGGCTGCATGGTCAATGGCGCCGGACTTGCCATGACCACCATGGATCTCATAAAAATGGCGGGTGGCGAACCGGCCAACTTCCTCGACGTAGGTGGTGGAGCCTCGCCGGAACAGGTAGAAAACGCATTCAAGATACTCACTTCAGACAAAAGTGTTAAAGCCATACTCGTCAACATCTTCGGGGGAATCCTCAGGTGTGATCGCCTGGCAAATGGAATCGTTCAGGCAGCAAGTAATCTGGAGTTAACAATTCCGATGGTTATAAGACTTCATGGCACCAATGAAGCGGAAGGTAAAAAAATCCTACAGGAATCATCTGTAAAATTTGAAGTTGCTGATGGTCTCTATGAGGCAGCCGAAAAGGCGGTAAATATAGCACAGTAATAATCTTATATAGAGAGAGAGGTAAGACAGTGAGTATTCTATTAGATGAAAATAGTCGGATAGTAATTCAGGGTATCACGGGAGGCGAAGGAACCTTTCATACCCGTGTAGCGGTGGAGTTTGGAACCAACGTAGTGGCAGGAGTGACTCCCGGTAAAGGAGGGATGGATGTTGATGGAATCCCTGTTTATAATAGTGTAAGTGAATCGGTATCAGAACAAGGGGCTAACGTCTCAGGAATATTTGTTCCGGCTGCCTTTACTCCCGATGCCATCCTGGAGGCCATCGAAGCGGGAATTAAATTCATTGTAGCCCTGACGGAGGGCGTTCCAGTTCTGGAAATGGTCAAGGTAAAAAAGGTGCTTAAGGGTTCCGGAACTTATCTTATTGGACCTAATTGCCCCGGCATTACGACGCCAGGTGTGGGAAAAATAGGCTTCATGCCTAATTTTATCCACAAAAAAGGTAATGTGGGGGTCATCTCCAGAAGCGGAACACTGACCTATGAGGCAATCGACCAGTTGACCGCTCTGGGAATCGGGCAATCAACTTCCATCGGCATTGGTGGTGATCCTATCGTAGGTTCCGGTTTTATAGATCTTCTGGAGTTGTATGAAAAAGATCCCCAGACGGATCTTATCGTTATGATCGGTGAGATCGGGGGAACCGCAGAGGAAGAAGCCGCTCAGTACATCAAAGACAACGTGACAAAACCGGTCGTTTCCTTCATCGCCGGTCAGACTGCCCCCCCGGGCAGACGAATGGGTCACGCCGGTGCGATCATCGCCGGAGGAAAAGGAACCGCCGCTGAAAAAATGGCTGCACTGACAGCAGCAGGGATAGCCGTAGTGAAGAACCCGGCCGATATCGGAATAACTGCAAAAAAGATACTCGAAGAACGGGGTCTGCTCAAATAGATAAGTGCAGCTCCTCACTCAATTGAGAAAACAGGGGACATCAGAAATATTCCGGTTCGAACCACTGTGAACGTTAGTGAATTGGCGAGATAGACAAGCGGCAAAAAAGCTCAAATAAGTCCTGTTTTTAAATAAAACAGAGACAGAAAGAAAGGAGGTTTTATATGAAAATATTGAAAGTCGATCATATCGGAGTGGCGGTGAAGAGTGTTGAAGAAGCCCTTAAATTGTATGAGGGTGTCTTGGGACTAAAATTAGAAGAAGTTGAAACAGTTGAAGAGCAGAACGTTAAGGTGGCTTTTCTTCCTGTTGGGGATACTGAAATAGAGCTTCTCGAATCTACCTCCCCTGACGGACCAATAGCCAAGTATATTGAGAGAAAAGGTGAAGGAATGCAACATGTCGCTTTTCGGGTTGAAAATATCGAGGAAGCACTGAAAACACTTAAAGCGAAAGGTGTTCGCCTCATCGATGAAACGCCGAGGATGGGAGCCGGAGGCGCTAAAATTGCTTTTGTTCACCCGAAAGAGACTTTCGGAGTTATGATCGAGCTGTGCGAAAGATAAGGTATTATCAAAAACCGCAAACTTTAAACGTGAAAGGGGAAAATTATGGGTAAGATAACGTTAGATTTAGATAATCTCAGGAAGTCCTTTCCTGATGATTATACAGATGAGCAGGTTGCTAGAGCGCAGACACTGCTCTTGAAAGAACTCGCTTATGAGACACATAAGTTCTACTCCGGTAAAATGATAACCGTTCCGAAATGCGGCTACTATGGTTACAACTGGTTTAATGTCTGGTACACACCTGGAGTATCCAAGGTTTCAACTACCATAAGAGATGACAATCTTACATCTTATGATCTTACAAACCGTGGAAATTTAGTTGCAGTCGTCAGCGATTCCACCAGGGTCCTTGGAGATGGAGACTGCACACCTCCCGGTGGTCTCGGAGTCATGGAAGGTAAAGCCTTCTTGATGAAGTATCTGGGCGGTGTTGATGCAGTAGCTCTCTGTGTCGACAGCAAAAACGAGAAAGGTGAAAATGATCCGGATAAGATCATCGAATTTGTAAAGATGGTTCAACCCAGTTTCGGGGCTGTCAATCTTGAGGATATTTCACAGCCGAATTGTTTTAAGGTTCTTGATACACTGCGTGAGGAATGTGATATTCCGGTGTGGCATGATGATGCCCAGGGAACAGCTTCCATAACCTTAGCCGGTCTCCTCAATGCCCTGAAAGTTACCGGTAAAGATATTGGCGATATTAACATGGCCTTCTTCGGCGCCGGCGCTTCGAATACCACCATCTGCCGTCTAATTATGGCGGCGGGCGCGGATCCGGAAAGAATAGTTATGTGTGATTCCAAGGGCGGTCTCCACAAGGGTCGTGATAATATCAAAGCCGACAAGAGATTCTATCGTAAATGGGAAATCTGCGAAGCCACAAACCCAAAGAAGGTAGACAACATAGTGGACGCGATGAAAGGCGCTGATGTGCTTATTGCCCTTTCAACACCGGGACCCGGTGTAATCAAAGGCGAGTGGGTAAAAGGCATGGCTGATAAATCCATAGTTTTCGCCTGTTCCAACCCGGTACCGGAAATTTACCCCTATGAAGCCAAGGAAGCAGGCGCTTATGTTGTAGCTACCGGAAGAGGAGATTTCCCCAACCAGGTGAATAATTCTCTCGGATTCCCGGGAATACTGAAGGGTTCCCTCCTTGTCAGGGCGACTAAAGTCACGGACGAGATGGCAATCGCCAGTGCCCATGCCATTGCTAAAACCGCAGAGGACAGGGGTATCGATCCCAATAACATAGCTCCCCTTATGACGGAGACAAAGGTTTATCCGACAGTAGCAAGTGCTGTGGCCATGCAGGCAATAGAAGATGGCGTAGCCAGAATTAAACTGACTGCGGAAGAAGTATATAAAAAGACGGAGGACGGCATCAATGAATCAAGGGCCATCTATAATAACTTGATGGAAGAAGGGTTTATTGATAAACCACCTGTCAGTATGCTGGAAGATGCATTAAAGAGAGCTATCGACCAGATGGATTAGTTGGTAGTCGGTTTAAGTTCCCTCAGGGGATGGACTAAGTTTCATCCCCTGAGAGAGGAATGTCAAACTAAAAGGAGCAAGGTGATGAGAGAGATTTCTTGCGATGAGATTATTAAAGTTATAAGGGGCCTTTGTATTGACGCCGACTGCAATCTGGGAGATGATGTAGAGGCCGCTTTTGATAGGGCAATCGAAACGGATGAGTCCCCTGTAGCCGTAGAGGTTATAAAAGAACTGAAGCAGAACTCACAGATTGCCCGGGATGAGCTGGTCCCTATCTGTCAGGATTGCGGACTTGCCGTCCTTTTTATTCAACTGGGACAGGAAGTTCACGTCGTCGGCGGTGATTTCAAAGAGGCCGTTAATGAAGGGGTCAGACAGGGATACGCCGATGGTTACTTAAGAAAATCGGCCTGTCATCCTTTTACCCGAAAGAATACCGGAGACAATACCCCGGCCATCATTCATACCGAGATTGTACCGGGAGATAAGATGAAAATTACCATCGCCCCTAAAGGTGGCGGCAGTGAAAACATGAGCAGGGTAACCATGCTCACTCCCGCTATGGGCATCGAAGGAGTGAAGGATTTTGTGGTGCAAAGAGTGGAAGAAGCCGGTTCCAATCCCTGTCCTCCCACGGTTATCGGTATAGGTGTGGGTGGAACATTTGAACGCTCGGCATTTTTAGCCAAAAAGGCACTGCTGAGAAAGATAGGGGAGAGAAATCCCGATCCGGAACTGGCACAGGTAGAAGAAGAAGTTCTAGAGAGAATCAACAAGCTCGGAATCGGTCCGATGGGATACGGAGGAAACACAACCTCCCTCGACGTATTATTCGAAATGGAACCATGCCACATTGCCAGTTTACCGTTAGCGGTCAACATTCAGTGCCATGCGGCAAGACACAAAGAGGCAGTTATTTAACGATTACTCAATCAAACCCTATATTACATAGGACAGTGCTCTTTAGCATGACATTTCGTTACATAATAAGTGCGAACACTTGAGCGATGGTGCGCTAAAAACACTTCCTATTTGTGGTTCAGGGAAGTACTAACGCTGGAGGGAAAAATGTCAGAACAGATAAAATTAACTACCCCACTTTCTGATGAAGATGTGGAAAAGTTAAACATTGGGGATAAGGTATTCTTGAATGGTACCATCTACACCGGGAGGGATGCCGCCCATAAGAGGTTAGTAGATTTGCTTGATGAGGGTAAGGAACTGCCTATCGATGTCAAAGGTCAGGTAATCTACTATGTCGGGCCAGCGCCTGCCAAACCCGGACAGGCAATCGGTTCTGCCGGTCCCACAACCAGTTACCGCATGGATGCCTATGCCTACAGGCTTATGGAGTTGGGGCTGAAAGGAATGATTGGTAAGGGAAACCGTGCCCCGGAAGTTATCGAGGCTATGAAAAAACATAAAACGGTATACTTCGGTGCTACCGGAGGAGCAGGTGCCCTTATTGCCAAAAGCATAAAAAAGGCAGAAATTGTTGCCTATGAAGACCTCGGACCCGAGGCCCTCCGGAAATTAGAGGTAGAAGATTTTCCGGTAGTGGTGGTCAACGACGTAAGGGGAGGAGATCTTTATGTTGAAGGTGCAAAAAAATATCGGAAAGAATAGTTTAACTAACGAATAGAACGTTTCATTCGTGGATACACAACGGCATTTGCAATCGCGGAGGGTTATGAAGTAATTTTATTACTCTATTCTGAGAGCTTTGAATTTTGTCATTTCGAGAAGTGTTAACGACGGGAAATCTTAGTGATTCAATCACGTTAAGATTTCTCCCTTCGGTCGAAGTGACAAATAACAATAGTTTTGCAAAGCTCTCATTCTGTGTTATATAGTTTTAAATTTTCTTCTTGTCCACACAGTACATCCATTGCAAGCTCATACAAGCTTACCCATGGAACGTTCCATTAGAAAGATTATTTTTCCCATTTTTTGCTCAGTGCTTAACGAATAAAGAAAGATTTATTGAAAATTCTTTATAATCTTAATGAGGGGATGGAAGATATGGTAAATTTGGGATACACTAAGAAAGTAGAAGTGGTTACGCATGACGTCCTGATTTTCGGCACGGGGCTGGCCGGGTTTCGAGCGGCGCTGGAGATTGCCCGGCAAACTAAGGACTCGGTAAATATGGGCCTTATCTCCAAGCAACAGATTCAGCGCCCCCACTCAGTATGTGCCGAAGGCGGCAGCAACGCAGTACTTCGTGAAGATCAAGGTGACAGCTTTGATCTTCACGCCTGGGATACCGTCAAGGGCGCAGACTTCCTGGGGGATCAGGATGTGATAGACCGATTCGTGGAAAGATGCCCTAAAGAGATACTTTTTCTTGACCACCTAGGGATGCCTTGGTCGCGGTGGGAGGACGGTAGACTCAAACAGCGTCCATTTGGAGGGGCCACTCTTCCCCGGGCCACGATGGCCGCGGACAAGACCGGTTTTTTCGAGGTACAGACTCTCTATGATTCCATGATGAAGTATAGAAACTTCACACGTTATGACGAATTCTTTGTTACCTCCATTTTGACAGATAAAAATGGTGACTTCTGTGGCGTTACGGCCATAGATATGTGTGCCGGGAAATTTTATGTGTTGCGGGCCAAGGCAATGGTCATCTCTACCGGTGGTCTCGGAAATCTTTATATTTTCACCACATTTTCTCAGACTGTTACCGCAGATGGACATGCTGTGGCCTACCGGGCAGGCATTAACCTTGAGGATTCAGAATTTCTCCAGTTTCACCCAACCGGTCTTGTTCCTTCCGGTATCCTTATGACCGAAGCCTGTCGTGGTGAAGGAGGGTATCTGAGAAACTCAGATGGTGACAGGTTCATGGAAAAGTATGCCCCGGATAAGATGGAGCTGGGACCTCGCGATCTCGTCTCCCGGTCTATGATAACCGAGATTTTAGAAGGTCGAGGCTTTGAGGGACCTGGGGGGCTGGATTATCTTCATCTGGACCTTACTCACTTAGGGGCAGACAAGATCAATAATGTACTGCCCTTAATCCGGGAAGTATGTATGGATTATATCGGACTCGATCCTATCGAGAAATCGATCCCGGTACGCCCTGTTGCCCATTACAGCATGGGAGGAATTGAGTCGGATATAAATAGCGGAACATCCATGAGGGGCGTCTGGACATCAGGAGAAGTTGCATGTCACTCAGTCCACGGCGCCAATCGCCTTGGTTGCAATTCCACCATAGAGTGCCTAGTGTTCGGGGCGATAAACGGCGAAGAGATAGTTAAATATCTGGATACCGATCCACCTTTAGCAGATCTGCCTTCAGATAAGGTCGATGCAGAATATGCCCGTCTTTTCGAAGACCTGCTCTCGAAAAAAGGAAATGAAAATCCCTATGATATTAAGACCGCCATCAGGTCTACAATGCGCGATCATATGGGAGTTTATCGTGATTCAGACAAGCTGAAGGAAGGACTCAAAAAGATCAAGGAATTAAACGAACGATACCTTAACATCCATGTTCAAGATACTGGACATGTATATAACTCCAATTTGATCAATGTCCTCGAGACAAGAAACCTCCTAGATGTAGCTGAAGGAATGACGATGGCGGCACTGGCCCGCGAGGAAAGCAGAGGGGCACACTCTCGGCGTGACTTTCCGGAGCGCGACGATGAAAACTGGCTCAAACATACACTGATAACCTATACGAAAAACGGGCCAAAACTTAGTTACAAACCAGTAACGATCACCAAATGGTTACCGGTAGAACGTAAATACTGAGGAGAAAAAAATGGAAAAAAAGAGATACGATAATCACCTGGAACTTTGGGGTTGGCTAGGAGGCGGTAAATGGGGAATAGAACGTTATCTATATACCCTTCACCGGATCACGGGAGTAGGTATCCTGCTTTTCTTTACGATCCATATATTCGAAAGCTCTACCAGAATCTTTGGTATGAAGACGTGGGACATCATCATGAAAGGTATGGAATTCCCTCTTTTTACGATTGGTGAAGTGCTGGTCTTCACAGCGTTCGCCTTTCATGCCTTGAATGGTATCCGGCTTATTCTGATCGAACTGGGATTTATGGTAGGAAAACCAGAACAGCCGGTCTATCCGTACCAATCATCATTAGATGTACAGCGACCAATGATGATGGTAATAATGGTAATCGTTTGCGTCCTCGTATTAGCTGGAGGCATCGACATTCTTTTTCTACATAAATAAGAAAGGAGGATTTATCTCATGAATAAAAGTGGACCCTGGATATTCTTCATCGGTGCGGCGGTTGTAGTTTTTGTCTTTCTCGGCTTACACATGATGATTATTCACCTGGATACCCTCCTTGGAGGAATCGCCAGTCCCGCAGGGGGCTCGGCTCTTGCCTGGGAGAATGTACTTCATCGAAGCCAGTCTAGTTTTTTCACTGTTACTTACATTATTTTGTTGGCAGCAGCGCTCTACCACGGTTTTTACGGGCTACGTACCATCATATTTGAATTTGGCCCCAGAAAAAAGACCGAGGGAATCTGGACCACCTTCTTATGGATAGTAGGTATCGTTCTTTTCATCGTTGGCACCGTTGCCGCTATCGCAGTACGAACAGTAGAAACAGCACTTTAGAAAGGATAAAAAAATGGCAACCAACATTACCTTTAATATTAGACGTTTCAACCCGGACGAGGATGATGCCCCCCGGTGGCAGCAATTTACCGTCCCTGTAGAAGAAGGAATGACCGTGCTGGATGGTTTGCATTGGATTCAAGAAAACCAGGATGCAACTCTTGCCTTCCGTTTCTCATGCAGAATGGGCGTATGTGGTTCCTGTGCCATGTTAATAAACGGAACCCCCACTATGGCCTGTAACACACAGGTTCTGCATGTAACCGACAGTACATTAACCCTTGGGCCACTTCCCAACTTTGATGTAATTAAAGACTTGGTACCGGATTTAATGCCGATGTTAGAAAAGCACGCATCCATCATGCCTTTTCTCCAGCGGACGGATACCCAAGAGATGACAACACCTACATGGGAATACATGCAATCCGTCGAAGAACTCGAAGAATACTTTCAGTTCACCTATTGTATGAAGTGCGGCTGTTGTATGGCTGCCTGTCCCGGAACCGCGACAGACCGGGAATATCTTGGGCCGATGCCCCTTACACAGGCATATCGATTTAACGTAGATTCCCGCGATGACGGTCAAGAAAATAGAAACAAGGTGGTAACTTCACCTCACGGCGTTTTCAGTTGTCATTATGCCGGAGAGTGCTCCAAGGTATGTCCTAAAGGAGTTGACCCAGCCCGGGCAATCCAGCTCATGAAAAAGGAACTGGTTTTAGGTTACCTAAAACTGAAGCCTAAGAAAAAACCGGCCAAGGTGGTAGGTCCTCCCATGGGTGAGACCAAACCGAAGGTTGAAGCTCCTGCCTATACGGTTGAGCAGTAAAAGCAAGGCCGGACGGGTTTATCCCGGATGTAATCTGTAATCGCCCAGTTGGAAAGAGAATAAGGTGAAAAAAGGGCTCTGAGAGCGGAAAAATTTTAATGCATCGAAGAGTCCTTTTTCAAATTATCATCGAGTGAATCTCTATTCCACTCGGTTTATTCTAATCAGACAGATTTTCTCGAATTTACAAAAGTTCAACCAAGTATAAAAAAGGAGGTGTCTTATGGCTGAGGAAACGGGAGCAAAGTGGACCACTACCGAAGAGTGGGCTCTTGAAAGAGAAAATAAGTATAACGAAGTTAAGGAAAAGTATAAAGACAAAAAATGGCCTGAGTTGACCACAGAGGAGAAATACGAAGTTTTTGAAGCACGTAAAGCCGTCCTGGAACGGATGGGTGGTGTAAGGGGAATAAACCGGCAACATGACAGGGGTAAGTACACGGTAAGGGAAAGAGCAGACAAACTGTTTGACCCGGGATCATTTATCGAGATTGGATTGCATTGCAAATCCTCGGGCCTGGCGTACGATATGTATAAGGTTGCTCTGGAGGATATGCCTGCGGACGGTATACTGGCAGGCTACGGACTCGTCGACGGAAGACCGGTTTATGCTTTCTTTCAGGACTTCACATGTTGGGGTGGAACACTTGGAAAGACACACGCGGAAAAGATTAAGAGAGTTTCCGGTGAGGCTGTACAGAACAACTGCCCTATCGTGTATATCGCCGACTCCGGTGGTGCCAGGATACAGGAGGGAACTGATTCTCTGGCTGGCTACGGCGACCTGTTTTACACAAACAGTATATATTCCGGCTGTGTTCCACAGCTCTGCGGCATAATAGGGCCGTGTGCTGGGGGAGCCGTTTATTCACCGGCGCTGATGGATTGTATCTTCACGGTAGAAGGTGAAACTGAAATGTTTATCACCGGACCAATCGTGATAAAGGCTGTTCTGGGACAGGACGTCGGAAAGGAAGAACTGGGCGGTGCCAGAGTTAATTCTGAGCGGAGTGGAAACGCTGCATTTATGGCACAGGATGAAGATGAATTCATAGGGCAGCTGAAGAAACTGCTGGGCTTCCTCCCGGGTAGCGCCAAGCAGAAGCCTCCCCATGTAGAAACCGGCGATTCACCGGACAGAACCACACCGGAGCTGAGAAAGATAATACCTGACGGTCTGAATGAGCCATTTGATATGAAGAAGATCATTGAAACAGTCGTCGACAATGGGGACTTCCTTGAATGGCAGGAACTCTTCGCACCGAGCCTTATATGCGCTTTCGCCAGAATGAATGGGAATTCAGTCGGTATAATCGCACAGAATCCGATGCATCTCAATGGTGTTATCACAATAGACTCCGGTGACAAGGGATCAAAATTCATGAGACTGTGCGACGCTTACAACGTACCCCTTATAAGCTTTGTCGATGCATCCGGATACGCAGTCGGAAAGAAACAGGAGGTAGACGGGATAATAAGACATAACGCAAAGCTGATCCAGTCTTACGCCGAAGCTACCGTCCCAAAAATTACAATTATTACCAGAAAGGCATTTGGGGGACCAGCTTTAGTCGGTTCTAAGAACCTTGGTGCTGATTTAGTCTTGGTATGGCCAACATGTGAGATGGCGGCCGCAAGTCCTGAGCAGGCCGTGAGTGTTATCGGGGGAGATGAGATGGATTACAGAAATCACTTCTCAGATCCGGCTGTACCGGCAACAAAGTTACACATCGACGAAATCATAGATGCTGCTGATACCAGGCCTCTTATATGTAAGGCACTCAATATGTTTGAGCAGAAATCTGTCGATCTGCCTTACAAGAAACATAACATCAAGCCGCATTAGAACCTGAAAAAAGAGAAAGGAGGTTGTTCCAGATGGTAAGTGAAAAAACGTTCGCAGAGATGTTAACATTAGAAAAATCTGATTATTTAAAAAGTGAGCAGGCAAGAATTTATGAAATGGGCGGAGCAGAGGCAGTAAAGCTCCAACATGACATGGGAAAGTATACGGCAAGGGAACGGGTAGAAAAATTGTTTGACCCCGGGTCCTTTTTCGAAATCGGAGAATTCTGCCGATCGGT
>Ga0268282_1000289_pt1 | contig 27941 bp, 33 predicted proteins | sample saktaG_12_FD_190133 | JGI IMG/M metagenome (GOLD analysis project Ga0268282, IMG submission 190133) | Saline water microbial communities from Sakinaw Lake, British Columbia, Canada - sak_2011_5_24_120m | ecosystem: Environmental > Aquatic > Non-marine Saline and Alkaline > Saline ...
AACCTGTTCCAGAACCGCTTATAGAAATCTGAGTAGTTTTACTTCCTTGTAAATTTTTAGATATAAATAAAGAACTAACCAAATTATCATCTAAGTATAAATCCAATTTTTTATCTAAATACTGGGAATCTGAAGAATTAATACCTAATTCACTAGTTATTTCTGCGTGTCTTTCTGCAGCTTCTTTACTTAATGAAATTGGAAATCTAAAATTGCAGATTTCTTGATTATTATAATTATCACAAGAATAAATTCCAGATTGCTCTCCAGTTCTTCCGACATAAGTTATATCTTTATCCCCCCCATTAAAAACAGTTTTATTGCCGATTTTTGCTTCGAATATTCCTTGCTTTGCAATTAAATTCTCTAAATCTTTGGGTGTTGATCCAGCAATTTCAACCAACATATATTTTTTTCCTTCTAAATCAGAAACTGGCCTTATTTGAATATCCTTTAATCCATAAACATTAAATCTTTCATTTGCTACTGCAATTAAATCATTTAATTCTGAACTTGTTAAATCTTCCTCAGTAGAAACTAAGGCCCTTGCTCCCCCACTTAAATCTAATCCAGTCTTTATTCTCGTAGATTTAATTTCTTCAACATTAATTGAAGGAGTTTGATTTGTAAAAATAACTATTTCATTTTCTTTGGTTTTTATAATTAATTTTATTTTCTCTTTCGAAGGAAAATTAGAATTAATTACATTGAAATAATCTTCTAAGGAATTTATTTTTTCGCTGTTAATTTGTATGATTATTTGATTCTCTCTTAATCCTTGTTTATATTCGCTAGAATTTTCTTGTATTGAATTAATTTTAACCCCTTTATCAAAATTTAATGGAAAAATGATTAATAAAGATCCCATTACTATAAATATTAATAGCCAAATTTTCCAACTTAATTTCATTTTGCTTTTTCTTTTGCCTCCAAATACCATTTTAATATTGATGCATTTGTAATCCAAGTATTTATAATATCAAAACTTAACCCAATAATCAAAATAGTGAAAATTTGCCTTAACACTTCTGAAAAAGAACTAGTAATTATTAATGCAGCAGTTATTGCCAAAATAGAGGTAATGCCCATAGTCAATCCAGTTTTAAGGGCATTCTTCAACTTATGATTTATATCTCCATGTCTTTTTAATAATCTTGCTGTCAACATAATGTCTGTATCAACACTGTAACCAATTAACATTAAAAATGCAATAATTCCTGCGCCAGAAAGTTTAATTCCTAATAAATCTACTACTGCAAGGGACATTATGATATCTGCAAAAGCAGAAATTACAACTGCTGCACTAGGAATATTTATTTTTAGAAAAATCAAAACACTCAAAATTAAAAAAATTGCGCTAATACCCATTGCAATATTTATCTTAAATGCCCCTGAAAAAAATAAGATCACTGGCAAAAGGATTATAAAAAGAAAAAATAATTTCAATTTCCAAGATTTTCCAAAGATGAATAAAACTACTACCGACATAAAACTAAAAGATAAAACAATTGCATAAATTAATTGATTATAAAAACTTTTTCCAAGAGTTGATCCTGTTGAAACAATATCAAAATTTTTTCCTTTAATTAAATCATATTTTAAATGGTCTTCCAAAATATTGATCAAAGAATCGTATTCTAAAGAATCTGGATTTTCTGAAGGGATTTCTACCACAACTGCGGTTTGTTTTCCTGTTCCAAATTCAGAAATTTCTTTTAAACTAAAATCTTCAAAATTAATAGAAAGCTTTTCTTCTAAACTTTTCAGATTTATTATTTGTTCTGGAAAAATTGTAATTGTTATTCCACCTTTCAAAGAAACATCTTTTAAAATAAAATCATGATTTTTATTATAAAAATAACCAAGATAAACTAAAGATAAAACAAGCAAAATTGCAGGAATTAAAAGTAGAAATTTATAATTCTTATTATACAATTCTTTAATTTTATTCTTTAATTTTGCCATTTTTTAATTGAATTAAATTCTATTTTCTTATTATTTTTTGGAGAAATAAGTTTAAAAACTTATTTGAAAAAGATTTTATAAATTCAAAATCTTTAAATAACTTTAAAAATATAACTATATATCTTAAAAAATAGCAAAAAGGAGGAAATATGTTAAATAAAATAATAGATCATCACAAGCACCCCATAACTTTTTGGTTTCATATGCTTGGTTTTATAATTTTAATCTTTGGATTGTGGACCCATAAGCTTGGATTAATTTTCTTAGCAATATTGTTCTGCATACTTGGGCATTTATTCCATTGTGATAAAAAAAATCTAAAAATTTCTAAAAAACCACTTAAAAAGAAAAGATAAAATTAAATTGAACTTACTATAATTTTTTCTTGATTTTTATTATTGTAAAATATGCGCGGGCCGGGAATTGAACCCGGGTCAATTGCTTGGAAGGCAATGATTCTACCACTAAACTACCCACGCAAAATTTAAATTATTTTTTTATTTTTATTGTTGATACAAATCCCACATACTTTCTTAAAAAATCTTCTTTAAATATTTTTCTTAGTTACTTTAAATTTATTTATTAAAAAATTGGAATTTGCCCCCTTATATTTTTTGACTTCTTTGGAGAGTACACCATTATGCAGAGGATAGGATTCGAACCTACGAAGGCACTAAGCCACAGGATCTTGAGTCCTGCCCTTTTGACCACTCAGGAACCTCTGCAAGTAATCTTGGGAACTTATTTAACCCCATTAAAATAAAAAAGGATTATTCCATATAAAAAACTTTATAAATCCCTAATTTCAAGGTTATTTGAAGACAATCATAATAGTTAGGAAACACCTGATACCATTCCGAACTCAGAAGTTAAGCTGACTATGTTATTGGTGTTAGTTTCTGAAGAGAAGCCAAGCCTATAAGTTGTCTTCGCTTAAAAAATTAGATAAATATTCAAAAATTATATAAAATAAAATGATTATTCCAATTCGATGCATCTCTTGCGGCAAACCTATTGCCCATTTATGGGAAGAATTCAAAAGGAGAGAGGAAAATGGGGAAGATTCCAAAAAACTTTTAGAAGAATTGGGCTTGAAAAGATATTGCTGTAGGGCAATGTTTTTAGGACAAGTAGATAATTTAGAATTAATTAATAAATTTAAAAAATTTTAATTTAAAATATAATTTTTAAATTTGGGATTCACTTTGCATTTTATTACTTCTACTTATATTATTTCGATTCTTTCAGAAATTTTAAATAGTTTGAAAAAGACTTTATTTAATGAAGAATAAACTTTCTAAACAAGAGATTGAAAAAAAAATAAAGGCAATTTTTTCGAATGTTCCAAGCCCTAAAATGATTAAAAAAGCTAAAAGACTTGCTATGTCTAAGAATATAAAAATAAAGGAATTGAGAAAAAAAATCTGTAAAAAATGCTATTCCTTTTTTGATTCAGAAAATTGTCAAATTAGAATTAAAAAAAATCTTAAAATAATTAAATGTAAAAATTGTGGAAATATTTCAAGATATAAATTAAAATAAATAAAAATGAAAAAATTCCCGAAACTTTCTGGAAAATTGATTCTTGCACCAATGCATAATATCACTAATCTGGCATTTAGAATTATGTGTAAAAAATATGGGGCTAGCTTGGTTTTTACTGAATTAATTTCTGCTAATGCCTTAGCAAGAAACAATCAATCTGTTTTAAAATTAGCTAAAACAAATATAAAAGAAAAACCAAATGCTATTCAATTATTTGGCCAAGACTCTCGAAATATTGTTAAAGCTGCTCAAAGTATAGAAAAAAATTTTGATATTATTGATTTTAATTTGGGTTGTCCTTCTTTAAAAATCAAAAAACAAGGGTGTGGGGGCGCCTTATTAAAAAGAAAAAACAAAATTGCTAAGATTGTAAAAGAATTGTCTAGTTCCATTAAAAAACCAATTACTATAAAAACAAGGATTGGATGGGATAAAAATAATGCTATAAAAATAGCAAGAATTTGTGAAGCAAATAATGCGAGTGCCATAACAATACATGCTAGAACTGTTGAGCAAGGTTATTCAAAAAAAGCAGATTGGGAAATTATTAGAAAAATAAAAGAGGTTATTAAAATTCCGATTATTGGTAATGGGGATATTGTTAATGGAAAAATTGCCAAAAAAAGATTAGAACAAACAAATTGTGATTATCTTATGATTGGAAGGGCAGCAATTGGAAATCCTTTTATTTTTAAACAAATAAATGAATATTTAAAAACAGGGAAAGAAATTAAACAATCCAAAGAAGATAAAATTAAAGATTATTTTAAATATATTGAATTAACAAAAAAATATGATTGCTTTTCGATTAAAGATGCTAAATATAACGCCCAAAATTTTACTCGAGGACTTCCCAGAAGTGCAGAATTAAGAAAAAAATTAAATAAAATAAAAGACTTCCATGAAATTGACGCATTATTAAAAAAATATTTAAAAGAAAATCAAAGGATTACTTTGTTTTAACTAATTAGGCACAACAAACAAAAGATTTAAATATGCTAATCTTATAATTTTTATTATTAATATAATTAAATGGCATTTAAAAAAAATAATGGGTCTATGGAAGAAATTTTTGGCATGCTTAATCTTGTTCGAGAAAAGATAAAAGAAGATTATCCAAGCAAATTAAAAAGCAAAAATAATCATCAAATCTTAGAATATTCTAATTTGGAATCATCTCCGGGGAAATTTGACTATTCTTGCCTTTTTCTGGGTAAGCCAGAATATTCTCTTTATGAGTCTATAAAAATGTCTAATCAAGATATGGGGGACATTTTTGTTCTTTGGGATTGGGATTTTAATTTTAATTTAGAAAAATTTTCTGAAAACCCAGTTTTAGATTTAGAATCATTAAGAAAAAATAAACCAGACTTAATCTCAGAATTAATTAAAAAAGTTTTTTGTGCACCATTAATTTTGGCGCCTGGAAAAACTTCTAAAAAAAATATTGAATTAGGGAATCATTCTTGGGTCTCAAAAATCATAATGGGCCCTAGCCATCAAGGTTTTAATATTAATTATTCTCTAGATATAGCTGATTCTCAAAAGGAAACTTTAAGAAATATTGACTTTTCTGGAAGAATTTGGTCAAAAACAAAAAATTAATTTAAATTTAGGGCAAAATTTATAAACAATCTCTAAATTATTTATTAAAATGAAAAAATGTCTTTATTGTAAATCTGAATTGCCTCAAGAAAGTCTCTTGGATTTTTGTGAAAATTGTGGGAAACATGTCTTTGGTGAAAAAATGTTTAAGGCAATTGTAAAAAATATGGATGAAGCAAAAGAAAGGGGAGATTTAAATCAAGGAGCCCATTAGGTTTTATAATTAAAATCGCTGATTTGTATGCTCTTTCAGAATAAAAATTAAAGAAAAGTTTTTTAAATGCCTTATTTTTATGGATTTATTATAGAATGATAAAAAGAAAGAAAGAAAGAACTCATGGAAAAATTCCGCTTAGTAGATACTTCCAAGAATTTAAAAACAATGATAATGTGTCTATTATTAGAGAACATGCCGAACAACCCAAATTTCCAAAAAGATTACAAGGAAGAACCGGGGTTATTATTGGGAAAAGGGGACGATCCTATATACTAAAATTAAAAGATTCAAATAAGGAAAAGACATTTATAATTCACCCAGTTCATTTAAAAAAACTTAAATAAAAGATGATTATCGAAAAAACACCACTAAATTTGAATGAGGTAAAAGAAATTATGAAAAATTTGCCCGATGATGAAAAAAAACAGGCTATTGAACTTTACCTTAAAAAATTTTTAAAAACAAATTCTAAGAATGCAATAAAAATAGCACAAGAAATAGAAAAATTAGATTTATTAAAAATCAAAAAAAGTCATATTGTTAAAATTATTGATTTGATGCCAAAAGATGCCTCGGATTTGAACAAAATTTTTGATGATATCAGTTTAAATGAGGATGAAACAAATAAAATACTTAAGATTATTAAAGAAACCAAATAATGAAAATGAAGCAAAAAGAAGAATACACCATTATCTTAGACTATCTGCCTTATGGCTATCCTTTAGAGAAAAAAATGATGCCTATTGCCCAGGCTATTGGAATTAAAACAAAAGTTTTATTAGAATTAATTCCTAGAAAAGATGTGAAATTAGAAATTAATGAGAAAGTATATATTGGCCCTGATAAAAGGGAAAAAATATATTATATTCTTGGTAAATTGAAAAAAGATAGAATTACCGAGACTACTAAAGAAAATTTGCAAGAATTCATTGATAAAGAATTTGAAAATGATGAAAAAAAATTCATTGATTTTTTCAATTGCTCCAATGCAATAAATACAAGACTTCATCAATTTGAATTAATTCCAGGTTTTGGAAAAAAACACACCGAGGCAATTCTAAAAGAAAGAGGGATAAAACCTTTTGAATCTATAGAAGATTTAAAAAAAAGAGTTACTAATTTACCAGATCCTAAAAAAGCTATAAAAAAGAGAATAATTAAAGAAATAATTGGAGAAGAAAGATACAACCTATTTACAGAATAAAATGAAAGAAGAAATACAAGAAAAAAATAAATTTGAAATACAAAATAATAAAAAATTTTCAATTAAAAGAATTGTTCAATCAGATATTCCTACAAATAAAAAGATTCTTGTTGGTCTAACCTATATTAAAGGGATTTCTTGGGCATTTTCAAATGCAATATGTAAAATTTTAAACTTAAATCCTACAGAAAAAATAGAAAGTCTTAATAAACAAAATATTGAAAAAATAGAAAACTTTCTGAAAAAAACAGATTCAAAAATTCCGAAATATTTACTAAATAGAAGGAAAGATTTTGAAACTGGAGAAGATTCTCATTTAATTGGAAATGATTTAAATATGAAAAAAGAATTTGATATAAGAAGATTAAAAAAAATTAGATCCTATCGAGGATTAAGACATGCTTTTGGGCATCCTTCAAGAGGTCAAAGAACAAAAAGTAATTTTAGATCTAAAGGAAAGAAAAAAACTGTGGGTGTTAAGACAAAAAAACGAGGAAAATAAAAAATAATTAAAATGGAAAAAAAATATTCGCGACCTAAAAGGCCCTTTGACAAAATAAGAATTGAAGAAGAAAATGTAATTAAAGAAAAATATGGTTTAAAAAATAAAAAAGAAATCTGGAAAGCCGATGCAGCCATTAAAAAAATAAGAAATCAGGCAAAAACTCTAATTACAAAATCAGATGAAGAAAAAGAATTATTTGTTAAAAAATTGCAAAAAAAAGGTTTCCCTGTAAATAATCTCGCAGAAGTCTTAGGATTAGATAAAACTAATTGGTTAAAAAGACGATTACAAACAATTGTCTTTAATAAAAAATTGGCGAAAACTATGAAACAAGCTAGACAATTTATTACCCATAAAAAAATCCTAATAGAAGATAAAATAACCAATAAACCGTCTTATCAAGTTTCTTTAGAAAAAGAGCCATCAATTAAATTAAATCTAACGCTGCGAACTATAAAGAAAAAATTTGCGCCTGAAATAATAAAAAAAAATACTATAGAAGGTGAAGCATTATAAAGAAAAAATGGAATCAGAAATTAAAAAAAAGAAAGAACGGATTGCAATATTAAATATTTATACCACATTTAATAATACAATTATGAATTTAACAGATCTTACAGGAAATACTCTTGTAAAATTTAGTGGAGGGCAATCGACTAAACAAGATAGGTTAAAGGCAAACCCCACAATTGCAATGTTTATTGTTCAAAAAATAATTGAAGAAGCAAAAGATAATGGAATTACTGGATTTTATGTTAGAATTCGTTCTAGAACTGGGCAAGCAAATCCTGGCCCCGGGGCCCATTCTGCAATAAAATCTTTACTTAGGGCCGGATTTAAAATTTTGAATATAACTGATAATACCAAAACTCCAAGGGGCGGACCAAAAAAGAAAGGGGGTAGAAGGGGGAGAAGGCCTTAAACTTATTTTAATTAAATTTAAAAACAATCATTTCAAAAATATATTATGATAAAGATAACAGAATATAATCAAGAAAAACAAGAACTTGAATTCATTACAGATATGCCTATTAATCTCGCGAATGCTATTCGGAGAAGTGTTTTAGAAATACCAATAATGGCTATTGAAGAAGTTGAAATCTTTAAAAATGATTCTGCATTGTATGATGAAATAATTGCACATCGTCTTGGTTTAATTCCTATTAAAACAAATAAAACTTCAAAAGAAATTCAATTTAAACTTGTAGAAAAGGGTCCGAAAACTGTTTATTCTACAGATTTAAGCCCAAAAACCGGAACAAAATACAAATTACCAATTGTCATTTTAGGAGAAAAACAGGAAATTGAAATGATTGCAACTGCAAAATTAGGAAAAGGAATTTCGCATATAAAATTTTCTCCGGGTTTAATTTATTATAGGCATAACATAGATCCTCAGATTTTAGATTTTATTGATGTTGATCGTAGAGGTTTAGTCAAATATAATGAAGAAGAAATAAAAAATAAAAATTTATCAGAGGAATTAATACAAAAAATTAAAAAATTAAAGGAAATAAAAGAATTAATTTTTAATATTGAATCTTGGGGACAACTTGAAGTTAGAGATGTTTTTATTAAATCTATTGAAATTTTAAATCAAAACTTAAAGGAATTGGGAAATAAATTAATAAAGTAATTATATGAGTGGGGATGCCGGAGCGGTCAAACGGGGTGCGTTAAGGGCGCACTGGCTTAGTGCCTACAGGGGTTCGAATCCTCTTCTCCACATAAATTTCTTTAAAATATTTAATGATTAGCAAAACAAAAATTAATAAAAGAATTAAAAGGAAAAAGAATCCTTCCATAGTAGAAACTCTGCTTCTTGCAAAAAAAAATAATCATTTAGAATTAGCAAAACAATTATCTGCTCCAACAAAAAAACAAAAAGTTTTTAATTTAGATTTTATCGATAAATTAAAAGAAAAAAAAATATTAGTTGTGGGAAAAATTCTTGGAGAAGGTCAAATTAATAAAAAAATTTCGCTTATTGCTATTAATTTTTCAGAAAGTGCAATAGAAAAATTAAAAGAAAAAAAATGTGAGATTAAAACTATTTTTGAAGAACTTAAAATTAACCCTAAATTAAAAGATACAAAAATAATAAAATGAATAAAATAATCATTAATGCCGAATTAATAAATTATGGAAGATTATGCAGTTATATTGCAAAAAAAGCATTAGAAGGTAATGAAATAATTGTTTTAAATTCTGAAAAAGTTTTAATCAGTGGAAATAAAAAAGATATTATCAAAAAGTATGGCGCCCTTAAGAAAAAAGGTGGAAGATCTTTAAAAGGACCGAAAATTTCACGAATTCCTTTTAAATTTTTGAAAAGGGGTATTCGTGGAATGCTCCCAGATCATCGAAAAGGCATTGGAAAGATTGCTTTTTCAAAAATAAGATGTTATAATGGAATACCTGAAAAATTTAAAATGGAAAAAACAATAAAAATTAAAATTAAAGAATATAATAAATGCATCACTCTTAAAGAACTCTTAGATAATCTATAAAATGAAAAAACAATTAACAATTTCTGGGAAAAGAAAAACTGCAATAGCTAAAGCAACAATTGAGGAAGGAACTTGCAAAATATTTATTAATAAAATTCCTTATGAAAATCTAGAATTTTTTTGGAGATTGACAATTAAAGAACCATTAGAAATTACGAAAAAAATTCTAGGAAATTTTAAATTTGATATTAAAATTAATGTAAAGGGTGGTGGAATTGAAAGTCAAATTTTTGCTTCTAGACTTGCAATTGCAAGAGCCTTGGTAAAATTTACCAATTCTAAAGAATTAAAAAATGCCTTTGTGAAATATGATAAAAATTTATTAGTTGCCGATACTAGAAGAAAAGAGGCCTATAAGCCAGGTGATAGTAAGGCTAGAAAAAAAAGACAAAAATCTTTTAGATAAAACATAAATAAAAAAATGAGGGAAATAAATGTTTAGTTCAATAATCCAAAGTATATTCATAGATTTTTTTCAAAGTATATTCAATTCTATTCCCCAACTTTATAAACCCTTCATCAGTTTATTTTTTTATACAATTTTTATATCATTATATTCTATTTTTATTTGGAAATTTTATAAATTCCTTGCAAAGAGAGATATTTTAGAATTAAATTTGAAAAAATATAAACATTCAAAACATCCCAAATTAGAAACGATTTTTGCAATGGCTCTATATACTATTGAATATATTGTAATTCTTCCATTTTTAGTTTTATTTTGGTTTGTAATTTTAGCATTATTTTTATTGGTTTTGTCCAAATCTACAACAGTGAATCAGATTCTATTAATTTCTGCGGCAATAATTGCTTCTACAAGAATAACTGCATATATGAGTGAGAATTTATCTAAAGATTTAGCGAAGATTTTTCCATTTACTATTTTAGCTACTTTTCTTTTAGATGCCAATTTCTTTAATTTTTCAAGTACAATTCAAAAGATTTTAGAGATTCCTTCACTTTTTACAAATATCATTGGATTTATTATCTTTTGCTTTATTGTAGAACTTTTACTTAGAATTATTTATTTTTTCACAAAAATTAATCGTTCTTCAAATAAAATAAATGAAAATCCTCCTAAAAAAGATTTTTCTAATGAGATGCCTAAAAAAATTGCCCCGTCAAATCCTGCACTCACAAAAATAGACTCTACAAAAAAAATTCCAGAAAAAGAGTTCTTAGAAACAAAATTTTCAAAAAATCATTTTGAGAAAGATAATTAAAAAAACCTAAAACATTATTTTATATTAAAATTCAAAACCCTTATATCTGGGGAAAGAAGATAAAGTTTATCTTTTTTTGATCGCAATCCCCGATATATTTTTTGCAATAATTCTCTTCTGGCCTTATCAACATAAAAACTTCTAAAATGTGTTGGCTTTGTTTGCTTAAGTAATCTCCAAAAAGTAGATGAAATGTTGGGATAGGGGAATCTTGTGATTATAATAGTGTTACAAATTTCTCCGGGAAAATCAATGCCTCGATTGCATTTTGTTGTAAAAAGAACTTCTATTTTTTTATTTTTAAAATCTTCGACTATCTTTCCAAGGGGATCTTGTCTTTGAAAATTAATTAATTTAGCTCTTGTTGGTAAATTATCTAAAGAATATTTTTGCTTTTCTTTTTCATCAGGTAAATCTGAAAAACTAGTTAATTGAACAACTAAGGGTTTTTTTGAACATTCTACCGCTTTTGAAAATGATAAAAGAAAATCTTTCCTAGTTTTTTTTCCTGTTTTAAAATTGGAATATCTGCAATCAAATTCATAGCCATATTTGCATTTAATTAATTCTCCTTGCGATTCTATCTCGGCATTTATTAATTTATAATCTTCAATTCCAAAAATATTTTTCAATACATCTGGGGAATGTATTGTTGCGCTCATAAAAATAAAAATTTTGTTTTTGGAAATTATTTCTTTTAATTTTTTTGCTAAATCTAAATTAACTAAATTAATTATTAAATCATTTTCTTTTTTACTAATCGAAAAATAAGTTTCATCAAATAACTCTGAGAAAACTCTTGCAACCCCAATTAAATGGTATAAATATGTGGTTTCGTCATTCTCAATCTCTTCAATTAATTCTGGGTTTTTTATTATCAAATTCAAAAAATTTTCGACGGCAGTATTTTTAATTGATAAAATTTCGTCTGTATTTTGAATTTTTTTAAATTTTTTTGAATTTTTTATAAAATTTAAAATCGAAATTAATTCATTAACAAATCTTTGAATTTTTTCATTTTTTAAAAATAAATTACTTAAACTAGAAAGTGCCCAGTTTACGTTAAAATTTTCTTCATTACCAAGATTATCTAAAAAATCATCGCATTCATCAATTATTTCTAATTCAGTTTTCGGTTTTCTGTCCATTAAATTTTCAATTTTATATTTTTCGCTATTAAAAATAAGGACCTCTGCTTTCTTATAAAATTCATATTGATCATAATATTTACAACCTTTTTTTCTCTGATAGATGATAAAATTTTTATTATTCAAACCTAAATATTTAATTTTTTTTTGGTGAAACATCTTTGAAGAAATATTCAAATCTTCAGATAAAATTGGTGACCAATAGGGGCATATTGATGCAATATCTGATCTTTTGATTTGATTAATTGAATCAAAATCTGAAAACTTAATGTTTGGATTTCTATTTATAAATTTTTTTATTTTGTCTAAATTTTTTTCTTTGATTTCTATTTTACATGGCAAAAAAAAATTATCACAAGAATCATCTTTTTCTTTAGAAAAAATTTTTCTATCAAATAAAGGGCTTTTATTAGAAAAAATATCACTTAATTTTGCGTTTCTTTCTATGTATTCTTTCTTAATTTCCGAATTATTTTTTTCGTTTTCCAAAAATTTGCATTTAAAATTTGCCCTCCCCAAAATTGGGTGAATTTTTAATTTTTTTCCATTTTTTAAAACATATTTTTTTTCCGAATAATCATTAATATATTGTTCTTGAAGTGATTTTATTGGTACTACTAACGATGTTTTACCAAAAATCCTGGCCAAATTTAATGCAATTGCAGATTTTCCTGAACCGCAAAAACCTTTAATAAAAATAATTTTATGCCCTTCTTTTATTGATTCTACGACTTCCCGGATAATGCTCTCCTGAGTTTTTTTATTAGAGAAAACTAGAGGGTCTAATTTTTTTCCTTGTTCATATAAATTCCACATTTTAATATTTCAAATTCTCTCCTTTCTTTTAACATTTAATAATATTCACCTATTAATATTTAATTATCATAGTTTAATTATATCTTACAATTATTTTATTAAAATTTTATCTGTAAAAAATCAAAATTATTTCATTTTTTTAAATAGGGGACAATAATTTCTAAATTCACACCATTTACATAGTGGTCCAGGATTTGGTTCAAAATTTTTTGCTGATTCTATTTTATTGATTTTTTCTATTATTTGCTTTTTTAATTCTTTAAATTGAATCTCAGTTCTCTTTGAAATTCTTATTTCATTAAATGCTAGAAAATGCCAGACTAATAAAATTTCTTTTACATCTTCAAAATTATTTTTTACTGCAAGACCATATAATCCCAATTGCTCATCTTTGTCTAATTCTTCCTGGCTTTTTAAAAAATTACTTGTTTTATAATCATGTATTTCATAAATCCCTCGATCTTTATGATGCACTATTCGATCAATATATCCTTGCAATTTATATTTTCCTTCCATATCTAATTTCAGAAATATTCTTTTTTCAGTTGCAATAGTATTATCTTTAAAAGGAGAATGCCTGAGAAAATAATCTATTAGGAATTTTATTCCTTGATTAAAATAATCTTCACTAGTGTTTTCTTTTTTTATGATTTTAATTTCTTTATTAAAATTTTGCGCCCATTCTTTTGCAAAATATTCTATTACTTGATCTAATTTTAAGGATTCTGAAGTATTTATTTGCTTATAAATCCATTCAAGAGTTTTATGAACTTGATTTCCTAAGAATGCTTCAATAAATTGTTTTACTTCTGGTTTTAATTTATCGATATATCGAAATTTAAATTTAAGTGGGCATTTTTCAAATGTAGAGATTCTTGAATAAGAATAAATAGTCATAATAGATTATAAGAATTATCGTTTTTAATTATTTCTTTAATAAAATATGAATATAATTCAAAAAATAATTCAAAGAATTCTTCACTTTCAAAAATATAAATTTATAAAGGAGTTCGTATAATCTATTAAGATTTATGAAAGATTTATGCAAAATCTTTGCTAAACTCAAAAAAATGAATAAACAAGAATTTTTGGAAAAATTGAAAATTGAAATAAAAATTGAAAAATTATCTGAAAATACTCTAAAAAATTATTTGAATTTCAATAAAAAATTTTTAGATTATATAAATAAAAATCCTGAGAAAATTAAAAAAGAAGATCTCAAAAAGTTTTTAGCTGAGAAAATGTCTAATAAATCTGCAAGTTCTACTATTCTTTTTTTATCTGCAATAAGATTTGCATATTCGAATATATTTTCTATAGATCCTAGCTTAGGGGTAAAACGACCAAAAAAAGAGAGGAAAATTCCTTTAGTATTAACTAGAGAAGAAATAACTGCATTAATTGATGGTTGCACAAATAAAAAAAGTAAATTGATTTTACAATTATTATATTCCTCTGGGTTAAGAGTCTCTGAACTTGTGAATTTAAAAAAAATAGATTTAAATTTTAATGAAAATAGTGGTTGGGTAAGAAAAGGTAAGGGGAAAAAGGATAGAATTTTTATTATTTCTGCGAAATTATCTAAAAAATTAAAGGCTTTTTGTGAAAGAAATCCTGAATGGAATTATGTTTTTTCACAAAATAAGGCTTTAACAACTAGAAATATTCAAAAAATTATTCAAAATACAAGATTAAAACTTGGATTCAATAAATCAGTCCACCCACATACTTTCAGACATTCTTTTGCTACACATCTTCTTGATCAGGGCGTTGACTTAAGAAAAATTCAATTTTTACTTGGCCATTCTTCAATTGCTACAACGCAAATTTATACACATATAAGCCAAGAACAAATTAAATCCATTAAAAACCCTTTAGATAATTTATGATTAATCAATTTTTATAATATATTTTCCTTTTTTCTTTTTCTTATTAATAATTTTCTTCCAATCTGCATGAGGATATTTTTCTAATAAACTTTTTATGAATTCAAAAGAATTCTCTAAACCTAAATTTATTCCTCCTATTAATGTAAAGGGAAGTTCAAATATCATTAAAAATAATAGAATAATCTATTTTAAATATAGGATTATGAAAAGAAATATAGTTCTTGTTAAATATATCTTTAAATACAAGAAATCTTTAGAGTAATTACAATTAATTCAAAAGGAGCGACGGTCAATCTTTATTTTAATTTTTAAATGAAAAAGATTTCATATGAAATTTTAGACTTTTTTAAGTATATTTTTAGAAATAGATTTTAATTTGCAGCAATTTTTAAATAAAAGGCCTACTAATTTTCAGAAGGAAAATGGCTAAATTAAGTTTAGAAAATTTGCAAGGTTTTGATTCTAAAATCACCTTTATTCAACCTCTAGGGTGCTTGAAAATATCCCCCTGGGCCCTTAAATTATATTATAGTTCTCAAGATCCAGAGATAATAGCCGAAATCAAAGAAAATCCAAAATTACTATTAGAAACTAATGGCATCATTAAAACTTTGCTAAATAAAGAAATTCAAAAATATCATAAAAAAGATTCTCCTTTAATGGGATTAATGATTTTTTCAGAATACGACTATTTATGGAATCTTATTCAATTTGAAAATTGTGGAAATAATATTCGAGTAATGACCACAGATTATTTAGCTAACCCTTTTCATTATGAAGAAAATCTAATAAAAATAAAAAATGAATTTGGGGGTATCAATCTTCCTAATTTAAAACTTATTCAATATGAAATAGAAGCATTAGGAAAATTCATAAACTCTCCTCAAAAAGAGTATGATAAAGAAAGATACTTCAATGATATGTTTAAAGGAGAAATAAAACCTTTTACAAAATAAAATTAGTAACTACAATAATTAATCAAACTAAATTACCTACTACATTGATACTAGCAGGAAGTTTTAATCAAAGATAAAAACTTTTTGCGTGAATTAAAATCATGCTTTAAAATGGAAAAATCATCAAGCAAAACAATAAAAAAATATCTATTAAATGGAAAAATTGTTGGAAGAGTCTTTTATCATGGAATGGAAGGTGATCAATTCTTTTATAAAATTATTGATATAGAAAATAAAAGATCTCCAGGAATAGATTTTATTGATGAGACTCCAGAAACGCATATCATCTATGATGAATTAAATTCTTCTAATAATCCGCATTCTTCACCTCTTCGAATTCTTTTGCATGATAAAGAAGCAACAAAACAGCAATTAGAAAAGATATTTTAAGCATTCGCATAAGGTATCTTGTGCGAACTTCTTGTGCATAAAATTAAAATATTGAAAAAATAGAGTAATAATGGCTAAAAATAAGAATAAAAATTATGCAAAAAAAATTCTTAATTTAAAACAAACAAGATATTTCCTTTAATAGTATGTAAATCTTTGATTAATTTGTCAAACTCTAATTTTGATGAATTTTGTGCTGTTTAAATTATAAAATAAAAACTGCTTTTAGTTAATTATGACCTTTATGATTCAAATTTTAAAAATAAATACTTTAAATCTTTTTTAAAAATATCTTGAATTTTTGAGCAAATTCTTTGAAAAGATTCAAATTTTTGGAAAATTATTAATTTTCATGCGTGTAAAAACCTTTTATCAAAAGCAAAAAGTTTCTGCAGGAATAAATAATATTTAATTTTAGAATTTTGAGTTTGGAATTTAAAATTTTGAATTTTATTAGTTTAAAATCTAGATCAAAAATTTGAATATTAAAAGATTTGGGCATAATTTTAAAAAATTACTTCTTTAATGGCCTGTAAGAAATTTTAAATTTTCCCATTTTTATTTTATTTAATAAAAGAATTGGAGATTTCTGATCAAAACGTGAAAAAATTATATAAAAAATCAGGGCTTATGTGAAAAACGCTTAAAGATTTTATGCATAATTTTGGGAAATTTATTATAAAATATGTGAAAAACGCTTAAAAATATTAAAAATGTGTATTTTTTGTGATTTTAAAAAAATGGGGGGTGGCTGCAACTAATTTAATTTTTTAGGGAAAATTAGTTATTTTTATTGATTTTTGAAATTATTTCTCTTGATTTTAAAGGATTTAAAGGATTTTAAAGGATGATCACAAGAATTTAAGGTCTCTTAAGGTGTTTAAAGGTGTTTAAACAGCTGTTTAAAAGTAAAAATTGGAAATCTTATACAAAAAAATCTTGTTTTTTGGGAAAATTAAGCAGAAAAGAATTTTTTTAAAAGAAGAATAAATGAAAGATATTTGATTTTTGCCGTCGAGTAAGAAAAAATTCAAATAAATTTGAATTATTTTTAGAAAGATTTATAAATAAACACTCTTTAGATTAAATATGAATTGGTTTTTTAAGAAAAAAGTCGGAAAAAAAGAATTTGACGATTTAAAAAAGACTGTTCAAACAGGCTTCAACAACGTTAAACAGGACATAAACAACACAAGCACTTGGATTGATTATTTAAACAACCAAGAAAATAAAACTAAGGAAGAAATTTTGGCCATAAATGCCGGTTTATCGAATATAAATAATGAAATTGAAAATTTGAAAAATATTGTTTCAATCATTGGGGAAACCCCTATTTTTAAACAGCGGCAAACAGTGTTTAATAAACAAACACTGTTTAAGGGTGTTTTAAACAGTGTTCAAACGGGTGTTCAAACAACCCTTTTAAGGAATTTATCAACTACTGAAAGAGCAATTATTTTTATTTTGTTGAATTCTGATATTAAATTAAGTTATGAAGATTTATCTGCTTTACTTGGAAAAAGCAAGAATACTATTAGGGGTCAGATTAATAGTATAAAACAGAAAAGTGAGGGATTGCTGCAAGAAATAATTGGTTCAAATAACAAAAAAAGAGTATATATTCCTGAAAAGATTAAAAAAGCAATGATGAATGATATAAAAACTGGGAAAAAGAGGAAAAGTGAGGGTTAAACACTAAGGAAAAAGAAGATCTTCTTGGGAAAAAGAGGAAAATTAGAGAAAAAATGAGTGAAAATTAAAAGTAAGAGTATTTTAAAAAATTAAAAGTGTGAATAAAAAATAATTTTAAAAAAGGTGACTTATTAAGGATTTAAAGCCTTTAAATCAAAGAATTTTGAATAAATAGAAAAGAAACCTTCTTTTTTTGAAATTACTTTCGTTTTAACGAATAACTTATTTAATACCTTAAAAATGATTTTTTGCTAAGTATTTTTATAAAATTGCTGGATTACTTTTAGGAATAAGAAAAAAATATTGATTCTTCACAAATCTCTTAATTTAATTATCGTCGATAAACTAGCGATTTTCTTTAAATCTTCAGAAATAGATAATATAATCTTTTTATTATTGACTTTTTCTTTTTTAATTGGAATCCCTTTATTAATCATTCTTTGTATATAATCCCTAATAGAGCTCTGACTTAATTTTAAATTTTTTGCTATATAATTATAGGTAATTTCCTTAAAATTTTGATTTTCTAACTGATATATCAAAGAAAAAACAATCATTTCTCGAGGGGTGACCTTTTTGAATTTAAGTCTTATATCTTTCTTAATCTTATCTAAAGATTCTAAAATTTCAGAGGCTCTTTGAATATTTAATTCCATGTCCTCTATATTTTCAGTTTCTCTTATAATATCTAAAGAATTTTTGTTTTTTTCATGATTCATGCAATAAATTGGAATTTTGTCTGTCTGTTGGTCTGTCTGTCTGTCTGTCTGTCTGTCTGTCGTAACCCCCCTATTTCCAGTGGAGATCCCCAAATTTGGGGCTTTTAACCCCCCTATTTCCCATGGAACTGTCGTAGTATCTGTCGTAATAACAGGATTTGTCTGAATTTTTTTATTATCTGTCGTATTTAAAAAATTTGCATTAAACCTTTGATTTGTTTTAAAATCTTCAGAAATCTTTAATTTATTTATTAAATAACTCATATCAGATCTTAGTTTTTTTACTTCCTCTTGAATAGAAATCATATCTTGTTTTATTTTAAAAAAAATTAATTTGAGATCTTTTTTTTTCATTCTTCTAAAAAAAAGGGTTTTTATTTAAAGATTTATATAAATTAAAAATAATAATAAAAGAAGTTTTTTATTGTTTGGAATTATAAATATTGTAAATTTTATTTGTTAATCTCCATTTAATTCTACGAGAAAAAACCTCACCCTTATTATTTTTTCTAATAGAAACTATTAATCCTTGCTTTTTCATTTCAAATAATAAATTTTTTATGAATTCCTCATCTCTAGCTATTTCTCTTGCAATTTCTGCAGTAAATGGTTGCTTTGGAAAAACAGAATAAAGGAACAAAAGAATTTGCTCTATAATCTTTTTTTGTTTCTCTTGACTTATTCTCATTTTGATCTTTATTTACTTTATCTTAATCCTTTTATATAATTTTTCCTGTAATTTCTCAATGTTTTTTATGCTTTAATAGAAAATACTGAAAAAATTTTGAGAATTTATTTAAAATGAGAATATTTTAAATAAAACCTATTAAAGATTTATTAATTAAAGTTTATTTAAATAAAATGCAGGAATAGAATCTTATGAGAATTAATTAATTAGATTTTTCTTTATCTTTAGCAGAAATTCTTGGCATTGGAATATGTAAAGGTAATGCAAGCTCATCTTCTAAATTTAACGCTTTAATATTACATTTGCTCATAATAAAATTAAATATTGGAATTCTTAAATCATCTGGAAGTTTCTTTGATTTCCAAGATTTTAAAACTTTTTTTAATTCTTCTTTTTCAGGTAAAAGCAATACAAACCCTTCAAGCTCTAATTTTGCGAAATCTCCAGAATAATCTACATTAAATCCAAACTTTAATTTAAGTATTTCATTTTTAGAAATAGGTATTTTCTCTTTAACAATTTCTTTTATATTAATATTCTGTTTTATTTCCAATTTCCCTGTTAAATTCTCTTTTCTTTTAACAGAAATTCCTAATAAATTAAATCCTATAATTTTCATATTAAATGATATAAATTTAGGTTTTTAAAGATTTTGTATTTAAAATATTATAATAATATTTTGTCATATGTTATTATGTTACTAGATTTTTATTTTTATTGGAAAAATTTGAAGAGTCAAGAAAAAATATTGAATTAATAATAAATTTAAATTATGAAATACTTAGATTAAATTACAGAAAACTTTATAAAGAAATTTAATATGAATACTATATGCCTATTGAAAAAAGACCTCATAAAGAAATTTTAAATAAATCAGTCGTTACAAAAGAAGGAAAAAAATTGGGAACTGTTAAAGATATTACTTTTGAAACAAGAACTGGAGAATTAATTCATATTGTTTTAAAAGATGCAACATCTTATACTAATCAATTAAATCTTGAAAAATCTAAAGATAAAGAAATTCTTATACCTTATAATTCAATAATTGCTATAGGTGATTTTGTTGTTGTTTCTGAAGAAGATCTTAATTAATTTTTAATAAAAAATTTAATAATTCTATAAAAAGTTTCTAATAAAAAATTATTTTAAAATTAATACTCTTGATAATTTTTAATGAAGGATTTCATTAATTTAAGGATTTTACCCCCTACCCCTTGATTTCATATAGAAGTATTTATAAAGGATATTTAATGTTTCTTTTTTTATTTTTATTTATAAATTTTATTATAATATATAATATATAATATAATATATAGTATCTAATTAAATACAAATTCAAAATTTTTATTTACACTTACAAAATTATTTCCAGAGGAAATTAAGGTGTCAGGGGGGCATCAATTTTTTTAATCCTCAATTTTTTTTAAATTGTTATTATTAAGCTTCTCGAGGTATTTTTATTATCCTTTAGTCATAATTCATCGGAAATAAAGGTAGGGTGTTTTCTATTATAATCATATTTATAAACTTTTTATTTCATATTGATTCAATAAAAAAATTATGCAAATTTAATTACTGCAATTTAAAATATAAAATGTCAAATTTAGATAAAATTTTTAATTCTATAGAAAATAGAAGCTTGTTTAAAGATAAGCATGTTCTTCAATTAAATCATTCTCCAGAAGATATTCCTCATAGGAATAAAGAAATAGAATATATTGCATCTATTCTCGCTCCAACACTTTTAGGTCAAAAAACAAGTAATTTATTTGTTTATGGAAAAACAGGAACTGGAAAAACATTATCAATTCAACATATAACAAAGGAATTATTAAAAAGATCTAAAGATTCAAAGATTCTAAGAATAGAATATTTAAATTGCAAGCTTAAAAAAGTTGCAGATACTGAATATAGAATTTTAGCAGAGTTAATAAAAAAATTAGGAGGGAGTGTACCTATGACTGGACTACCTACAGATCAAGTATATAGGAGATTTGTGGAAATTCTTGAAAAGAGTCAAGAAAAATTGCTTATTTTAATTTTAGATGAAATAGATCAAGCAGTTAAGAAAATTTCAGATGGGTTTCTTTATAATTTAACAAGATTAAATTCAGAACTAAGTAACACACAAATAATTCTTATAGGAATTAGTAATGATTTAAGATTTTTAGATATAATAGATCAAAGAGTTAGAAGTTCTTTATCTGAAGAAGAAATAGTTTTTCCACCTTATAATGCATTACAGTTACAAGATATTTTAAAGAAGAGATCTGAACAAGCCTTTAAAAAAAATGTAGTTTCAGAGGGTGTTATTGCAAAATGTTCTGCTTTTGCTGCAAGAGAACATGGGGATGCTAGAAGGGCTTTAGATTTATTAAGAGTTGCTGGAGAAATTGCAGAAAGAGAATCAAACGCAAAAATTCAAATTAAACATATTGATATGGCCAATAATAAGATTGAAAGAGAAAAAATCTTAGATATTATTGAAACAGAACCAAAGCAATTTCAATTGGTTTTATTTTCTATAATTAATTTAATTGAAAAATCCAATTCAGATATTTTTACTGGAGAAATTTATAATTATTATCAAGATTTATGTAATAAAGTTCATATAAATTCTTTAACTCAACGAAGAGTCAGTGATATTATTGCTGAATTTGATATGTTAGGAATAATTAATGCAAGGGTTATTAGTAAGGGAAGGCAAGGAAGAACAAGAAAAATAAAATTAGCAATACCAAAAAATATTTTAGAAAAATCCAAGGAAATTTTAAAGACTTCCATAGGATTATAATTTTTTTATTGAATAAATATAAAAATAAATATAAAATAAAAAGTTATAAAAAATGCAACAAAGAATTTTGAAATTATTTATGAAAAAGGGCTTTCTATTAGATTCAGAAATGTTAAAATTTTTAACAGAATTAGAAGATGAAGATTTTGCTAAAGAAATAGTAAATAAAATAGCAATAGTTTCTAGACAAAAAATTATAACAAAAAATTTAATTATTAAAAATGTTCATAAATTGAAGCCAATAATTTTTGAATTAAATGATGAGAAGAAGCAAATTGTCGAGAATTTTTTTATAAATTTTTCATTGTCTTTAGAAATCAAAAAAGAAACAAGTTTTAATTTTAAGAATAAAAATGAAGAAGAGAGTTCAAAAAATTCTAAAGAAAATTTAAATAATCAGTCTTTAAGGGTTATTTCTTCGCCAATAATTGCATCCAAAAAAATTTCTGTTAAAGATTTTGTATATCATTTTAGAAATAGATATAATTTCTTTAAAAAAATTTTACAAAACAAAAATGAATTAGAAAATTTAGTATCAATTGATAAAATAACTAATTATAATCCTAGTTTTTCAGTTATTGGAATCGTTAGTAGTAAGATGATTTCAAAAAATAAAAATCTTTTTTTAGAAATAGAGGATCTAACAGGAAAAATAAAAGTTTTAATTAATAAAAACAATGAAAAACTTTTTGAAAAAAGTAAAGAGATTCTTTTAGACGATGTTATAGGGTTTAGATGTTCTGGAACAAGAGATTTTTTATTTGTAAAAGATTTTTTTTATCCAGATAGTGTTTTAAATGAAAATCATAGAACTGATGAAGAAAGTTATGCTTTATTTATTTCAGATCTTCATTTAGGATCCAAAAATTTTTTAAGAGAAAATTTTGAAAAATTTATTAAATGGTTAAATGGAGAAAATTGTAATGAGGGACAAAAAAATTTATTAAAAAAAATAAGATATTTATTTGTTGTAGGAGATTCTGTAGATGGTGTTGGGATTTATCCTAATCAAGAAAAGGACCTTCAAATTAAAGATATAAGAAAACAATATGAAGAACTGGCAAAATTTTATAAAAGAATTCCAGACTATATTCAAATAATTCAATGTCCTGGGCAACATGATTCAGTTAGGATTGCAGAACCTCAACCATCGATTGGAATTGATTTTGCAGAACCTCTTTATAATATTAAGAATTTAACTTTGGTTAGTAATCCTTCTTTAATAGAACTCATTGAAAAAAATAATAAACCAGGCATTAAAGTTTTAATGTATCATGGAGCTAGTATGCATAACATTATCAATCAAATCGAGGAATTAAGATTATCAAAAGCTCATAGTGCTCCTAGCAAGGTTGTCAAACATCTTTTATTAAGAAGGCATCTTTCTCCAATGCATGGAGCCTCAATTTATATACCAAATAAAGATGAAGACCCTCTGATTATTAAAGAAATTCCAGATATAATAACTACTGGAGATTTACATAAAACTGATCTAGATAAGTATAATGGAATTCAAATAATTAATTGTTCTTGCTGGCAATCATTAACAGCCTTTGAAGAAAAAGTAGGAAATCATCCAGATCCTTGCAAAGTTCCTATTTTCAATTTAAAAACAGGAGGCATAAAAATTCTTGACTTTAGTTAAAAAATTAAAGATTATTTGATGAATTTTATAAGAAAAAAATGAAAATAGGAACAGATTTAGATGGGATTATTGTGGATTTAATCCCCAAATTTTTAGATTGGTATAATTCAAAAACTAATTCCCATTTTTTATTTGATGATTGGTATTCTTATAATTTCTGGGAAATAATTGGGGGGACCAAACAGCAAGCAATGAATCTAATTGAAGAATTTTATAATTCAAAAATGTTTGATAAATTATGTTTAGTTAATGATGCAAAAGAATCTATTGAAGAATTAAGTAAAGAAAATGAACTTTTTCTAATTACCTCAAGGCCGATTAGTTTTAAACCAAAAACTAATGCATTTTTAAATAAATATTTTTTAGATATTTTTTCTGAAATTTTTTATTCTGATGATTTTCATAAACAATTAGGCATCAGTAAAGCAGACATTTGTAAAAAGGAAAAAATAGAAATTTTTATAGAAGATAATTTAGATTATGCTATTTCATGTTCAGAAAAAGGGATAAAAACATTATTATTAAATAAACCTTGGAATCAAAATTTTGGTAAGGATTTCATTAATATTTTTAGGGCAGATAATTGGAATGAGATTTTAAGAAAAATTTGGGAACATAAAAAAAATGAATAAAAAAAATGAATAAAAAAAATGAATCAGAAATGAAACAGCAAGAATCTTTAGAGTCATCAAAAGATAATTCTGAAATAGAAAAGTATTTCTCTAATTTAAATAAAGAAATTAAGATTAATTATAAAATAGCTGAAAAGGCAAGAGCTAAAGGTTTAGATTTGGTTAATACCACAGAAACACCACTTGCTTTAACCATGGCATCAAAGGTAATTAAATTAGTTGCAACAATTTATCCTCAATTAGACAAAAAAGAAGTGATAGATAGAATAATTAATTTAGAAAAAAAATATGGGGCTTTAAATAATGCGGTTAGTTTTAAAATTGCTGAAGAAGTTGCCCAGCAAAAATATTGTAAATTTGAAAGTCAATTGCAATCTATTGATGCAGCAATAAGGGTTGGTTTTGCATATACTACTCTAGGGGTTGTTAGTTCACCAATTGAAGGATTCACAGAATTAAAAACAGGAAAAACAAGAGACGGAAAAACTTATTTAAAAGCATATTTTTCAGGCCCCATTAGAAGTGCAGGAACTACTGCTGGGTGTGTTGTTTTAATTTTGATTGATTATTTAAGGCAATTATTTGGTTATTCAAAATATGATCCAACAGAAGAAGAATGTAAGAGGATTAACACAGAGTTATATGATTATCATGAAAGAATTACTAATTTACAATATTTGCCGACTGAAGAAGAAATAATGTTTATCGCAAAAAATTTATCAATTCAAGTCGCAGGAGACCCAACAGAAAAAAGAGAAGTTTCTAATTATAAAGATTTAGAAAGAGTAGAAACAAATTTTATTCGTGGTGGTTTTTGTCTAATTCTTGGAGAAGGCCTTGCACAAAAAGCAGCAAAAGGATTAAGGATTTTGCAAAAATTAAAGAAGCAAGGATTTAAAATTAAAGATTGGGAATGGTTGGAAAAATATGTTCAATTGCATAAAGAAAGAGATTTAGGTAAAACAGAAGAAAGTCAAACATATATTAAAGATTTAGTTGCTGGAAGGCCGGTTTTTGGCCATCCAGGTAAAGGTTTTAGATTTAGATATGGACGAAGTAGAGTTTCAGGTTTTTCTGCAGTTTCTATACATCCTGCAACAATGGCAATAACTGATGGATTTATTGCAACAGGAACACAATTAAAAATAGAAAAACCAACTAAAGGGTGTGTAACTACTTGTTGTGATAGTATAGATGGGCCCATTGTTAAATTTTTAGATGGGAGCGTGAAAAAATTAAAAGATTATCAAACTGCAAAAGAATCATATAAAAAAATCAAAGAAATTATTTATTTAGGAGATCTTTTATTTCCATTAGGAGATGTAATAAATCGAAATGTTCCTTTGATTAGACCAGGATATGTTGAGGAATGGTGGAATTTGGAATTATTAAAAAAAGGTGGCAAAGTTAAAGATTATTATAATGTAAATTTAAAAGAAGCAATTAATTTTTCTGAAAAATTTAAAATACCTCTGCATCCAAATTATATTTATTATTGGACTCAAATAGATTATAAACAATTTTTAGGATTCATTGATTGGTTTCAACATTCAAGAATAAATCAGGGGAAATTTTTATTTCCTTATAATAATTCTGAAAAGGAAAGATTTAGAATTGGAAAGAGGGCTTTAGAATTATTGGGTATACCTCATGAAATAAGTATAGAAAATGTAATTTTAGATGAGATTAATACCCAGAGTTTATTAATTAATTTAGGATTAGAAATTCAAAGCATAAAAGATTTAAATGACATCTCAATAAATTTTAATTTAGAAAATGAGCAAGATATTTTAGAGATTATTAATAAATTAAGCAAATATAAAATTAAAGATAAGGCTGGAGAATTTATTGGGGCTAGAATGGGTAGGCCTGAAAAAGCGAAATTAAGAAAGTTAAAAGGAAGTCCAAATGTTTTATTTCCTGTTGGAAGTCAGGGTGGACGATTAAGAAGTGTGAATGAAGCTTTAAAACAAGGATTTGTAAAGTCAGAATTTCCTATGAATTATTGTGAAAAATGTGAAAAAGAAACAATTTATAATTTATGTGAAAATTGTGGATCCCAAACGAAAAAAAAATATTTCTGTAAAATTTGCAATAAAGAAATTTTTGAAAAAAAATGTGAGATTCATGATAGAGGATGCAATTCCAAAGAAATTAAATTAGATATAAATCATTATTTTGAAAAAGCAAGAAAGAAATTAAATTTATTAAAAACTGAAATTCCCCCCCTGATTAAAGGAGTTCGAGGAACTATTTCTGAAAATCATGAATTAGAGAATTTAACAAAGGGAATTTTAAGGGCAAAATATAATCTCTGTGTAAATAAGGATGGAACTATTAGATATGATTTAACTGAATTGCCATTAACTCATTTTAAACCAAAAGAAATTGAAGTAAATATAGAAAAATTGAAAGAAATGGGATATCTTAAAGATTATTTAGGGAATAATTTAATAAATGAAGACCAGATTTTAGAATTAAAACCACATGATATAATTCTTCCATGTAATGATGAATCTGGAGAAGAAAAAGCTGACAAAGTTTTTATGAATATAAGTAATTTTATTGACGATTTATTAGAAAAATTTTATAAATTGCCAAGATTTTTTAATATAAAGAAAAGAGAAGAATTAATTGGGCAATTAGGAGTTTGCATAGCCCCCCACAATTGTGCAGGAGTTGTTTGCAGAATTATTGGCTTTTCTAAAGTGCAAGGATTATTTGCAAGTCCTTACTTACATGCTGCTGTCAGGCGTGATTGTGATGGTGATGAAATAGCTCTAATGTTATTAATGGATGTTTTAGTAAATTTTTCAAGAAAATTTTTACCTTCTCATCGAGGAGGAACCCAAGATGCCCCATTAGTTTTAAATGGAAAAATTTCTGCTGAAGAAGTTGATGAGCAAATTTTAGATTTTGAATTAGTAAATAATTATCCTCTTGATCTTTATGAAAAAGCAGAGAAAGAATTGCATTCAGGAGATATACATATTGAAACAGTAAAAGATCGAATTTGGAAAAATAAAAATCCTTTTATTAATATTGGATTTACACATTTAACAAATAATTTTAATCAAGGGGTTTGCTGTTCTTCTTATAAAATTCTTCCTACAATGCAAGAAAAAGTAAAAGCACAAATGGAATTGTGCGAAAAATTAAGAAGTGTTAATCAAGGCGATGTGGCAAGATTAATTATTGATAGACATTTTATGAAAGATTTAAAAGGAAATTTAAGGAAATTTAGTCAGCAAACTTTTAGGTGTACTGGATGTAATCATATTTTTAGAAGGCCACCATTAAATAGAAAATGCCCAATTTGTAATGGAAATATAATTTTCACAATTTCTTATGGCGGCATAATAAAATATTTAGAACCAGCATTGGCTTTAGCAAGAAATTATAATGTTTCAGAATATCTTAAGCAAGATTTGGAATTAACAAAAAAATACATAGAAAGTATTTTTGGAAAAGATAATGAGAAACAAGAGAGTATAGAGAAATGGTTTTAAAAAAAAAAGAAATAATGCAGATATTTAAAAAATGGAAAAAATAAGAATAAAACAATAAAAGAATTAAAATAATAAAAGAAGAATGCTAAGTTTACTTAGCTTTTTTAGATCCCTTTTTTGCGCCTTTTTTCTTTGCCATTTAATTTACCTCCTTTTTATTAAAGATAAATTTTATAGAATTAAATGAATAGATCATGCTTTTTTCCATTAAATAGATTATATCTTCTTACTTTAATTTAATTAGTATTTAAATTTATCTACAAGTTAATCCTTGTATTCAGAAGAGACA
>Ga0268282_1000291_pt1 | contig 27807 bp, 30 predicted proteins | sample saktaG_12_FD_190133 | JGI IMG/M metagenome (GOLD analysis project Ga0268282, IMG submission 190133) | Saline water microbial communities from Sakinaw Lake, British Columbia, Canada - sak_2011_5_24_120m | ecosystem: Environmental > Aquatic > Non-marine Saline and Alkaline > Saline ...
AAATGTTGATTTAGTTAGTCCCACAATTTGGTCAGATCAAATAAAAGAATCAATTATTGAAGCTAAAAGACAAGGATTGCACATTCCTATTATTTGGAATTCTAATGCTTATGAAGATGTTTCCATGCTTAAAAAACTTGATGGATTAGTAGATATTTATCTTCCAGATTTTAAATATGGAAACAATGAATTAGGATTTAAATATTCTGGAATAAAGAATTATGTTGAAAAAGCAAAAACAGCTATAAAAGAAATGTTAAGACAGGTTGGTAATTTAAAATTATCAAAAGATGAAATAGCTCAAAAAGGCGTTTTAGTAAGGCATTTGATTTTGCCAAATAACATTGAAAACAGTTTGAAAGTATTAGAATATCTTAAAGAAATTGATAATAACCTTTATATTAGTTTAATGAGTCAATATGAACCAATTAATAAAGCTAAAGATTTTCCTGAAATAAGAACCTGTTCGCTTCGCTCCAGAACCTTGTTTCTCGCTTTGCTCGAAATAAACAGAAATATAACCAAAGAAGAGTTCAAAAGAGTTTTTGATTACTTTAAAGAATTAGGCTTTGAAAACGGTTGGGTTCAAGAAATGGGAAGTAATGCCATATTAATGCCTGATTTTACCAAAGACAACCCATTTAATTAAGCGGTTTTCAGCCGCTTTTTTGTTATTTTTTTTTGTTAAGAGTGCTATAATATATATGTTTTAAAAATCTATTTTGCCTCAATCTTAAATTTTGCAGTTTGGATGTTAAATTAAAAATTATGGTTACAGTTAAAAGCGAAGGAATAATTTTAGAAAAAACAAATTTGGAATTCGAAAATAAAGGTGTTTTAAATCCTGCCTGCATCCAAGTGGATGGTATTACCCATATGTTTTATCGGGCAATTGACCATAATGATATTTCTTCCATAGGCTACTGTCAGTTAAAAGATAATAAAGTTGTAAAAAGATTTAAAGAGCCGGTTCTTTTTCCAGAATATGATTATGAGAAAAATGGCGTAGAAGATCCAAGAATTACTCTTTTAGATGGAATATACTATCTTTTCTATACTGCCTATGATGGTAAAAATGCTCTTATTGCCTATGCCACAAGCAAGGATCTTTTTCATTTTGTCAAACAGGGCCTTATATCGCCGAAAATCTCTTATGATGAAGCAGAAGACATTTTTCGCGAGTCAAAAGTCGGAGAAAGATATACTATGTTTGAGATGCTTTACAAAGAGAGAGGAGGGAAAGATATCTTATTATTTGAAAAAGATGCTTCTCTTTTCCCCCAAAAATTTAATAATAAATTTGCTCTTCTTCATCGTATTCTGCCCGGAATTCAAATCATTTACTTTAATGATTTCTCCGAGCTTACTGAAGATTACTGGCGCGATTATTTCAAGAATTTAGGTGATTTTATTGTGCTTGATCCTCTATTTTGGTTTGAAAACCGAAACATTGGTGGTGGTTGTCCTCCTATTCAAACAGAAGACGGATGGCTTATTATTTATCATGCTGTGGAAGATACTCCTTTTGGAAAAATCTATCATGCCTCTGCTGCCCTGCTTGATCTCAAAAATCCCCTAAAAGTTTTGGGGCGATTAAAAGAACCTTTGTTTTCCCCGAAGGTTTCTTGGGAAAAAAGTGGCGTTACAAATAATGTTGTCTTTCCTACTGGAGCAGTAGTAAGAGATAAAAGACTTTATATTTATTATGGGGCTGCCGATAAGTTAATTGCTGCAATATCTGTTGATTTAGAAGAGTTGTTAACTGAACTCAAATCCACAAAATTATGAACACTAATCAATCACCACCAGGGCGGGATCCCGCTGTGGCGGAAGAATAAAATTCTTATTAGTGTAATGGTGTGGGGTAAAAATAATTGCAAACACAGGCATGAAAAATAAAAACAAAACAATTTTAAGACCTTGGGGCAAATATATTATTTTGGAAAAAAAGAAAGACTATTGGATTAAAAAATTATTTGTGCGCCAAGGCGAGAAATTAAGCCTTCAAAGTCATAAAGGCCGATTTGAGATTTGGATAGTGCTTTCTGGAAGAATTGAAGTTATTAAAGGAAATTCGCATCTTTTACTTAAAGAGGGAGAATTTTTGAAAATAAATAAAAAAGAAAAACACAGAATAATCGGGCTCAAAGATTCATGGATTCTTGAAACAGCCTTTGGTCAGATGCGAGAAAATGATATAATCCGTTTTAAAGATGATTATGGACGAATTAAATAAACCATTAGAACAATTAGATCTGGATTTTATAAAAAAGAAAGTAAAAGCCGTAACATTTGATTTGGACGGAGTTATTGTGCCGACTGGCACCTTTTTACGAGAGAGCCTTGACGGAACGGAATTAACTATGAGAACGCACAAATTAAACAAAGAGATGATAGAAATGATCAAAGAGCTTAAAAAATATGTCTGGATTAATTTCTCAAGTGGCCGATCGCTTCTTTATCTTCAGCATATGCTTGAAGATATTTTATGGGATAAGGTTTCACTTATTGCCGAAAATGGAAATTTTATTTTGATAGACGGTAAAGTAGAACAGCTTTCTTCATATGATCAAAAATATTTTCAAAAGATTACAGACATTCGAAATGATCTAAAAAAATTAAAAAAAGAAAAACCAGACAGTGTTTACGGTTTTGAACCAAAGCACGTTATTGTCTCAGTTCACACAGCCAGGAAAATGCCTGAAATAGAAGAAATTGTAAAAAAGCATGATAAAGAAAAAGAGCTTTATTGCTTATGGACAAGCGAAGGATACGATATTGGGCATATCAAAACAAATAAACAAACCGCTCTTTGGTTTCTTTCAAAGAAGCTAAAAATTAAATCAGAAGAGATGATCACGACTGGTAATAATCTAAATGATAAAGAAATGCTTGATTTTGGAATTGGCGTCAGTGTTGATCCGGAACAAGTGAGTGGAAAGTATGCCATTCCTAAGAAAGAAGGCGTATTAGGCGGAGAAATTCTTGCCAAATATCTTCTGAAAGCAATGACGAGGTAATTTTTGACTCAATTAAAATAAATATGAAATTTATTGTTAAAACAAAAGGCCATTATGACTTTATTGATATAACGGAAAAAGTAAAAGGGTTGATTAGCCACTCCAAAATTAAAGACGGAGTGGTTTTAATTTTTGTAAAAGGCTCTACTGCCGCTATTACTCTTATGGAAAATGAAGCAGGGATCTTTGCAGATTTTAAAGAAGTTTTAGAAAAAATAGCTCCTGAACAAGCTGATTATAAACACCATCTTAAATGGGGTGATAATAATGGTGCCGCTCATATTAAATCTGCTTTAATTAAACCCGAAGTAGTTATTTCTTTAGAAAATGGAAGCTTAGATTTAGGTACTTGGCAGGATATTATTTTAATTGATTTTGACGAAAAACCTCGCGAGAGAGAAATAATTGTGAAGGTAATAAAAAGGGAGTAAAATATATAGTGAAAACGGTGGGAAAAACGGTGGGGGATAATTTTAAAATAAATCTATGTTTAAAAAATCTATTTTACCTCTTTTAATCTCTATTCTTATTGTTTTTTCTTTTGGATTTATTGGTTCTTTTTTTACTACTCCCAGTATTGCCACTTGGTATGCTTTTATTAATAAACCTTTGTTTAGTCCTCCTAATTGGATTTTTGCTCCTGTTTGGACCTTGCTTTATATCCTTATGGGTGTTTCCGCCTTTTTGATTTGGCAAAAACGAGATAATTTGAAAACAAAACAAGCGCTAATATTTTATGGAATTCAGCTTATTTTAAATGCTCTTTGGTCAATAATCTTTTTTGGAATGCATAATCCCGGTTTAGCTCTTTTGGAGATTATAATTTTGTGGTTATTTATTCTTATTACCTTAATTAAATTTTATAAAATCAATAAAACCGCTGGTTTGCTATTTATTCCTTATCTCCTCTGGGTTAGTTTTGCTTTAATCTTAAATTACGTAATTTGGATGTTAAATTCATAATTATAAACTTATGTTTCAAAATGTCTCGGCATACATAAATGAGGTTTCCGAAAAGTATAAGACTGGTCGTGCCGGAGAACATGCATATAGACCAACTTTTGAAAAACTCATCAAGTCCTTAGATCAAAAATTAGGGGTTATTAATGATCCCAAGCGCACAGAATATGGTGCCCCCGATTTTATATTTGTAAGAGGTGATCTTATTGCTGGTTATGCTGAAACTAAAGATATTGATGCAGACCTTGATAAAGTTGAAAAAACCGAACAAGTAGAACGCTATTTAGGATACTCAAATCTAATTCTTACTAATTATCTTGAATTTCGCTTTTTTAGAAATGGGGAACGTTATGGTGAGTCAATTGTTATAGGAAAGATTAAAGATAATAGAATTCATATAGAGGAAGAATCCGTTAGTCTTCTTGAAGGTGCCATCACTGATTTCCTTATTGCAAAGCCCGAAGCAATTAAAAGTGGTGCTCGTTTAGCAAGAATTATGGGAGGCAAAGCGCGCCGTATTCGTGATAATGTTAAAAAATTTCTTGCTATGGAGTCGGGAAATAATAAGGAACTTGCTCGCATGTACGAAACCATTAGAGAACTTCTTGTTCACGATCTTACCCTGGAATCTTTTGCCGATATGTACGCACAAACGCTCGTCTACGGGCTTTTTGTTGCGCGCCATTACGATGATTCACCGGCTAACTTTACTCGCCAGGAAGCACGCGATCTTATCCCGGCGTCTAATCCGTTCTTACGTCATTTCTTTGACCACATAGCTGGTGTCGATTTTGACCAACGCCTTGCCTATATTGTTAATGAGTTGTGCGAAGTCTTTCAGGTTGCAGACGTACAACAATTAATGAGTCAGTACTTCCAAAAAGATCTTTTTGGGAAAGAGATTAGTGGACCAGACCCGGTTATTCATTTTTATGAGGATTTTCTTAACGAATATGATCCAGTTTTACGAAAGAAAATGGGTGCCTATTATACTCCTTTGCCGGTAGTACGTTTTATTGTTCGAGCAGTTGATCATATATTACAAACAGAATTTAAGCTTGCTGATGGTCTTGCTGAAACTTCAAAGCTTTCGAACGGACTTCATCGCGTGCAAGTTCTTGATCCGGCTGTTGGCACTGGTACTTTTATTAGCGCGGTTATTAGAATAATTTATGAGCGACTCTTAAAAACTGGACAGAAAGGCCGCTGGCCCACATATGTGCATCATGATCTTTTGCCGCGTCTTTACGGATTTGAGCTGATGATGGCTCCATATACTATTGCTCATCTAAAATTAAGTATGGCCTTTAAAGGAACTGGTTTTTGGAAATTCAATCGGCGATTAGGTATATATCTTACAAATTCACTCGAACAAAGTACTCCACAAGGCACTCTCAATTTATTTGGCTTTGCTGAAAGTTTGACTGAAGAATCAAAAGAAGCATCAAAAATTAAAAACGAAAAACCCATTATGGTTGTTATTGGTAATCCACCGTATTCTGCTATTTCATCAAATAAAACTGCAAATTATTTAGTAAAAAAATATAAAGTTGAGCCCGGAGGAATACTAAAATTAAAGGAAAAGAAAAATTGGCTAGATGATGATTATGTAAAATTTATTTCTTTTGCCGAAGATTTATTGGATAAAAATGGTGAAGGCATTTTGGCATACATAACAAATAACGGATTTATAGATAACCCGACATTCAGAGGTATGAGATGGCATTTGTTAAAAACTTTTGATGATATTTATATTTTAGATTTACATGGAAATGTCAGGAAGAAAGAAAAAACGCCACATGGCGGTAAAGATGAAAATGTTTTTAATATAATGCAAGGTGTGTCCATAAACATTTTCGTAAAGAAAAATAAAGATAAAAAAGAGATGGGAAATGTATACCATGCAGATTTATTTGGCAAAAGAAAAAGTAAATTTGATTTTTTGAATAAAAATAATTTAGAAAACATCAAATGGAATAAAATTAAGACTACGTTACCAAATTTATTTTTCCTTAATAAAGGAAATATTCAAGATGAGGAAAAATATAATCATGGATTTTCTATTGGAGACTTATTTATAAAAATTAGTTGCGGAATAGTTACTATGGGAGATAATTTTATAGTTGATATGAATAAAGATGTTCTGATAAAAAGATTGTCTGATTTTTTGAACAATGATATCTCCGAAATGAACCTAAAAGCAAAATATAAACTTGGAAAGAATTATGCAAACTGGGTTGTAAAGAATAAGACGAAAATTAAAGTTGATAATGACAAAATAATACAATATTCTTATAGGCCTTTTGATGAAAGATTTACGGTTTTTGATCAAAATTTAATTTGGAGAACAAGAGAAAATGTCATGAAAGATGTTTATAAAAATAGTTGTTCTATGGTTTTTGAAAAAATAGCGTCAAATAAAGACCAGCCCGTAGGAATATTTTTGTCCAAAAACGTTATTGATTGTCACCTAACAGGTGGCCAAAGTTATATTGGAAATTTATATTCAATAAATGCTAATAATGAGAATATTTCAAATTTAAATTCTGAAATTGTAAATAAAATAAAAAAAATAACTGGAAATATAACACCTGAAGATGTTTTTAATTACATTTATGCCGTTCTTCATTCGCCGAGCTATAGAGAAAAATTTAAGGAATTTTTAAAAATTAATTTCCCACGCGTGCCGTATCCAAAAGATGCAAAGAATTTTAAAGAGCTTATCACACTTGGTGCTGAATTACGCTCGCTCCATCTCCTTGAATCTCCTAAGGTCAATCAATTTATTACTTCGTATCCAGAAGACGGTTCTAATATAGTAGAAAAAATAACCTATAAGAATGGGAAGGTGTTTATCAATGCTCAGCAGTATTTTGGCGACGTCCCCCAAATAGCATGGAATTTTTGGATTGGTGGCTACCAACCAGTTCAAAAATGGCTTAAAGATCGCAAGGGTCAAACTTTAACTAATGAGGATATTGAGCACTATCAAGAAATGATTGTTGCGTTGACAGAAACAGGTCGAATAATGAAGGAGATTGATAGCGTCTTTCTTAAAACATAAGGTCCACGAATACGAAAAACAAATCGACCAAATGGTCTATAAACCCTATGGTCTCACACTGGAGGAGATTAAGATTATTGAACAATCATGACACAAGAAAATTTCATTATAAACAAATGCATCTATTGTGATGGGGTTGGGCAAACAGATGAGCACATAATTCCTTTTGCATTAGGAGGAAAACGGAAACTCTACAAGGCAAGTTGTGAGCAGTGCCGAAAAATTACATCAAAATGTGAACGTAACCCATTGAGTGAGAACTGGGCTGAATCTCGCGCAATTTTGGATTATCCGTCGCGACGTAGAAATTTTGGTGAAGAAAAGTTCTCTTTGGGAGTTACTTTTCAAGATGGGACAAAGGATGTACTGGAATTGTCGAAGAATGAAACACTTGGTCTTACGCCTTTCCTAGAATACCCATTGCCAGCTTTCTTTGCCCATGGAAACTATAAAAGTGGGATATCAGTAAACGCACATTCCGTTATCTCATTTGGTCCCGATATTAGAGCTCTTGCAAAAAAGTATGGTTTTAAGGCAATTAGATATGCAGTTACTTATAAAGGCAATAACTTTGAAAAGATGGTGGCCAAAATTGCTTATTGTGCCGCGGTAGCACTTTTTGGTCTTGATAGTTTTAATCAACGTTTTGTGTTGCAGGCATTGTTGGATAAAAGAGACGACATTGGATTTTGGGTCGGTTGCGATCCTTATGGCGAGATTATTCCTCTAATAGGAAAACAACGAGCTAAAAACATTATAAAGGTAGGTATTTGGAATAAAGCTGGAGATGGTACAAGGTATATTGTTACTAGATTAAAGTTTTTTGCTTCATCTGACGCCCCTGAGTATATAGTTGTAATTGGTACGTTAAAGTCAGATTTCGTAATACCAGATCGTCAAACCTTTTCCTATTAGAAAATCGATGGTATGAAAAACAAATCGATGAAATGATTTATAAATTCTACGTTTCATTCTGAAGGAAGTAAGAACTGTTGAAGATGAGACGAAAAAAATCAGCGAACATTTAGATTGTAAACTGATTAAATCATTAATTTAGTGGTAAATAAACTTATAACTATGGAAATAGAAAATGTCAATGGATATACACTAAAAAACCTGAATGAAATTAATATCCTTTTAGGTAAAAATGGTTGCGGTAAAAGCTTTCTTCTGCGTGAAGTTGAAAAAGGATTGAGTAATAAGAGCGATTTCTATGGCAAAACAAAATACATCACGCCAGAAAGAGGCGGATCTTTGGTTTATGATGCAGGTATTGAACAAAATATAATTGCTAATACAACTTGGTTATCTGATACCAGACGGAAAAATCAATTTAACCAGTTTAAACAGCAAAGCGTAGCTCAGTTTAGAAAACTTGAGGTAATTGTTCTAAGGGAGATAGAAAAGGAAAGAAGAAGAGAAGAATATTTTTTTGATCAATATATAGATGAAATCAATTCATTATTAGATCGCATTTATATTCAAAGGAGTGACATTAAGAAAAGTGAAATCGGTTTTAAAATTTTCCAGAAAGATACAAATAATGAAGCTAGCCCGGATACAATTAGCAGCGGAGAATCTGAACTTATTTCTTTAGGTATTGAATGTCTTATCTTTAGCAAAGAGTTAGTTTCAAACAAAGAAAACCTTCTTTTTTTAGATGAACCAGATGTTCATTTACATCCTGATTTACAATTTAGATTAATGCAATTTCTTGTTAAGTTAGTTAAAAAGAATAAATTTAAAGTTTTAATAGCCACACATAGCACAGCAATACTTGGGGCTTTGGAGTTTTACCAAAATACACATATTGCCTTTATGACATTTTACCAAAAGAATATCGAATTTAGTCCTATTTCCGATGTTTATCGAAAAATACTTCCAGTATTTGGAGCTCATCCATTATCAAATATTTTCAATGAAGCACCTATATTGTTATTAGAAGGAGAAGATGACGAAAGAATATGGCAACGAGCCGTAAGATCTGCTCGTGGTAGAATCAAGATTTATCCTTGTTCGTGTGGTGATATTAATAAGTTAAATGAGTTTGAAAAGGAAAGCCAGAGGATAATCAATTCAGTATATAATAATGCAAGAGCTTATTCTTTGCGCGATCGAGATGATGATAGTACATTAATAGAAGATACCCCTCCCGTTACAAGAATGAAATTATCTTGTAGAAATGCAGAGAATTTGTTGGTTTCTGACGAGGTTCTTGTTAGCCTTGGCTCAAGCTGGAATAACTTAAAGCAAAACATAGATGAATGGATCGAAAAAAATACTAATCATATTCACTGTTCTATAATGGAATCTTTTAAAGAGAGTGGATATGAAAGAAAAGATTTTAATTTGAAGGAAATACGCAACGATTTAATAGGTATTATAGGTAGTTCAAAACCTTGGGAAGTAGCAGTTGGGCAAGCTATAGCAGAATTATATTGGAACGAAATTACCGATTTTTCAAAAGAGGGTAGTATCTATAATTTCTTAGGTGAAAAAATAATTAAGAATCTCTGCTCATCCAACGAGAAAAAATAATTAAAAAAAGCAAAAGAATTATTAGAACAAGCCAACCAAAAAGTCGAAAAATTAATAAAATAAATTTTTAAAAGTATTAAATTATGAAAGACCTCATTGCATTTTCAGCAATAAAAACTTTTTATAACTCAGAACGAGATCTACTCGATATTGTTTGTGGTTTTGTTTTACATCAAATCGGTGAAAATGTTAATAATGCGGAGAGTTTAAAAATACAAATAAATAAAGAATTTACTTTAGATATTCCATCAGATATTATTCATTCAGCATTGAAGAGGCTGAGAAATAAGTATCGTTTTATAGATTGCGTTGCTGGCTACACAAGAGTTGTACTTACTTCAGAGGGGATCGGAGAACAAAGAAAAAATCACACCGCAGTTGAGCAAATAAAAAAGCAGTACGATGATCTCATCATTGATCTCAAAAAATTTATAGAAATGAAAAAGGGGATTGAGATCTCACGACAATCCGCTGCGGATTACTTAAAAGATGCCATTCTTAATAGTCCATCAGATGTTTTTCGTTTTGTCTTTCCTAGCACTACTGAAACACAGGCACACACAAAAGCATTATCTATAGTTGGAGAGTATGTTTTTGAACAAGAAAGAAAGAATTCTCAGATATTTGAAGTTCTCAAATCTATTATTTATGGAAATATTCTTGCATCAGCGTTAGAAAGTGGAAAGATAGGGGCTGGCGGGAATTTAAATAAGCTTAATATCTACTTTGATTCCAATATAATTTTTAGCCTCTTAAAACTTGATGACGAATTTCACAACAATGCCGCTGCTGAAATGCTTAAGGTACTCAAATCTTTCAATGTTGGGCTGAATGTATTCTCTTTTACATTAGAAGAAATAAAAGCGAAACTTTTTTCTTATACTGGGAAGTATCATGCATATGTTCATGATATAGAGGTTGATTCAATCTACTACAGGATTAGAGAAAAGGGTTTAGACGAAGCGGATGTTATGCTGCTAGCAGAAAATCTAGAGGATTCTTTAGGTCAATTTAACATAGTGATTGATTATTTTTATGGCAGTGTTGAACTTCTAGACGTAGATAAAGAATTATCTTCTAGGTTAGTTCAAAAGAAGGAAGAACGTTTATTCGAGCAGAGAGATGGTCGTCAAATTAGAACAAATCATAAACATCCTGCGACGATCGAACATGATTTACTGGCAATTCGAGCCATAAAAAAAATTAGAGGTCGGTCGTTTGACAGGATAGAATCATCAAAGGCAATTTTTTTAACTGCTGACGGAGTTTTAACTAGATTTGATTATGAAGAGTATGGACATTTTGAGAAAAGAACGATTCCAGAAGTTTTCTTCAGAACTCAATTAGTTAGTTTTTTATGGTTTAAAAATCCAGAAATTTCTACGAAGTTACCTATTTGTGATCTCTTGAGTGGATATATACAGACGAAAATGATAAGTGAAAAACTTTGGGATACATTTATTTGGGAACTCAAAAAACAGGTAGAGCAGAATAAATATAAAAAAGAAGATATTGCAACCCTTATTTCTCTAAAAGAGACTAAAAGCGTTCTTGCAGAAATTCAAGAGGGAAACAGGGACTATTCAGAAGAGATTAAGAAAAAAATAATAGATAGTAATTTAATTGAGAAGGCAAGAAAAATTCGGGAAGAAGGCATTGAATTAAAAAGATATCAGGAAGAAGCAGAGAGAATACTTAAAGAGAAAGATAAACAAGTTGAAGTGGCGAATTTAACTCTTATTGGTGTAGGTAAAAAAATAGAAAAATCCTGTTTTCGGTTTTGGAATTGTGTAATAAATTGCAGCATATTCGGAATTTTGTTAGTAGGGATGATTGTATTGGTTTGGTTTGGGCTTTTTTATGATTTAAGTTTAGACGATGCGTTGAATTTTATAATAAAGACCAGAATAATTTTAGGTTTTTTAGTGCTGATTATATTGATAGTCATTAGTATTATTAAGAAAAGATCTGTTATATTGATTCCTTTTTTAGTAGATATGCGAAAAAATTTTGAAAACAAACTTATTCAACAATGTATTAAAAAGAAAAAGAAAGCATTTGGCATACCAGAGGAATAATAATTTGTTGAAATAACCTTTTTTAGAAAATCTAACCAAAAGGTCAAAAATTAATTGAGAAATAAAAATTTAGGTCGAAAAATTAATTAAAAATTAAAATAAAATTATAATTTTATGACACCTATAAATCTTTTAATAGGTATCGCGATTGTTGTAGTCGTATTTTTAATTTTTCGTGCATTAGTGCTTTGGTATTGGAAAATTGATAAAATTGTTAAATTATTAGAAGAAATTATTGATAATCTAAAAAGTAAACCAAAAGAAGAAGGAAAAAATAATCAAAATTTAGGTCGATAAAATTTAAATTTTAATAAAAATATATGAATAGAGATCAAAAAATACAACAAGCATTTCGTTTAGTCGAGGCTATTGTAAATGGTTACGCATCGCAACAGTCGAAACCGGTTGGAATTATCATGAGTGCATGGCAAGAACTTTTTAAAAATTGCTATGAAGGAGTAAACACCATGTTAAAAAAAGTTGATGAAATTGACCCGTCGCCAGAACCAAAAATCACAAAAATCAGTTAAAGAAAACTGTTATTGCTGTAAAAATTGTTGAAGTTAATAAAGAATTGATTAAACTTTTTGAGTGTAAAATAAAAGATAAAATCTCCGAAGTTTGGGGAGAATAAACAACGAATGCAAGATGAAAGATTTATTAAAGGAAATAAAAGAATGGAAACAAGGTTTCTTAAAATATCTTGTGTATAGCTACAAGTCAACTTTTTGGTTGTACTTAAATAGGTGGAGACGTTTTAGTTTTTTTCTCAAAAATCATATAGGAATTATAAAAAGAGTATGTCTTGTTGTATTTGCTTTTTTGGTTGGCTTAATTGCTAACCATTTTGGTTTTATCACTCTCTCGCAAAACATTTTAAGCAATTATCTTATTGCTGTTGGCGCGATGATAGGTGGTACGATAGCAATCATTTTTTCCATTTCAATTTTTCTTTTACAGGGCATAGCCGATCTATACTCGTCAAAACATTTTGAGGATTATACGAATGGTTGGAGAGATCAGGTAATTTATATAATTGTAATTGCGATAACACTGCTATTTTTTGGTACAGGGCTTTTTGTCGGAACATTGGGAACTATCACGAACGCATATAGTTCATGGATTGTATTAGGATCACTCGCCCTAATAGGTTTGGTATTTGGACTTATTGATTGGCAATATGAACTTGTACGCAAAAAAATAAGTCCAGTAAATGGTATTTTATTTCTTGAAAAGAAAGGGCTTTATTTTCTTAAAGAGCTTCAATACAATGCCAGTAAAATAGCGGATCTTATTTCTGTGAAAGAAGCAAAACTTACAAACGAAATGGCTCTTGCTACCGCTTACAATTACGTTCTTAAACCCTTCATAAACGATCTTGATAGACAATTAGAAACGCTGGTAGAAGTATCTATGAAGTTGGCAGATAGGGAGGAGATAGAGACCACAAAGAGCGGTTTTACTGTGGCACACAACTTGCTCATAATGTTTCTTGAAGCAAGAAAAACGTCGTCGTTAGTAATTCCATCAATGATTGCGTTTCTTGCTGTTGAAAGCGACAGCCAGCCATTTCTTACAAGTAATTTTGAGCGGCTGAATAAAGCCGGAGAAAAATTTATCATTGACGGCAAAGAAGAAATTGCTACACACATTATCAGTATTTATAATTCCCTTGCGGTAAAAGCGAAAGACATCAGTTTTATCCGTCAGCGAAATGAAAATCCTATAATTGATCACCTCGTTGGTTATCTAAACTTCTTTATTGAAAATGGAAAAAGATTAAAGAACATTGAGGTTGTATTTCAGGGTGCAGATGTGCTCGGAAATATCGCTCTTATTTGTGCAGAGAAGGGTTTGGACGCGACCTTATACGGTATTCAAGGCAATCTTCGTGATATAGCCGTATTCGGTTTAACAGAGAAAAATACAGTCGTTGTTGACCGTTGCATTGCAAGTTATTTGGCGATAATTGGCTCGGTATTTGCAAGTAAACAGATTGTGGCACGTCATCAGTTTGATGAGGCACTTCAAAATATCGCAACCATAACCAATTACGTCAATACCCTCATAAAGAGTGGATACTTACCAGATAATTTTACAACAAGGGTTAGTTTAAGTAAGGGATACAACGAACTGTATACTGTCATTGTAAAAATCGTAAACTACTATTTTGTACTTAAAGAAGATAGAGAAAAAAGTCGTTGCCGAAGCGATATAAATCAACTCTTTGAGGAAATAAATTCCAGTTTAAGGCGGCTCTCGGAAGATATAAAAAACTGCGATAGCACACTAACTGATAGTATCGGCCGGCTTCTTTTCAATATCAACAATTTGATAATTGATCTATACGACAACAAAGAGTTTGCAGACCAACAAAAAGAATTTATCAATCATTTAAGTTGGAACATACATTTGCCGTCTTGGTTTGTCCATCACGCAGAAAAATTTGATGCAGGGTCAAATGCTTTTAATACTCTCACCGATAGCATTGCTAAAACAGGAATACTCGTTGTTGAAAAGCTAAAAAATAAAAAATTGGCAGTCAGTTGTATTGACACGCTATATAATATAACAAAAGACAGCTTGGATAAGACAACTGAACGTTATGGGTATGCCGAGCCGCGTGTACTTGAAAAGGCGTGCTATGTCGGTATCCTCGCATTGAAAAAAGGGTGGAATGATGTTTTTACCGAAGTAGGATTAAAAATATACGAGTTTGAACCATTATATTTCGCAAAATACCTTACAAAAATACCGGCCGATATTGATCCAGCCAATCATAATGTTATTGGTTTGCCACATAGCGACCAACTCGTGCGCGAATTGTGGCGCTGGCGAGACGATTTTAATAAAGAGCGATTAAATGGCACATTACGAATAAGAGACGACGCGCAAGCAATGATGTATGAAATTATTGATCAAATTGATATAGACAGATTTATTTTTGCGGTGTGGGGAGTATTTTTAGCAGATACAGAATTTGAGGAAGAATTGAAACTAAAAATGGCTCGCGAAAACCTACTCCGAGTTCTTAAAAGAATAGAGATGCGAAGGAATAAAACTTCTATATGACTTGGTATAAAAAAGTTCTCGTAGAAAATAAGAAAAAGATTATCACTTCGGCGATAATCTCAATTGTTATAACTTTGGCTTTTTCGGTATGGTATTTTATCACCGGTAAGGGTTTTGAATGGAGAACAATCAGTCCTATTTCTCAACCCAGCTTATTGCACCGTTATTTTTACAGTGCTTTTGTTTTCGTTACGATTGGCGCGTTCTTGTATTACGTAGTAAAACTCTGGAAATTTCTGTATTTCATTTTTGTAACCATTTTAAGAAGTTGGGAGCTATACCGTTTGGTTAAATGGGTTTTGTGGACTTCGCTAATTCTCGCAACGTATTTTTATATTTTTCCGGCAATTGTGAACATACTTAATGCTGTTATCTCTTTCTTCTATAACATAGCAATCTTACTTTTATATTTAGCGCCGTCGGTTGGGATATGCTTAATCATATTCTTATCTGGATATGGAATTTATGCTCTCATTAAGCGAAAAGGAGCGTAAATCAGGAATATAGATATACTCTTTCTGTTGTTGTATTATAGTTCTAATGTCTATCACAATTCGGAGGATGCTTTACCAACAAGAGGAGAATACTTAATAAAATCAGAAGGGAAGTGTAAGTTAAGAAAAGTTTATCAAGTTCTAGAATTGGGACATCCTTATTTGGCAATTCTCAGAAAATAGTGGAAAATTTCAATAAAAAATAATTCAACCAAAAGTTCAAAAATTAATTGACGGAGTACAATTATGGAGGATACTTTTAGTAAAAATATAAGTGAGTTAATGGAGGAGATATTAAATATTTTTAACGGATTTACTGTCTGGAAAAGTTTAAAAAAATCAGAATATAATAAACTTTACAATGAATATAAATATTTTTGGGGGATAGTAATTTATTCTTTACAAGTGGAATTTTTATTAGGAACAGCCAAACTTTTTGAAAAAAGAGCTAAAAATGATGTTTTTTCAATCTTTTATTTATTAGATTCTTTACCAAAGAGTAAAGAAAAAGAAAAAGTGGAAGAAGAAATTAATACTTTCAATCGGGTAATTAAAAATTTAATTATTTGGCGACATAATATGTTGGCACACCATAATATATTTTTTACTTTAAATCCCGGGGAACTTTTTAAAAAGTTCCCCATTAAAGAAGATGAAATGGAGAATCTTGTGGGATTATTAGAGAAGATTCTAGGTATGATACACTCCGCAGGTACCAAGAAACGACAAGTATATACTTTTAAACTTGTGAACGATGAGAGTAAAAGTGAGACGGAAAACATTATTAAAAAATTAATTGGGAAATAAATTTATGAAAGAAAAGATAAAACAGATTTTTAGAATTATTCTTTTGAGAAATGATTAAAGATTTATCATTAAATTTTAGTTCCAGGGTTTTTGAGGTCGTTAAAAAGATTTCAAAGGGAAGTTTTTTGAGTTATAAGAAAGTAGCAAAAAAAGCAGGGAATCCTAAGGCTTATCGGCTGGTGGCTAAGTTAATGGCAAAAAATCAAAATCTTAAAGTTCCTTGTCATCGAGTGATAAAGAATAATAATGAAATCGGGGGATATAAAGGTTCTTATACAAATACTTGGCAGAAAATTGCTTTACTTTTGAAGGAAGGAGCAATTGGTGTAATTCCGACAGATACAATTTATGGTATTTGCGGTTCGGCTTTAAACAAGAAAACAGTTGAAAAAATTTATACCCTCCGCAAAAGAAAACCAGAAAAACCAATGATTATTCTGATTTCTTCTTTAAATGATTTAAAAAAGTTTGAGATTAAATTAACTAATTGGCAAAAGAAGGTTTTATCACAGATCTGGCCGGGGAAAATTAGCGTTATTTTAAGTTGTTCTTCTAATAAATTTAAATATCTTCACCGAGGTATGAAAACTTTAGCCTTAAGAATACCTGGGAATAAAGAACTAAATAAGATATTAAAAATTTCTGGGCCATTAGTAGCACCAAGCGCTAATTGGGAAAGTTATCAACCAGCAACGACAATTAGTGAAGCAAGAAAATATTTTCAAGATAAAGTTTTTTATTATAATAAAGGAAGAGTAGTCGGCAAACCATCAACGCTAATAGATTTAATTAAAAAATCAGTAAAAGTGTTAAGAATAGGACAAAATTATGGTAAGATAAAAGAAGTTGGTAAAATTAATTGAAAAATAAATGGTTAAATTAAATTTTGTTTTTAAAAAAGAAGAATTATTGGAGATTTATAAAGCAGGCTGTGAGGTTTGGAAAGTGCCATTTGATTTAAAAGATTTTTCGCAAAACTATCCTAAAACAGACGATATAGATGACCCTTTCTTTAGAGGGATGAGTCGTACTCGTTTTATTGAACTTTGGAGGGAAAAAGAAGATGATGTTATTGCTGAAATTGAAAAGATTTATAAGCCATTTCCTGAAGGGGAAATTATTATTGGTTTATTTCCCAACAGAGATATTTTTTGGAAATTTGAGACGCAGAAAAGCTATGCTATTCTGGGGTCTGATGGGAAGGCTTTAATAGCCTTAGTTCCTGGTCCTGATCGTTTTAGATGGTTTATTCATGAACTTTTTCATGCTAATGATGATTTAAGAATGGAAACAGGTTTAGCTCCTTCTGAAAAACATCAATTGATCGATAATCAAGCCAAAGAGATAGCAGAAAAATATTTCAAAGACTTTTCTTAATAAATTCAAACATAAACCAAAAGATCAAAAATTAACTGAAAAATAAAGATTTATGCTTTCGTATGCTAATGGAGAATTTATTCCAACAGACGAACTAACTCTGCCTGTGAAAGAAGATCTTATAGGCACTTTTCGTGGTTTTCGCATTTTTACTGCCTGCCGTACTTTATCCAATGGAAAGATTTTTCGTTTAGAAGATCACATTGACCGTTTGTTTAGTTTTGCTAAAGTCATTCATATGAAATTGCCGCATAACAAAAATGGATTAAAAAAGATTGTTCAAGAGGTAATAACTAGAAATAACAAAGAAAGTGGGGAATTACTGCTTGAGATAATGTATAGCGGCGGTAAAGCAGCTTCAAACGGGATAACGCCAGCAGGGAAAAGTGTTTTGTATATTTTGGTTTTGTCTTTAAATCTGCCGCCTGAAGAGTGGTATCAGAAAGGCATAAAGTTGGCAAGCTTTCCTTATCAGCGCCAGTGGCCAGAGGTTAAGTTCTTAAATTATGTTGGCGCTGTGATTGCCCATCAAACGGTAGTTAGAAAATACGGGGCAGATGAAGCTCTCTTTCTTTCGCCTGACGAAAAAAATATTGTGTTAGAAGGCACTACTTTTAATTTTTTTGCTATTAAAAAAGGTGTTGTGTTTACCCATGCCTTAGATGGTAAGATTTTGCCTGGTATAACGCGTAAGGTGGTTTTAGAATTAGCACAAAAAGAAGATATTGAGGTTAGAGAGTCAGATTTTTCTCTTGATGAATTAGCTGAAATGGACGAGGCATTTATTACATCTTCAACGCGCAATATAGTTCCTGTTATAAGGGTTGATGATATAATAATAGGTAATGGTAAACCAGGCGGGCTAACCCTTAAACTGGCAAATATTTTTAAAGAATATCAAATCAACTATTAATCGTTTATTATTTATTGTTATTTATTGAAGTTCAACTTTGTAAAAGGTCAAAAATTAATTGAAAATAAAACCATGAGAGAAAATATAAAAATTTGGTTAAAAGAAGGGAAACAAAGTAAGATTACTAAATCTATCAAAAAATTAGCTTCTAAATTTTCAGGAAATGATTTTGAAAAAATAGGAGGCATTCTTAATTGGATGGATAAAAACCTTAAGCGATGTGAAGACTATAAAAAGGTAATAAAAATATTTGCTAGGAGAAATGTTAATAAGGTTTTGAAAGATGGTTTTACTACAGGGTGTCATGATAATGCTTTAGTATTTGCAACATTATGTAGAGCAGTAGGAATTCCTGCAAGGTATGTAATGGGTATAGATAAATTAAATCCTAAACACAAAGGCCATTGCGTTGTTGAGGCGTATACTAATAAAGGCTGGATTATAGTTGATCAGAATAGGGAAACTATCAGTTTAGATATAAAAAGAAGCGATTTTTATGAAAAGAATTATATAGTTGGAAAAGGACTTGATTCGTGGGATATTGGAATAAAATCTTTTAAAAATTGGAAAGAAAAATCAAATGAGGTAATTAGAATAATTTCAAAAATTAATTTAAAATTAAAAATATGAAAAAAGTAATTATAATACATTGCTGGGACGGGTATCCAAATTATTGTTGGTATCCGAATACCAAGAAAGAATTAGAAGATAAAGGGTATGAAGTAATTGTTCCGGAAATGCCAGAAACTAATTTACCTAAATTTAATAATTGGTTTTCTGAGTTACAAAAAGTTGCTGGCAAACCAAATGAGAACCTTTATTTAATTGGACATAGTTTAGGATGCATTACAATTCTAAGATATTTGGAGAGCTTAAAAGAAAATGAGAAAATCGGCGGAGTAATTTTAGTAGCTGGTTTTACTGATAATTTAGGTTATAAAGAAATCAAAGGGTTTTTTGAAACTCCAATTAACTTTGAAAAAATAAAAAGACATTGTTCAAATTTTGTTGTTATTCATTCTGACAATGATCCATATGTTTCTTTAAAAGAAGGAGATATTTTTGAAAAGGAACTTGGGGCCAAATTGATTGTTAAACACAATATGGGTCATTTCTCAGGAAAAATAGAAAAGGAGGATAGTTGTACTAAATTACCAGATGTTGTAGAAAGTCTAGTGGAAATTAGTAAATAGGTTACCAAAAGGTCAAAAATTAATTAAGAAATAAAAAATTATGCAAAAAGATGAATTAAAAATTGGAGTTTGCGGTTTGGTTTGTGAAAAATGCCATAAATATATTAAGAAAGAATGCCCAGGATGTGAACCAAACGAATTTTGTCCTCTTCCAGAATGCGCAAATAAAAAAAGTGTTGATATCTGTTTTAATTGCAAGGAATTTCCTTGTAAGCTTAATTATCAAAAAGGACCTATAGTTTCAGAACTTTTGGATCATTGGAAGTAAGATTAAAACCAAAATATCAAAAATTAATTGAGAAATAAGATTTATGGAAAATAAGAAAAAAGTTTTGGAAATAATTGCAGAAAAGCTTGAAGGAATTCTTTGGGCTATTTTTGCTGGTACGGCCGTAGAGATTTATACTCACGGAAAAAGAATTGGAAATGATATTGATATTATTGTTCCCGATGACTCCATAGATGAAGTTGGCAAAAGATTTAATGTAGCTCCAGTTTTGGAAACGCGTGAGAAAGGAGACGTAAAGATTATTAATGATTATCATATTGAAACTGTAGTAGAAGGTGTATCTGTAGAGTTTGTCGGCAAAACAGAGAAATTCATTATTGATGGTTATGAGTATGGTTCAACTAAAAATTTAAGAGAAACCCTTTTTCCAAAAGTGGAAAAGAAAACATATTTAGGGGTTGAAGTTTTTGTTGTTCCAGTCGAAGAATTATTAGTTCAAAAGATGCTTTTTAACCGTTCAGGAAAATGGCAAGATGAAAATGATGTTAATCTTCTTTTAAAGATTAAGGAAGTTAATGAAGAAGCTTTAATTAAAGCTTTGGATAGATGGCGTGTGCCAGATGAGAAAAGAAAAAATTTCATCGATAAAATAAAGAATCAAAAACTTATTTAAAAAATAAAAATATGTCGGAAATAACTATAAAAGAAGCTCAAGAAATTGTAGATAAGTGGATTAATACAACTGGGGTGCGATATTTTTCTGAACTTACAAGTTTAGCTCAATTGGTTGAGGAAGTAGGCGAGGTTGCCCGAGTTATGTCCAGGACTTATGGTGATCAGAGTTTTAAAAAACAGGAAGAAGGCAAAAAATTATCTGATGAATTGGCGGATGTGTTTTTTACGCTTATATGTATTTCCAACCAAACAGGCGTTGATTTAACAGAAGCATTTCAGAGGAATATTGAAAAAAAGGAAAAAAGAGATAAGAATAGACATCAAAATAATCCAAAATTAAAATAAAAAGCCATCAAAAATTAATTGAGAAATACAAAAGTACAAACCAAGATTAATAAATAAAATTAAATTATGTCTTTATCAATTCAAAAATTATGGGGATTAAATAATAAAGCACAAGAAAATTTTTCATATTCAGGTAAAGAAAAGAGGTATTTAGAAGCTTTTTTGGTTCAGAGTTGTTTACTTGAAGGAGCTTTGAAGGAATTTGCGATATCATTAATTAAAAAAGGATTGAAACAATCGAGTGGTATTGTTAAAAAGAAAGAAGAAAAATATAAATTTGATACCGTTATTGATGATCTTTATATTATGCGTGCAATTAATGTTAAGGAATTCAAGGATCTTCATAAATATAGAAAGGATAGAAATCTCTACATTCATCATTTAATTAGAAAAGACTCTAGGAATTTAAACAGAACACTTAACGCAACATATAAAAGAGGAAGTTTGTTGGTTGTTAAGATTTTAAAGAAATTGGAAAAAATATAAAATTTAACACGAGGTTGAAAAATAATAAAAATTAAAAAATGGCTATAATTAAAAAGAAAACATGGACAAAGGAATTTGATCTTATAGAATCTGGAAAAAAGAAATTTGATTTGAGGTTAGCTAATTTTGATATTCAAGAAGGTGATACTCTTATTTTAGAAGAATGGAATCCAGAAACAAAAGAATATACTGGAAGAACAATTGAAAAAAGGGTTAATTTTGTATTTAAATTTAATCTTGATGATTTTGGACAGAAAGAACAAATTGAAGATAAGGGTTTATATGTAATTCAGTTAAATTAATAATTATGAAAAAATTAGATTATTTTATTGAAAAAGATCCTCGAATAAAGAAAGTTTATGATTATGCTAAAGAGAAATATAATAAGGCAAATCTTCCGCAGCATAATTTGGAGCATATTTTAAGGGATTTATACAGGGCTTTAATTATTGCTGAAACAGAGAAAGATGTAGATTATTCTATTTTAATTCCCGCTGTTTTATTGCATGATATTGGAATAACAGAAGGTAAACATCAAAACCATGAAGAGGCAGGAGCATTGATTATAAAAAGAGATTTACCAAAACTGGGGTATTCTAAAAAAGAAATTGAAAGAATTGCTCATTGTATAAAATCGCATGATGGTAAAATAAAACCAGAAACAATTGAGGCGAAAATTCTTTTTGATGCAGATAAATTAGAAAAATGTGGAACTGGAGGGGTTTTTAATTTTTACAGAGTACAACAAGAATCAAAAACCCCAATGGATAAATGGATTGAAAAAGGGATAATAAGAACCGAAAAATTTATTAAAGAGGGGTTTTATACAAAAAAAGCAAAGGAAATTTCTAAAAATGGTTTTCAAGAACGCATTAAGCACTTTAATGAAGTAATAAAAAGTCTAAAAGAAAGAAAAGATTTCTTAATTTCTGAAAAAGATTTATGGGAATAAGGTAAACAATCAAAAGGTTAAAAATTAATTAAAATTTAAATTATGGTGAAGAAAAAAGGCAAAAAGAAAGATTTAGGTAAAATTAAAGAATTAACCTCGTTCTTTTTTGAAATGGGAACTTTGCGGAAAATCGCCAGATCACATAGGCAAAATCTTTTAACCGATGATTTATCTGATAATATTGCTTCTCACTCTTTTAGGTCTACAATTATTGGTTACTTTTTGGCTAAAGAAATTGGAGTTGATTCTGATAAAGTTATGAAAATGTGTTTAATTCATGATATTGAAGAATCACGAGCAGGTGATCAAAATTGGGTGCACAAAAAATATATAAAAGTTTTTGAAGATGAAATTAGAAGAGAACAATTAGGAAAAATGCCTCATTCAAAAGAGTTATTGGATTTAAGTAAAGAATATGATGAAAGAAAAAGTTTAGAAGCAAAAGTAGCCAAAGATGCTGATCTTTTAGATCAGATTTTACTTTTAAGAGAATATGAGTGGATGGGAAATAAAGAAGCAAAAAGATGGTTAAATAAAAAATCTTATCTAAAAATAATATATAATAAAATAACTCGGCAAATTGCCAAAGAAATTAGTAAACAAAAACCGAGCTTGTGGTGGCATAATCTTTGGAGGAGTAATAGAAGATAAATCAAATAAAAAGGTCAAAAATTAATTAATAAAAAATATGCATAAAAAATTTATATTCATTGGAATAATATTTGTCTTGTGTGCAGGTATAGCTGTGGCAGCAGTGTTATTTCTTTTCCCTTATGAGCCAAATGAGCCACCTCAAGCAGATAATACTGGTTCAACAGAGCAAGGAATACAAGGTGTAGTTAATGCAAATAATCAATTTGCTTTTGACCTTTATTCTGAATTAGATAAAAATGAAGATGGAAATATGTTTTATTCTCCATATAGTATCTCTGCTGCTTTAGCAATGACTTATGAAGGCGCAGAAGGGCAGACATCTGATGAAATAAAATCCGTTTTTCATTTCCCAGAAGATAATATTCTAAGGCCTAACTTTGCTGCTATTTATAATGATATTAATAAAGAAAATGAAAATTATGAGTTGAAAACCGGAAATGCTTTATGGATTCAACAAGACTTTCCTTTTTTACAAGAATATATAAGTGGAGTTGAGAATTATTATGGTGGAAAAGCGGCAATGTTAGATTTTGTAAAAGAAACTGAGAAATCAAGGAAAACTATCAATAACTTCATAGAAGAACAAACCAATGACAAAATTAAGGATTTAATTCCTGCAGGTTATCTTGATAAGATGACAAGACTCGTTTTAACTAATGCAATCTATTTTAAAGGTATTTGGGAATGGGAATTTGATAAAGCTGATACTCGTGATGGAATTTTTAGAATAACTCCTGATGATACTGTAGAAACTCCTATAATGCATATGAATCCTGAAGAGGCAAAATTTAATTATGCTGAAACAGAAGATTTGCAGATATTGGAATTACCATACAAAGGTGACAAAATCTCAATGCTGATACTTTTGCCAACTGAAAATCTTGATGCAATAGAATCTATCTTAACAGTAGAAAAATTAAATGAATACAAATCTCAGATGAAAGAAACAAAGATAGACTCAATATCACTTCCTAAATTTGAGTTTGATACAAAGTATTTTATGAAAGATATTTTAATTTCTTTAGGTATGCCGACAGCTTTTTCAAGTATTGCTGACTTTTCTGGGATGACAGGTGAAAAAGATTTATACATTAGCAATGTGATTCATCAAGCGTATGTTGGAGTTGACGAAGAGGGAACAGAAGCAGCTGCTGCAACAGCTGTGGTAATGAAATTAACGGCCATGATGCCAACAAATGTTTTTAGAGCAGATCATCCTTTCATATTTATAATTCAAGAGAAAGATACTGGTAATATTCTATTTTTTGGTAGAGTAATTGATCCAACAAAATAAAGATGGCGTTTTAATTGGAAAGGCCAAAAATTAATTATTTGGTAAGATTAGGAGAAATTGAAAAACAAAATTTAGAAATGAAAATTAAAGAAATTCAAGCAAAGGGCATTCTTTCAAAGTCGAAAGTCTATGACTGGACAATCAATCCTTATGTTGGTTGTCAGCATGGTTGTGTTTATTGCTACGCGAAGTTTATGAAAAGATTCAGCGGTCATAAAGAAAACTGGGGAGAGTTTGTTGACGTAAAGATTAATGCGCCAGAATTGCTTGAACAGGAAATAAAGAAAAAGAGAAAAGGAAAGGTTTGGATGAGCGGAGTATGCGATCCCTATCAGCCAGTTGAAAGAAAATATGAATTAACCAAGAAATGCCTGGAGATTTTGCAAAAAAATAATTGGCCAGTTGTTATTCAAACTAAATCGCCATTGGTTTTACGGGATTTAGATTTATTAAAACGATTTCAGCAAATAGAAGTCGGTTTTACCATTACAACTGGTGATGATAAGATTAGAAAGATTTTTGAACCAAAGGCTGCTTCTATAAACGAAAGAATTGAAGTTTTAGATAAATTACACCAAGAAGGTGTTAAAACTTATGTTATGATAGCTCCTATTTTAGCCAAGGCAGAAAGTTTAGCATCTAAGCTAAAAGGTAAGGTGGATTATGTTATAATTGATAAAATGAATTATCACTATGCTGATTGGGTTTATAAGAAATATCAATTGAAAAAAATAGAAACGGCAGATGAATTAGCCAGTCTTTTTAAAAAAGAAGATATTCCTTGTAGAATCGTATTTTAGAAAATAGCTTTAGGTCAAAAATTAATTAAAAAATAAAAATATGTCAAAATTAATCAAGATCATAATTTTAATTGTTTTTTCCCTTATAATATGCGGTATTGTTTGGAAATTCTTTGTTTTGCCAAAAGATGAATACATTGCTTGTACAATGGACGCTAAGCTTTGCCATGATGGTTCTTATGTTTCAAGAATTGCCCCTGATTGCAAATTTGATTTTTGTCCGGGAGAAAAAGAAGGTATTTTAATATCTTTGCCAAAACCTGATGAAAAAATTAAAAGTCCGTTAAAAATAGAAGGAGAAGCAAGCGGTTCTTGGTTTTTTGAAGCTGAATTTTTAGCTGAACTTTATGATTCTGATGATAATCTTTTAGGGAAAGCAATTTTAACGGCTAAAGAAGATTGGATGACAGAAGATTTTGTGCCATTTGAAGGAGAACTTAATTTTGTTCAATCATCGGTTACTTCCGGAGTTTTAAAGTTTTTAAGCGCTAATCCGTCTGGCTTGCCAGAAAACCAGAAAGTTTTTGAGATATCAGTTAAATTTGATGAGTCTTCTTATGAGAAGATTTTGCTTTATTATTATAATTCAGAGCAAGACAAAGACGAGCAAGATAACGTTAAATGTTCACGTGATGGTTTGGTGCCTATAGAAAGAGAAATTCCATTAACAAAAACTCCAATCCAAGATACAATTAACCTTTTGTTAAAGGGAAAAGAAAATTTAACGCAAGAAGAAATTAATCAAGGAATAACTACAGAATATCCTTTGGCTGGTTTTTCTTTAATGGAAGTGAATTTAAAAGAAAACGGAACTTTGATTTTGAAATTTAACGATTCACTTAATAAAACATTTGGTGGTTCATGCAGGGTAGGGATTTTATGGTTTCAAATTGAAAAAACAGCAAAACAATTTTCTGACGTCAAAGAAGTCCAATTTTTACCAGAAGAATTGTTCCAGCCTTAACTATAATTTTTATTAAAAGGTCAAAAATTAATTGAAAAATTTTTACGAGGTTAAATCTCGTAATATTCTTTTTAAAATGGTAATCTAAATATATGAAATTAATTTTAAAAAACAGATATTTTCTATTAAGACACGGAAAAACTATTCATCAAGCAGAGAAGAAGGATATTATTTACAATTATCCTGACGATAATCCTGCTTGTGTTTTATTAGAGCAAGGAATAAAAGAAGTTCAATTAGCTGGGGAAATACTTAAAGGAAAAAATATTGATTTAATATTTTCATCAAATATTTTAAGAACAAGACAGACAGTTAAAATTGTTGCTGAATTAATTAATTATGATTTAGAGAAGATTGTTTATGATAAAAGGTTAAGAGATATTAATTGGGGAATATTTGGAGGAAAATTTAAAGAAAAGGCCTGGGCGTATTATAACAATGATATGATGAAGAAATTTGAACAAGGTGTTCCTCAAGGAGAGAGTTGGAACCAGTGCAAAGAAAGAATGGTTGAAGTTTTAGAGGAAATTGAAGATAATTTTGAAAACAAGAATGTTTTAATAGTTTCTCATGGAGATCCTTTATGGCTTTTAGAAGGATATATGAGAGGAAAAAATAATGAAGAATTAATTCTTGAAGAAAACAAAAAAGAAAGTATTAAAACTGGGGAGATAAGAGAAATTAATAATTAAACAAAAAAGGCAGAAATCATATGAAATATGACGTTGCGGTAATTGGAGGAGGTCCTGCTGGAATGATTGCAGCAGGGAGAGCGGGGGAAGTTAACTCCCGTGTTGTTTTAATTGAAAAGAACGATAGTTTAGGAATTAAACTTTTAATGACTGGAAAAGGAAGATGCAATCTTACAAATAAAAGGGATACATTAAAGGAAATGATAAATAGATTTGGAAAAAATGGAAAATTTCTTTTTTCAGCATTTTCTAGATTTAGCGCAGATAAGACAATAAAGTTTTTTGAAAGCAAAGGTTTAAAAACAAAGATTGAAAGAGGGGGCAGGGTATTTCCTGTAAGTGATAAAGCACAAGATGTGCTTGGTATACTTATTAAATATCTAAAAAGATCTCATGTTGATATAGCAACAAATTTTGGAGTAAAGAAAATCATAAAGAAGGGGAATAGGATTGAAAAGGTTATTCTCACAAATAATGAAGAAATTATTGCTGATAATTTTATAATCTGCACAGGGGGAAAATCTCATCCAGTAACTGGTTCCACTGGTGATGGATATAAGTGGGCTAGGAATTTTGGACATACAATTACAGATCTTTCTCCATCAATCGTACCTGTTATTGTTAAAGAGAAATATGTAAAAGATCTTGAAGGTTTAAGCTTAAAAAATGTTGAAATTAGTATATATAAAGATAACAAAAAAATTAATTCAAGATTTGGAGAAGCAATATTTACAAATAATGGGATGAGTGGACCAATAATTCTTGATATGAGCAAAGAGATTGGCAAAGAATTACCCGGTGATATTAGAATACAAATTGATTTTAAACCTACGTTGGATTTTGTAAAACTTGATAAAAGAATTCAAAGAGATTTTGAGAAAAGTCCTAAGAAATTATTTAAAAACGGTCTTAGTGAATTATTACCTAAAAAACTTATTCCTGTTATCGTAAGATTGTCTGAAATTGATCCTGATAAAAAAGTTAATTCTATTACCAAAGAAGAAAGAAGAAAGTTAGTGCATCTTTTAAAGGAATTTAATTTGGAAGTAAAAGAATTAGAAAGCTTTAAGAGAGCAATTATTACAGCTGGTGGAATTAATTTAAATGAAATTGATCAAAAAACAATGAAATCAAAATTAATTGATAATTTGTATTTTGCAGGGGAGATACTTAATCTTGATGGTCCAACAGGAGGATATA
>Ga0268282_1000292_pt1 | contig 27673 bp, 21 predicted proteins | sample saktaG_12_FD_190133 | JGI IMG/M metagenome (GOLD analysis project Ga0268282, IMG submission 190133) | Saline water microbial communities from Sakinaw Lake, British Columbia, Canada - sak_2011_5_24_120m | ecosystem: Environmental > Aquatic > Non-marine Saline and Alkaline > Saline ...
GAACGAGTGGATGTTCCTGCCCTGGGACAAGGACCTGACTTTCGGTATTAACAACAGTATAGGCGGTGTCATCGCCGATCAGGACTGGCCGGGGGATATACGCTCGCCAAGCCATCCGTTCTACGGATGTTCCGAGCACCAAAAAAATGACCGCCAGTGGAACTGCCTGATCGACGCCCTTCACGACAACGAAATAATTCGCCGGATGTATCTCCGCCGGCTGCGAACGCTAATGGACGAGCTTCTCCAGCCACCGAATACGTTTTTACCACAACGCAAGTTCGAAAAGAGAATTGACGAATTGAGAGCTCAGCTCGACATAGAACTGGGCTCCAGCGGATGGTACAGTGACCTCGATAGAATAAAGACCCAATATCTGACGGTCCGACGCCAGCACCTGTTCGAAAATCACAGCATCCACAATCCCGGTTATGACGAGAACGCCGGCATTCCCGACGCCCAGCAGGAAAGCGTTACTATTAATTTTGATTCGATTGATTTCAATCCCGTCTCCGGCAACCAGGACGAAGAATACATTGAGCTGTCAAATTCGAACGCTTTTGAGGTTGATATTTCCGGTTGGTCTCTGCAAGGCGGCGTAGAACATCTATTCCCGCCCGGCACCGTCATACCAAGATACGGCAAACTCTACGTCACGCCAAATGCCATGGCCTTCCGCAACCGCACGATAAATCCGAGGGGCGGCCTGCAATTATTCGTACAGGGCAACTACAAAGGCCATCTCTCAAGCTGGGGAGAAACGATAAACCTCCTCGACAGCAACGGGAATCAGGTCAACACCCTTACTTACCCCGGCGACCCGAGCGACCAGCAGAGATATTTGCGGATTACGGAAGTGATGTACAATCCGGTAGAAGGAGGCGTTTTTGATAGCCAGGAGTATGAGTACATCGAGCTTAAGAACATAGGAACCGCCCCGCTTGCCTTAACCGGCGTTAAATTTACAGACGGAATTTCTTTCGACCTGTCCGGCATAACTTTACCCGCCGGCGATTATGTCGTGGTCGTGAAAAATCAAGCAGCTTTTGCTTCGCGATACACCGTGCCCGGCGGCGTACAAGTCTTGGGCCCATACGACGGGCAGTTATCCAACAGCGGAGAAAACCTAAAACTGGATGACTCGACCAACAGCACGATTCTGGAATTCGGTTATAAAGACGGCTGGTACGACATTACCGATGGGATGGATTTCTCTCTAACCGTAAAGGATCCAACAAGCACAGAAATCAATCAATGGGACAGTAAAAACAACTGGCGCCCCAGCGCCAATCCCGGCGGTTCGCCCGGCTTGGACGATACGGGCCAGATTCCCGCACTTGGCGAGGTCGTAATCAATGAACTCTTAGCTCATTCACACGCCGGCGATCCGGATTGGATCGAACTGCACAATACTACTAATACTACCATAAATATCGGCGGCTGGTTCCTTAGCGACAGTTCGATTGACCTTATGGAATACGAGATTGCCGCCGGAACAACAATCGAACCATTCGGTTACATCGTACTTTACGAAGACCTGAATTTCGGCAATTGTGGCGAGGGCGTCCCGCCCTCGTATAAAAAGCAAGGCCAGGATGGCCTCGCCACCGATCCGGGCTGTCACGTACCTTTCGCACTCAGCGAGAACGGCGAAACACTCTATCTGCATTCCGGCGCCGACGGTCTGTTGACCGGATACAGCAACCAAGAGAAATTTAACGCTTCGGAAACCGGCATCGCTTTCGGCCGCTATCAGAAAAGTACCGGCACGTTCAACTTCGTGGCAATGAGCCAGAATACTCCGGGTAGCGCAAATGCATATCCCAAAGTCGGCCCGGTCGTTATCAGCGAGATTATGTACAATCCCGTCTCCGGCAATCAGGATGAAGAATATATCGAATTGCTCAACATCAGCGATTCTACAGTGACATTGGCCGGGTACGATAATGAACAACTCATTGACGTGCCCTGGCGGCTTGCCGACGACAGCAACGGAATCAGCTTTGATTTTCCGCTCGGCACGACGATGTCACCCGGCGAGTATCTGCTGCTGGTCAAGGACCTGGCGGCATTTAATTCGGCATACCCCGCTGTTAACGACAGTGCGCAAATTTTCGAATGGGGCGCAGGCAGGCTAAACAACGCCGGCGAGAAAATTCAACTCTCAAAACCGGGCGACCAGGTCGATGTTACGCGTTATTATATCCGCGTCGACCGCGTTAATTACAGCGACGGCTCTCATCCCGCCGGCGAGGACCTATGGCCGGCCGGGCCGGACGGACAAGGTAAATCGCTTTTGCGCATAGTGCCTGCCGATTACGGCAACGATCCGGAAAATTGGATCGGGGCGAATCCTTCGCCCGGCCAATAGTTTTTCACGGATACTTATCGCTTTCCTGTGGTCAGGCAACCTTAACCGGGCCCGCTTACCGCGCTTGACAATCGGCGCATTATCATGTTTATTAGCATATTATGAATACGACTCGAATCGGACGCCGGTTTTTTTTTAAAACAGCCGGTCTGGCCCGTCTGCTCAGACAAACCGGCACATTACCGGATAAGATGCCCCTCGACGAAGGAGTAAAAATGGAGCTGCCGGAAGAATCAATTCGATAACATAATGCCAAAAATGTGCTGAAATATATTCATAGCAACGCTGGCGAGAGCCTGCATTAGATATTACATTTGGAGGTTTTATTATGAGTAAGGGCAACAAAAAGACTTCAAGACGTGAGTTTTTACATGGTGCGGCAGGAGCCGTAACGGCGTTTACGATTGTGCCGCGTCACGTGCTGGGACAGGGGATGACCCCGCCGAGTGAAAAACTAAATATCGCCGGTATAGGCGCCGGAGGCATGGGCGGCGGGGACATCGAAGCCGTAGCCGGCGCGGGCGGCAATATCGTAGCGCTCTGCGACGTCGACCTGCGGCGTGCCTCCACTATCCAGAAGTTTCCCGAGGCCAAAGTATACCGCGATTTTCGCAAGATGTTCGACGAGATGGAGGACAAGATCGACGCCGTCATCGTCGGCACGCCCGACCATACGCACGCCGTGGCAGCCATGGCTGCCATCAAAAGGGGCAAGCACGTTTACTGCGAGAAGCCTCTGGCACACTCAGTCAGCGAGGTCCGCGCGCTCATGAAGGCCGCCCAGGATTACAAGGTGGTAACCCAACTGGGCAACCAGGGCCATTCCTTCAACACAATCCGAACATTCTGCGAGTGGATTTGGGACGGCGCTATCGGCAACGTCCACACGATTAACTGTGGCTGCGCAGCCGTTAACTCCGGCATCGACCGGTTGCCACTTATGGCCCAGAAGGAAGATATTCCATCCGATCTGGACTGGGACCTGTGGCTTGGCCCGGCTAAGATGCGGCCGTACCATTCGTTTTATCTGCCGGGGCGGTGGCGAGGCTGGGTGCCGTTCGGCAACGGTACAATCGGCGACTGGATATGCCACGTCGTTGATCCGGTTTTCTGGGCCCTTGACCTCGGCGCGCCAAAGACCATCCATGCCCAGGTTAAGGACTACGATCCCAAGACTCAGGGCGACGCTTTCCCGATGGGCGATATAATCACCTTCGAGTTCCCGGCCAAGGCCGGACGCGGGCCCATCACCATGGCCTGGCACAGCGGCACCGAGAAGATTCCGCGGGCGAAAGAGTTGGAGCCGGGTCGAAAGCCCGTTGAGACGGGGGCCTACGTCTATGGCGACAAGGGTGTCATAATGTACGGCTCACACGGCGCCGGCGGTGTACGAATCATCCCCGAAACAGCGATGAAAGCCTATACGCAGCCGGAAAAGAAGATCCCCAGGGTTAAGGAACATCACGATGACTGGCTCCGGGCCATCCGTGAAGGCCGCAAGGCCGGGTCCGACTTCTCCTACGGCGGGCCGCTGACGGAACTCGCCATGCTGGGCGTCATTGCCCTAAAGATGCCGGGCACGAAACTTCAGTGGGATAGCGGGAATACGAGATTTACCAACAGCGACGAAGCAAACCGGCATATCAATCCACCGTATCGACAAGGCTGGACATTATAGCAGGATTTAGGCAGAAAGGGCAATTATGAAACGGCAAATCAAGCGTCACATATTGAGTTCATTGCAGACTGGAACGAGCATATTTTCTCGCCGGCAATTTATGTCACAGAGTGGAAAGGTTCTCGCCGGTTCGGTTCTTGCTGGCGTCGCCTTAAACAGGATTCACGCTGGTGAAGATAATACAATCCGGCTGGCATTGGTCGGGTGCGGCGGGCGAGGCAGCGGCGCGGCCGGCAACGCCCTTTCTTCGACGGCCGGGCCAACGAAGCTTGTCGCTATGGCCGACGTCTTCGAGGACAAGCAGACAAGGTCGCACAAGGCCCTGCGCGAACAGTTCGGCGATAAAGTCGATGTGCCGCCGGACCGCCGATTCATCGGATTCGACGCTTATCGCAAGGCCGTCGACTGCCTGCGCCCGGGTGACGTCATGATCCAGGCCACCCACTCGGCCTTCCGGCCGATGCACGTCGAGTACGCCGTCGAGAAGGGTGTGAATGTCTTCATGGAGAAATCGTTCGCGCCGGATCCGGGCGGCACCCGGCGAATCCTCCGGATCGCTGAGGCGGCAAAGAAAAAGAATCTCAAAATCGGGTGCGGATTAATGTGCCGGCATTCTTCGGCCCGGCAGGCTTTGATACAAAAGATACGTGACGGCGCGATGGGCAGTATCCAACTAATCCGCGCCTATCGCATGGACCCTGGCGCGAGGATGGGGCCTTTTCCCGGTGGCCAGAGCGAGCTGCTGTGGCAGATCAGGCGTCCGTACTTCTTCCTCTGGACCTCTTCGGCGTGGTTTATCGAGATGATGATTCACCAGGTGGACGAGTGCTGCTGGATCAAGGACGCCTGGCCGGTCTCAGCCCAGGGCCTGGGCGGGCGCGAGCCGAACAGCAACGACTGCAGCCAGAACCTGCATAACTACGCTATCGAGTACACCTTCGCCGACGGCACAAAAGCGATGGTCAACAGCCGATCCATGCAGAACTGTCACAATGAGTTCGCAACGTTCGTCCACGGCACAAAATGCGCTGCGCAGTTCTCGGGCAATGTCCACACCCCGACCGTGCATACCTACAAGGACCAGCGGACGGACAAGGGCAACATTGCCTGGCGACCGGAAAAGGAAAAGGTCAGCCCCTACCAGGTCGAGTGGGATATGCTGCTAAGCGCAATCCGCCACGACCGGCCGCACAACGAAGCCCGGCGGGCGGCCTTTGCAAACCTTGCCTCAATAATGGGACGAGCCGCCATCCATTCCGGCAAGATAATCACGTGGGACGAAATGCTGGCTTCCGATTTCAAGTTCTGCTCGAACGTGGCGGATTTCACGTATGAAAGTCCCTCGCCGCTGAAGGCCGACGCCCAGGGCCGCTATCCTGTACCGGTTCCCGGCAAGTGGACGGAAATCTAAAGGCATCGACACAACTCCATGATGCTATTTTATATACCTTCGATCGCTTCTATCTAAGGAAGCATGAGGAGCTATTCATAGGTCTGCATATATAAAAGCCCCTGCCCGAAGGAGGACTGTAGAAGAACAGGGGCTCGGAATAAAATCAAAAAAAACTCATTACTTAAATATTCAACCTAACCCCCGGGATTTTGTCAATTGTGGTGACTACGTATTTTTTAGACCGAAATAAAAGTGAAGGGAGGATTATAGCTTTAGAGTTGCTCTTTTGAAGCAAATCTGGTATTAAAAAAACATGAAATTTGAGAAATATCATGAAATTGGTGTTAAATTGAAAATCCCCATTATTGAAATCAGGAGGTTATCATGTCTTGCAGCGATATGAACAGGAGAGAATTTGTCGGACTGACAACAGCAAGTATCGCCGGCGGAGTTCTCGGTTTAGGTGCTTCGGCACATGCCAACAGCAACACACAAGAATGGAGCCCGGACAAGCCTCTCATTGCAACCGGAAAAAAACTGAACGTCCAGCCGGTCCTTATGTACAGAATTCCGCAGCGCAGGCATGCAACTTCCTGGAAGTCGTGGGGAGGCGTACAAACCGAGCAGGCCGTTGCGGAAGAGGCAACAAGAATATCACAGGAACTTACTTCGCTTTCCGCCGACGCTGACTTCCCGTTCGAAATACTTCCCGTCGCCAAAGTCAGAACCGTTGAAGAAGCGTTACAAGTGCACAGGAATAATTACGATGTCATCGTAGTCTATCCCGCGACTGGCTCGGGAGATTTGCTCAGGGCGTGCTTTGCAAAAGAAAAAGACAGGGACACGATTATCTTTGCCCGGCATCGTTCCGGCCCGGTCTATTATTGGTACGAAGCACTGAGCGTCAGGTATCTGGGCACACAAGATGGCCCACAGCAGAACAACGCTGCAAACCATGGGGAGTTGCACGTTGATGATGTTGTCATAGACGATATGCAGGAACTGCTCTGGCGGCTGCGGGCTTTGTACGGGATTAAAAATTTCATAGGAGCACGGATTGTTGCGCTCGGCGGCCCATGGGGTAAGTACTCGCCGGAGGCGCCCGACGTCGCCCGGGAAAAGTACAAAATCGAAATCATCGAAGTCGGTTACGATGTCGCGGCACCGCGCATCAAAAGTATCTCAAAAGACCGCAACCTCATCTCAAAGGCCGAGCAATGGGCGGATAAGTATCTTTCCCTTCCGAATACAACGCTTATGACGGAGAAAAAGTTTATAGTAAATACGTTTTTGCTATACTATGCGTTCAAGAAACTGATGATCGAGCACAACGCTTCGGCATTTACAATCAAATCCTGTATGAGCGAGATACTGCCGATCGCCGAGACGACACCGTGTCTTACCCTGAGCCTGCTCAACGACGAAGGGCTGCTTGCCTTCTGCGAATCGGATTTTGTCGTGATTCCCTCGGGGATTTTGCTGCACTACATATCCGGCAAGCCTGTTTTTCTGCACAACTCAACGTTTCCACACGATGCGGTAGTAACCTGCGCGCATTGCAGCGCCCCCCGGCGGATGGACGGGACGCGTTACGAGCCGGCAAGAATTATGTCACACTACGAATCCGAATACGGCGCAGCGCCGAAAGTGGAAATACCAAAGGGCCAGCAAGTGACATTCATCGACCCCGAATACAGCACGGGCCGCTGGCTCGGATTTAAGGGAATTGTCAAAAGTAATCCACATTATGAAATATGCCGTTCGCAGCAGGATGTCGAAATCCAGGGAGACTGGAGGAAGCTGATCAAGGAGGTGCGGGATTCTCACTGGATGATGGTTTACGGTGATTACTTCAAAGAGCTCGGTTACGCATCGCGAAAAATCGGTATCAATTGGGTGGATATTTCCAAAACACAGCAGACGTAAAATGCTTCTGAGTACGACCATATTCCGGCCCTCCATATAAAAAACTTTAGAATCTTAATTATTGCTATTTGAACGCAAGGTACATAGAATTGCGGAAATGGAAAAGGCCGGAGTCGTTTGTGTCGAGCGGCCGTCGAGAAGTGAACTATTAAAGAGCCGGGATATGACCAAATTCGAGTCCATCGACGATGCCCTGGATTTCGCAATAAGCCGGGAGATTGAAGCTCAGGCATTTTATTTGAAATTGGCGGATATGGTGGAGACGCCGGAGATGGCCAAAGTGTTTTCAGATCTGGCCTCGGAAGAGTTAGAGCACAAGGCAAAGCTTCAAGCCATCAAGGCCGGCCAAATCGGGATAGACAAGGAAAATGTCGGCAACCTCGGCATAACCGATCATGTAAAAACCGTTGAACCGCACGCCACAATGAGCTACGTTGACATGCTTATCGTGGAGATGAAAAAGGAAGAAACCTCACGGAAGCTTTACAGCGATTTGGCAGAAGTGACTCAAAAGCAGGATCTGAAGGAAATTTTCCTGAAGCTGGCTCAGGAAGAAGCAGAACACAAACTGCGATTTGAAATCGAGTATGATTTGATGACCTTCTGAAGGAACGTCACGTGGTTGCCTGAGAAGACTCCAGCACGAGACATATCGCAGCTTAATATACCAAATTTTCTTAATGGCGTTTTACTACACATCCAATATCTCAGGCCATTATGCCGATACTTTTCCTGGGTCTATCACGTTTTTCAATCAAGCAATATGGTCCAAAAAGATTGATGGAGCATGGGAATACGATTATACTGCTTAGAATCGCTATGTACCAGATGTGGGCACGGTTAATACTACCGGTACGGATTCCGGACACCTGCGTAAAGAAAACACGCTTAAGAAACTCGAGCGGATGAGAAAAACGCTATCTCATCAGGAACCGGACAGGGTGCCGATTAGCGACTTTTTCTGGGGCAGCTTCATCGAACGATGGCGAAAAGATCTCGAACTGGACGACGATGCCAATCCTTATTTCTACTACGATCTGGACTGGATCGTTACCATTCCGAACATGGATCCAATTATCCGCTCATTCGAGACTCTGGAAGAAAGCAGCGAAGAAGTGGTCGTCAAGACCGGTTTCGGTGCGATAATGCGCAAGAAGTTCGACGCTCCGATGCCGGAATTTATGGACTTTGAGATCGACACAATTGACAAGCTCGAAGCACTCCGGTTCGATGACCCATACGACAGGCGACGTTACATTGAGGCCGGCGACAATCAGATCGCAGGTGTGGGAGACGGTTTTGAGCGGAACTCGCCGGCGTGGACGGAAACGGTCATATCTCTGCATCCGGATTTTCCGGTCTTCGGCAGTATAATCGAATGCAATGAGTGCCTGACGCGGCTGATCGGCCTGGAAAACAACATGCTGTGGATCGGTATGTACCCGGAACGTATGGGCAAGGTCATCAATCGTATCGGTCAGTTCTACCTGGATTGCACAAAGGCCCAGATCGATGCCGCAGATGGTTTGCTGGACGGCTTTGTGATATGAGGCGATGTAGCTTACAAAAAAGATATGTTTTTTTCGCCAGATTATTGGCGCATGTATTTCAAGCCCTGGGTAAAGGCAATGACCGAATATGCCCATTCGAAAGGCTTGATGGTGATATACCACGGCTGCGGTAATATTAACCGGAAATTTTCCTTGACGAGAACAGGTTGGTTTTGTATAAGCAACGTAATATTGATATGTTTAAAGTAGTGTAAATTTTGAGTTTTTTTTCATCTCGATTAAGTGAAATTTTTACACTATTGTTGATAATATATCAAAAAAACACAGGAAGACGGGTGAAACACAAAATTCATAAAGCGATTGTTTTAATTGTGGCGTGATTTATTTTGCCCTTCAAGGTGGAAAATATTCGAAAAAAGGAGGTCAATTCGAACTAAAACAATATTCCGATTAGATAGATATTGGTAATATTGGCAAGAAAACAAATATTATCGATTACTTTATAATCTCAACATTTCAATTAAGGGAAGGTGGAATATCATGAGTAGAAAACTTATCTGTTTGATCATTTTTGTTCTGGCGCCTGCTGTCAGCGCGCAGACAGTGATAGAATTCTTCAGCGACGATTTCGAGACGCCCCATGACTACGTCGCTGACGGTGCCGATGGGACCGGCTGGGATGACTATTTCGGTCGGTTGGCCGGCGAGAGCGTTGATGCTCTCAATGCAAATATGGATCGCGCTGGTCAGTTGTACATTCAATCATCTGACGGCACCTGGGATGCCCCTTGGAATCCGCTGGCCCCGTTTATATACAAATATGTTGAAGGTGATTTCATCGCCACGGTCCAGATTGCTGATTATGCCGGTACTGCAGAAGAGTGGGTCCTTCATAACGATGGAGGTCTGATGGCCAGGGCATCCAAAGCCGATCCCTATGACGAGGCCGGCACCGGCGAAGACTGGATTTCCATAGACTATTTTCCTATCTGGACCTGCGGCAACTTTCACTGGAACACCGACGACGACGTAAGGTACGAGCTTGGTCACAATGGAAAAGCATTTGACGCGGATCCGTGGCTGCAACTTGAGCGTAGCGGCAATGTTTTCCATGTAAGGACCAGTCCCGATGGTGTGATTTGGACGGAAATGGCTACATCGCCTGTAACGCGGGATGATTTCGATGGTATACCGCTGCAGGTCGGGCTTCGCCAGGCTATTTATAATTCCGGTGAGACAGGTTATGTGACGTTCGATAATTTCAGCATTGTGCTGGTAAGGAGATTCAGGGCATACACCCCAACACCGACTGACGAAGCGGTTAATGTTGACCCAAATCAAGACCTTAGCTGGAGTTCGGGTGCGAAGGCGGAATTTCACGATGTATATTTCGGCAGCAGTTTCGAGAATGTAAACAGTGCCGATACCTCTACGACAGAAATTTATAAAGGCCGCCAGAGCAGAACAAGTTATGAGCCCGGATCCCTGGAACTTGGTGAGACTTATTACTGGCGTATCGATGAGGTAAACGAATCTGAGAATGATAGTCCCTGGAGAGGCCCTGTCTGGAGCTTTAGAGTTATGGCTTGGACCGCCACCGATCCTTACCCTGCGAATGGTGCCGAATGTGTTACTCTTGATACTGTTCTGAGTTGGACGGGTGGTGCTCAAGCGAAGACTCACTGGGTGTACTTCGGCACGACGGATACTCCGCCATTCAAGAGCCTTAGATCTCCTACAAGCTACAAACCTCCCGAACTCTTACCCGATACTCTATATTATTGGCGTATTGATGAGAAAAAAGGCACACAAACATGGCCGGGCGAACTGTGGACTTTCAGAACGGTGCCTTCTATGCCTGTTACAGATCCAAATCTTGTCGGATGGTGGAAGCTTGACGAGATCTGTGGTGACAACACTACCGTTCTGGATTCATCCGGTAACGGCCTTCATGGCACATTTGTAGGGGACGTACAGTATGTGGACGGATCTGACGGCGATGCACTCGAGTTCGACGGTCGCGGCGATTATGTGGACCTACCCATTGGTTCGGTTATTGGTTCGCTGACCAATTCCACCTTTGCCATCTGGCTTGACTCACAGCCTGGCGGCCAATGGGCGAGGGCATTCGATTTCGGTACCGACGACCTGAATGTCTATATGTGTCTGGGGCCGCGATGGTGGTTTATGGACGATATGTATTTTGCCATCACCACGGAAGGTGCGGACAACCAGAGCCTGGTACAGCCCGTCGGATTCGATATAGAGACCGGATGGCACCATGTAGCTGTAACGATTGATGCAGACAGACAGACTATGGTTTTGTATTATGACGGCGAGGAACTCGCGCGTAACGACTCTGTCCTTCTATCTCCCAGTGATCTGGGTGAAACTACCAACAACTGGCTTGGCAGATCTCATAATGAGGACGATTCGTATTATCTGGGCTCTATGGATGATTTCCGAATCTATAATTATGTGCTAACACAGGCTGAGATTGAGAAGATAATGATGGGTGATCCGCTGCTTGCCTGGAATCCGGAACCGGCTGATGGTTCCACGCTGGATGTTGAACATATATCACTTTTGAGTTGGTCGCCAGGAGATAATGCCGCTCAGCATGATATATACTTTGGGACTGATGAAAATGCTGTAGAAAATGCTGATACATCCGATACAACAAACATTTATCGAGGCCGACAGGATCCCAACATCTATACTCTGACTGAAACTCTTGAATGGGAACGGACTTACTACTGGCGAATCGACGAGATAAACAACGACCAGACAATCAGCAAAGGCAGGATTTGGAGCTTTACGGTAGCCGATTTCATTCTCGTGGATGATTTCGAGTCCTACAATGCCGAAGACAATCAAGTATGGTATTCATGGCACGATGGACTCGGCTATGGTACTCCGGGAACCGATTCATATTACGCCGGAAATGGTACAGGAGCGGCGGTCGGCGACGAAACCTCCGTTTCTTATATGGAGGAAACTATTGTTCATAGTGGCGATTGTTCACTGCCATTCTACTATGACAACAATCAACAAGGTTACTCCAAGTATTCTGAAATAGAGCTGACCCTGACGAGTCCACGTGACTGGACTATAGAAGATGTGGTTGAATTGTCGCTATGGTTCAGAGGTTACCCGGCCTACGTTGGAAGCTTCATGGAAGGTCCTGCCGGTACCTTCACTGTAACCGGATCCGGCGCCGATATATGGAACCAATCCGATGAATTCCATTACGCTTTCAAAACACTAACAGGCATCGGCTCAATCGTAGCTAAAGTTGAGAGCCTGACCAATACCGATCCCTATGCCAAAGCTGGAGTGATGATTCGTGAAACGCTGGATCCGGATTCCAAGTACTCAATTGTATCTTTGACGCCTGACAACGGAGTGCTTGCCGAGTATCGAGCGGATACGGGAGCAAATTCTGAGCTAACGGCTTCACTAACCGGTATCGTCGCTCCGTACTGGGTGATGATAGAGCGTGACCTGGGTGGTAATGTAACGGCGTATAGTTCGGTCAATGGTTCTACGTGGGAGATCATGGGCCAGCCGATACCATTCCAGATGGCCTCGAATGCATATGTCGGATTGGCGGTTACAGCTCACAATGTAACGGCAACGTGCGAGGCCAGGTTCTCCAACGTTACGATTACCGGTAACGCCGGCCCATTATGGTCAAATCAGGATATCGGCATTCAAAGCAATGATGCCGAGCCGATGTATGTGGCTGTAGCAAATAGTGCCGGCAATCCTGTTGTAGTAGTTCATGATAATCCTGATGCGGCATTGATTGACACCTGGACAGAGTGGGTAATCCCACTGCAAACATTCGCGGATCAGGGAATTAATCTTAGCGATATTGACAGGATTGCGATAGGCGTGGGGACCAAAGGCAACACGACGACGCCGGGCGGTGCTGGTAAGATGTTCATTGACGATATCAGGCTTTACCGGTCGAGAGCTGCTGCTGAATAGTAGAATGGTTATTTGTTAGAATGATACTTGAGTTAAAATATTGGCTTAAAAATCAACATTTGATAAACAACCGTGAAAAAGCAGTTTAGTTTTCAGACAGAGCATGAAAGACATCTGTCTGATATTGAAAGATATCGAGTACAGATATTAAGGAAAAATAAGATAAGACTGTTGGAGTCGTATGCTCCGCCGTCTTTGATTTTTACCTTTAAATGATTTATTATTGGTTTTTGAAAGAAGGAGGTATTGCCAATTCAAGAAACATTATCCTGGGCAGATATATGTTGAAATTGTAAGAAGGTAAGAATCTCTATCGTCTGTTCCAACTATTTTTTAACTATTTTAAAGGAGGTTTATTATGTTTAAGAAATTGTTTTATTTAATTTCTATTGTTTCACTCATGGCTGTCAGCACCCAAGTACAAGCTGACGTAATATTTAGCGACAACTTCGACCACGCCATGATGGACGACTGGTCAAGAATCAATTATCAGGGCTGGTATGAACAGGAAGTATTAGGATGGCCTTCTCCCGGCGGTCCCTGGGCCATTGGCGACTGGGATGGCTATCAGTCACTACCCGATGATAGCGGCGCAAGCCCGACATTGATCGCCCACCCCGTCATTAATGCCGTCGGCAATGTTATGTGGGGCGATCCAAATGATCCAAATGCTCCCCAGACATACAGACCTGGTTATGAAGGACCGGAACTCAACGGTGTACTCAGGATTTCGAGCACGAATGGCGCCTGGGAAAACGATCGGAATTCAGGCGCATTTCTATACAAGATGGTTGAGGGTGACTTTGTAGCCACGGTGGAAGTTGTGGCATATGACGTTTATTGGCATCACCTTGGCAGCATAATGGCCCGTTCTCCCAATCCGGGTGAAGCAGGTACAGATGAGAACTGGACCCAGGTCAATTGCTTCCCGCTTTACGGCATCGGTAATAGAGTTATGGACACGACCATGGGCATCACCAATGCTACTGCCGTTAAAGGTTATCCCGCCGATCGATATCTGAAACTCGAGCGTGTAGGTAATACCTTCTCCTACTATACAAGCCCAAATGGCGTTACTTATTCCAGCCTGATGACGTTGTCGGATCCGGACGACCCGAATTCACCAATGATTCCTATCGCTATCGATCGTCCTGATCTACCTGCAGAGCTGCAGGTCGGCATTGCACAAAGTAACTTCACCGGAGATTGGGTCGTCAATATGGACTTTGATAATTTTAGTATTGAGACCGTATCTGAACCAGCCGATCAAGAAATCATCATAGAGGATGACTTTGAAGCAGAGGCTATAGACCTCGGTAAGTGGCAGCTTCTTAATGGTCCTGACGTGAATATCACTCAAGCCGGCGGCCAGGTATTTTTTGATCGGCCGCAAACTCAGTTAAACTATCTTATTACCGCCGACCAGTACGATCCGGCAGTAACTCCGCTGACCATCACAGGCTCTGCCGTGACGGGCCCTGAGGGGCTGAGCATTTGGACACGGGCCAGTAATATTGGCAATACAGCAGAAAGCGCGCAGCACGTCCTTGACAGCGGTATTCGGATTCCACTTTGGCCTGAGGGCGAAGCTAACGCGTGGTATGATGGAGAAATAATTGAGAAAACTGCCGGAACCTGGCCATGGTCCGGCATTACAGTCGGCAATATTCCCGGCGCGAAAGTTTATGAGTGGGATTTTGTGGTTACGGACGACGGTACAACGATTACCGCCACCTGGACGCAAAGCGATGATCCGACGAACACCTTTACGTTAACCGCGGAATGCACAACAGATTTCGCCACTGATTACATCGCATTCACTGTAGTTAACGGCTATCTCAATGATGTGACCATCTCTACGGAAACCCCGTAGTCGGTGGCAATAGAAGTTGAGAACTTCAGCTTTGAATTGCCTGGTACAGAGAAGATCAAGGGTTGGAACGCTGAAGGTTCCGGTGGCTGGTTGGAGTTTTCAGTGGGTTTTGCTGCTGATGATGTGCCTGATTCGGTCGGAAAGCTGCTTGGCATTGAAATCGACAATGTTTCGGCGACAAGCTGGACAGGCATAGATAATGTCCGGCTCAGTCTTATCAACTAAGCAGGATGTTTGGCGACGATTGTTTGTTTCTTGAGAAGCTGGCTTCACGAAGTAGTGTGGAGCTGATGTAAAAGCTGATCGAGGCAAGGTTAAAAGAAGTATCAACATGGGCCTATGCAAGTTAATTCAGCATAGGCCCTGTTTTTTCTAACTGCAGGATTCACAGAAGATTTTATTTATCCGGGAAAATTCCCTGGTGTCCTTTTAATATTGAATATTGTTATGCTGTCTTGCCCGAAGTTCTGGACATGATCAAGCAATGTAATATCAGCAATTATTCAATCTATATGAGAAAGCTTCCGGACGGCAGGAGTTATCTGTTCAGCTATCTGGAATACACAGGCAGCGACTTTGCCGCCGACATGGCGAAGATGGCCGCCGATCCGATGACGCAGAAGTGGTGGGAAGTTTGCGAGCCCTGCCAGGAACCCCTGCCCGACAAGGCCGAAGGCGAGTGGTGGGCCGAACATAGAAGAAGTATTCCATTATGATTGATCATTTGCCTGCCGTTTCTATATCGCTTAGCCTGAAAACATAGGCGTATTGGCCCTTTATCTTGTTCGTATCGAACTCGGGAGTAGTTATGACCAGATTAATGCCATCCGCCTTCCAGGTCAGCTTTTCTTTTGTTCCCAAAAGGATTACCTCCGTGTCACTACCCGGCATAATATCCTTTAAAGTCAATTCTTTGCCGGGCCACCTGGGTGTAATCGCATACAGATTGTTGTTCTTAAATGTGAACAGCACTTCCTTGAAGGCCTGTCCTTCAGGCGAGGCAATGGTTTGTTCCAGGATATTGAATCTGGACATGTATTCCTTTCTCTCGGTCTTCGGAATACTGCCAGCACTCCACTGGCAAGGCGTTTTCCACATGCGCGTGCCGTAGATGGCCTGGCCATTGGTTCTGAGCCATGCCCCGATCTGCAGCAAGCGTTCCTGCATTATCACAGGAATCCTGCCGTCGGCACTCGGCCCGATATCCAGGCAGAGATTCCCGCCACGGCTTACAACGTCTATCAGCATGAGGATCAGTTCCCGTGCGGATCGATAGTCCTCTATATTTTCGGCACGGTTGTAGCCGTAAGAGAAACCCATGCCGCGGTTCTCTTCCCACGGGTGCGAGTCGTCATCCATACCCGAGCCGTACTCGGTCGTATAGAATCCGCCGTGTTTGTGCCGAATCCCTTTGCCCCAGCGGTCATTGATGACCAGGTCCTTTTCATTCGGCGCGTTGTTGAACAGCCAGGCCAAAAGCTCGGGGCTCCTCCACTTTTCCCATTCCATTTCCCATTCACCGTCCGACCAGATTATATCCGGGTGATATCTCGTAACAAGGTCTTTGAACTGGGGGAACATGTGCTCTTCGACAAAGCGTTTCTTGTCGCTCTGCCACAAGGGATGGTACCATTCATACAGAGAGTAATAGAGCCCCACTTTGATGTTCTTCTTGCGCACCGCTGCGGCAATATCCCCGACAATGTCTCGCCTGGGGCCGACCTTGACAGGATTGTAGTTCTCACCATAGGTCTGTTCCGCTTCCCGGCTGGGCCACATTGTGTACCCGGAGTGATGCTTGGTAGTCAGCACGATGTACTTTGCCCCCGCTTTCTCAAACAGGTCGGCCCATTCGTCCGGATTCCACAGCTCGGCTTTGAACATTGGGGCAAAGTCTTTGAACTCGAAATCCCTGCCATAAGTCCTGACATGGAAATCGTGCACTTTGCCCTCAAATGATTTCTCCCGGAGCCAGTATTGATACCATTCCGCGTACTTACCCTTCGGAGTCCACGCCGGAACCGAATACAAGCCCCAGCAAATGAAAACGCCGAACTTGGCGTCTGTGAACCACTGTGGGGTCGGGCGGGAATCGATAGACTCCCAGTTAGGCTGGTACCGCTGTTGTCCGGCAGTGATCTGCGTTTGAAGCAATAAACAGAAAAAAAACAGGACGTATACGATCCTTCTCATTTTCTGTCTCCAGTTGGAACTCCCCACCAAAGCGACTAATATCGACTCTTAGCCTCATTAAAATTTCGTGCTTCAATATTAACAATTGCTTATATTAAGATGGGCAGGATTAATTTCAACTATATTTTCATAGATAGAATCAAGCCATAGTCGCTAATGATCCAGAGGAGGGAAGGGGTCACATCTTTTTTACAACATCTTTACAGGTAACTCTGATATCCTAAATCCTGCATTTTAAGGAAGTTGCATTAACATGTTAAGTGCAACATGGTCGGTTTTGACGGTCACGGGTAACGCTTGGCAAGCGGCGAGTCACGGAGATTTTTCCGAAATATGCCCGACATCTTGTGTTAATTTTCGTATATTATATAACATAATGAATACAGGATACAATATTCAGGAGATAAAAGACGGTTCCGTGAATATCCAATGCCGAAGTAAAGAATCATGCCCCTTTGAATTCATGAGGACATGCTTTGCGGTTAATTGTCTATTTGAAAAAACAAAGCCAATTTGCGAAAGGTCAATATGAGCGTATGTATCTATTATAAAGATGGTTATGGAAATAATAGGCGGTTTCGTGCTGCGAAAAACAAAGCCAATTCAAAGCCAATCGCCGGCCTTTGACTGGAAACCGGCAAGACGATTCGGGCTAAACCCGGTCAGCCCAAACGAAAGGATTATGAGTATCATCGCAACGGTGTGGTCAATTTGTTTATGATGTTTGAGCCGTTGAGAGCCCGGCGGCATGTGAAAGTAACAGATCAACGTACTCGAAAGGACTTTGCCGATTGTATTCGAGAACTTGTGGATGTGCATTACCCAGATGCCGAAAAGATTGTTCTAAGCGAACGCTTTATACTGGAAAAGTACGAGCCCACGGATTGGGAACTGCTTCCCAGGAGTAAACGCCGCTGTCGTGAAAATAACAATCAATGTTTGCATAAGTTCGGGGCCTATACCAAATCAGCTTGGTATAGGCCCCGTTTTGTCATGACAATTACAGAGGCTCTTGTTATAAACCGTTACAGCCCGAATCGAGACTTACAAACGCCTCTCCTGTCGCAGATTCCGGAATTACTTGATCTAAAATCAGAAATAAGTTGTGATATGCTATCTCAAGGTGCGATGTTTGCCGCACAAGTCATTTGTGTATCTTCTGCGCGACAATGGATAGTAACAGGCAGAATACTATCGCTACCATAGTCCAATTCTTTCAGTGATCCTTCGGCAAAAAGCTTCGCATCTTCCAAGCTTGGTAAATCACGAACCTCAATCGCCCCTATGTATCGATCCCGCCTAATATTCAGACACCAGCAATCATCAAAAAGGTTATCGGAACGCCATACTTCAAAACGTGGATAATCCGTCTTTACCGCCCCTATCCAGGAATGAGTATTTTTTTCCCATTCTATTTTCATTTTATCCGGTCTCTGGAACTTTTTTTCTATACTCTGCTATATCGGTCTTTCCAGACAAAAATATTCAGCTTTTTTGGAGAAGAACCGGCCGTCCTTTGATTGATACGCTTCCTATCGGGGGGAACTTTTAACCAAATTCACTCTACAGGCCGCAGCGTTCACCAGCATGGTCAGGCTGGCTCAGGTTTTTCTGTAGAAATGCTGTGAAGGACATTATTGGCGAATATGCATAAAGAACGGAGAGATCGGGATTCGAATCCGCCCCCTCCTGTTTAATACTACAAAACAACGATTTTCCACGCAAGCCTTTTTTCTGCAAGAAATTATGTCTACGATACGTTACTATTCAAACACAATTCCCAGACCATTTGTGACTCCAAAAATAGGACAGTAAAAAAACTGATTACTGGATTCTTAATCCTAAGCTTTTAAGAGGAGTGGGATTTTTTCATTGTTCAAAAAAAGAATCGTCACTTAAATTTGACCATGATGAATTTCGAGCTGAACGTGCAGGTCTGGCTTATCTCGCACCGCAAGCACCTTTAGCAGGTCGAGCCTGTCTTGCTGGCGGGAAGCTCCACCATTTGCACGTTCAGTAACAAATACACATCTTCCGCATAAATCCCATATCCAACCATTCTCGAACCAGCCAAGGTATTTGCGTGAAGAATCCACTTCTTTACATGGCTGGCCTTGCCCCCTAAGACTGGTCCATGTGTTAACGATCGACTTGACGCGTGAACCACACATAGTCTCTATGTACCCTCTGGAGCATGGCAAGGCGCACGGAAAGATGTCAGGCTGTTCTCGATTTCTTAGGCCTTGAAATTTGCTGATAAAGCTGTTCCAACCCGGATTTACCAAATTAAGAGTAGCGCTTTGAATAAGGTTTTGATAGTATGACGTGATAAAGCTCTACGACAAGCGCGGTACGGCAGAGCAGTGAATTTGGCAACAGATTTGACAAGAGAATCCTAAAAATAGGTTGGATTACTATAATTCGAGGAAGATTTTGATATTATTTTGGAATTGGAAGGCTTTGTTGTGTAGCCAAGCGTTTAATATGGGAAATACCGGTTTTAACAATTATTCTGGGAGGAATCGATATGGCTGAAAAAACCAACAGTCGTCAAGTTCAAACGTCCGCACACTTCCGGTGTATGCTTTTCTGTGTGATGATCGCGATGCCAACGATGGTTTATGCTGTCCAGGCAAAGCAGGCGGATGCCGGTTAGACCGATAAAATTTGCGACACCCCCATGGGTGTCAAGGATATAACCCATGACCAGAGAAGATTTATAACCAAATGTGCGAAAGATTCTTGACACTACCAGAGACAGTATGCACATTATGGGAATCTCTACTCCAGAGACTGTCAAGTTCAAGAGCTTCTAAGCAAAACTGAAACGCGAATCACAGACATTCGGATTTATCGCTGACGAAAATCAGAATATTAACTCGTTAAAGAGCAAAGAGTTAATAGCTGACTAATATTTGCACCGCACGCCCGCCAATATCCGTAGCAACAACTGAAAGCCCCACATAAGAAGACCCTATCGAACGACTGACGACATAATAATCTTCGATGTTCTTGTTACGAAGAAAATGATAAAGGCCAATTGTTAAAACACCTACTATATATAAAACGAATATCAAATAATTTATAAAGTGCACACACCTCTCCTTTTCTGTGAGGGTTTTTGTTCTTTTTAGGACTTGTGAAAATTATTTTTCTGTAATGCCTTTCATAGTCGCCCAGTACTGTTGCGATCACTTTGCCTTTGTGCTTACACCAGGTTCCTTATATAAATAAAGTCACACCGAGGACAACAAGACGGTGTTTGTGATTTTGTAAATCCGGCCTTTTCGTAAAGGCTGATAGCCTTCTGGTGCTTTTGAGAAACTTCTAATTCCATCTTCCTGTATCTGTTCGATGAAGCAAAATCAATGGCTTTATCGAGAAGTATTTTGCCAAAGCCCCGGCCTCTATGCTCTTTAAGAACGTACAGCTTGCGAAGTGCGCATTTTTCGTCATTGATTTTGCTAACCGCAACCGAGCCGATTATTTTGCCATCCAGTTCAGCTATAAAGGAAGCACCGTTATTGTTGAAATAGACATTCTGGAGGTCTTCAAGGTCTTTGTCCGGACCTGCGAAATCAAGAGACATATTGTATTCAGCTAAAATAGTCGATATCATCTCAACCAATTGGCAGTGGTCTTCGTTTTTATATTCACGAATCTTAAACATTTGCTTATGCTTTCTGTTTTCTATCGTTAAGAAGTCTGCATGAGTTCAAAAGGACTGTTGCGGTTGCTGCTTCGTGGAGCAGTACGCCTGAAAGCGGCGAGAGCAAACCCATCGCAGCTAATATCACACCCAATACATTCACGCCCAGCCCAACGGTATAATTTTGTTTTATAACTCTACGGGTTCTGCGGCCAAGATAAATCGCATCCGGGACTTTGTTCAGGTCATTGCCTACGATAACGATTCCGGCTTCGTTTATGGCATGATCGGCAGCATCGGATCCTAAAGCAATACTGACATCACAAAAAGCCAGTGCCGGAGCGTCGTTCAAACCTTCGCCTACCATTAACACGACTTTTCCTTTCTGCTGTTGTTTATACTTTTTTACCAACTCAAGTTTTCCCTGCGGCGAAAGGTCTGAATGGACAGGATGAATACCTAAATCATTTGCTACAGCCTCTGCGGCCTGATGATGGTCGCCGGTTAGCATAACGATATCAGACACTCCTAATTTACGCAATGTTTCTACGGCCTGCGGTGCTTCGGGGCGGGGGCTATCGATTAATCCTATCAGGCCAATAATCGAACTATTTCTGGTAACATAAACCACGCTTTGGCCTGTTTTTTTCATTCTATCAGCAATAGTTGTGATAGTGAAAGGTCTGGGAATTTTCAATTCACTCAGTATGCTTTTTCCGCCGACCGCAATACGGGTATTGTCTTTCAAGGTCGAGGCTACGCCTTTGCCGGGCAGAAGATCGAAATTGGATTGGTGAGCAATTTTTAGTTTGCCGGCCCTGGCTTCCTGGAGTATTGCCCTGGCAAAGGGGTGCTTTGAGTGAAATTCTCCGCTTGCAGCAAGAGAAAGCACCTCCGTTTCAGAGTATTTGCTATTGACCGAGACAATATCAATAATGTCAGGCTCCCCTTTTGTAATCGTGCCGGTCTTATCGAATATTACAGTTCCGGTTTGCCCTATACCTTCGAGATAGAATCCGCCTTTTATCAGGATATTATTTTTGGCGCCGTTTCTAATACCGGCAAAAACAGCCGATGGTGTCGCCAGGAGCACGGCACACGGTGAAGCCATAATAAGGACGGTGATAGCGATAGGAACACTACCTGTTATTATCAAAGCGCCAATCGCAATAGCAAAGGCCGATGGCACAAACACACGAGCGAATTTATCAGAGATATTTGCCAACGGTGCCCGCAATTCTCTTGCCTCTTCAATTGACCGGATAATATTGCCGATTTCCGTGCCCATACCAACCTTGGTTACTGAAACGATAATCTTCCCTTCGACAACAATTGTGCCGGCGTAAACTTTATCCTTCTTTCCTTTATAGATTGGCACTGATTCACCAGAGAAGGTCGCCTGGCTGACAGCGGCGTCTCCTTCAACTATTTTGCCATCTACACAGATTTTTTCGCCGGTATGGACGGCAATTTTATCACCCTGTTTGACCTGGTCAATATCGATTTCTATTTCTGTGCTGTCATCTGTAACAAGCCATACTTTCTTATCACCGTTATCCATCATGTCTGTGATGGCCCGCCTCATCTTGTCCTGGTTCAACTGCTGCAAAGCAATGCTCAAGCGGATAGCCCATGCTACAAACAGAGCAAAGATAATCTCGCCAATTGCTACGGCTAACACTATCGATGTGGCAATGAGTATATTAAGATTCCATTTTTTTTGCTTAATATTCAGAGCCGACTTTTTGAATATGGGAACAGCCAATATAATGGCCAGTACCGAACCTGCAGCCATTAGCAACAAAGAACCGGCGATACCAAGGACTATCATATCCGCGAGGATTAGGCCTGTTGTTGTTAAAAGCAGAGCAGTTTCCGAAATAATTGTTCCAAAGACAAGAATCTTACCGGATGTTGATGTAACATCTAATGAGTTGTCTTGTTTTTTAATGCCGAGTATTTCTGATAGTTTCTCAACTCTCTTCGCAGCCTGGAATTCTTTACGGTGGGTTACTTGCGAGGCCGCGGCTTTTGCTCTGGCAACACTTTCGTTTGCTTTGTTTACAATAAGACCGCATACATCGCCTACAGAAAAAGCAACATCGCTGATATTTTTGTTTAACCGGTCAATCCTTTTAACATTTGCCATTTTAGGCCTCAATGTAACACGTAGTACGTTATGGCTCAGTCGCCACAGCAACAGCATGAATCTTCGCTTTTCGGATTCAGGCAATCACAGCCTTTGTCTTTAACGGCATAAACATTTTTCAAATCAAGTGTTCGGGCAAGATTCGCACAATAATCAATTGATGCATCCGGCGTTTTCAATGACGGTTTGTTAAATTCATGGGCGGGGAAAAACCTTGCCAAATGCCAGGGGGTATCTTCGCCCAGGTTATCTTTTATCCACTCCGCTGTTTTCAATACCGAACGGGTGCAGCTGGGTGCATAAGTTGGTATTAAAACGGTCAGTATCTCAACGTGTTTGCCATGATCCTTCGTGTACTTGATGCTTTCCAGAATCTTATTAACCGTATTGTCCAGATCCAGGTTGCAATAATGTCTGTAAAATTCATCACCGACTTCCGGGCCGGCCTTGATATCGTATCTGAATGCGTCCATATACGGCATTATCAAATCAAGATGCTTTTTTGTAGGCGAGCCGTTGCAAACATATACTGTTCTGATGTTGTTTGCGTGTGCAAGCTTTGCTACATCTAAAACAATTTCCGGCATTATGGCTGGCTCATTCCAGGTAAATGCTATGATCCTGATATGCTTTTCCTTGGCTTCGGCTACGATCTGTTGCGGGCTTTTTCGTATAGCTACCTTTTCGATATTATCAGGCAAACTTGAGACATCTACATTCTGGCAGCCCTTGCATTGAAAGTTACAACTAAAGCCTCCAATCGACAAAGTAGGTTCATCCTCAGGATAAAGCTTGCCGGTCTGGGGATCCTTGAAATGCAAAAACGGTTTTGCTCCTAATGGTCCTGACCGGATGCCGGAAAAATAACCGTAATACAGAGAAAAAAGCTCTCCGTTGATGTTCTTTCTTGTTCGACAAAAGCCGGTTTTATTCACAGGGATTTTGCACTTCCTTATACAGGCAAAACATTGGATGCTTTTATCCGGACTTCCGTTCTCATATAGCAACGCTTGTTTCATATTATTTCCTCTTAATTTCAGAAGACCAAGGGCAGAAGGTAAGAAGTCAAACCTCCTATCTCCCCAACCCACTGTTTCTCTGTTTTACAAGGTAATCACCTGACCAACACCTTTCTTTTCTGATTTCTAATCGCAATCCACTATTGCACCAAAGGCACAAAGAATTTAGAGGAAAACTCAATTGCTTCATCTAAATCATAAACTTCTCGGCTGGAACATTCTTTTTCCCATGCTTCAGCGGTTTCTTTATCTTTCAGGAAGACCATTTCCATGCATAAGCTATGAGCACAGCAGCCTGTTGGGCTGCTCCAGATAATACCGAAATGAACATTCTTTGACGGCTTGGAATCTATAATGACAGAACCATCCTGCTCAAGATAAACCGGCTCGCCTGTTGCGTGACATTTCGATTCGATCTGCACCTTTTTACCAAACATGGGGCTTATACCCAATGAATCCAATGCACACATGGCGTTTATTTCGTGGCCGTTTATCTTTATTTTGTGGGGCGTATCTTCGACTGTCATTGGATAAGAACCTACGAGCTTGCCGCTGCAATTCAGGACGGCCAAATCCTTCTCCTGCAAAGCCTTTAACGCTGCATCAACATCGCCATCTCCAATTATGGCCGAGATCTCTTCATCATTTATTGGACGCCCATTCTCAGCAAACGAGTGGAGTATTGCCTTGTGCAACTCAGCCATTTTCCCACCAAATTCCACCTGTCTATCCTTTAACGGCAGCAATGAAATTAAACGCTTTAGACCTTCTTCTACTTTACTCACGTATATCTCCTATTGAATCTGTTAATGGATATTCATATATTGAGCAACACACCCGACATAAGATTACCCAAAATTAAAAATATGGCTTGGAAGTTTGATACGTTAAGGCTTTACATTTCCGTTAAAAAGTCAAAAAATTCTTTGCCTTGTCTGTGATGAACGCGCATGTTGACGATATTGATGGTAAGAAGTGCAGGGACTATCCTTTTGAAATTTGTTCCCATTAAATCATTAACCGACACTGCGACTAAGGCCCATCCTAATGGCCCAAGAAAAACATTTGCTGTTCGAGTTAATACTGTGCTTGCGGTAAGAGCAACACCCAAACTGAGCCGTAAAACAGCAGCAGCGGCAAAAAGAGCTGTTTCTCTGGCCAAATAGACCCCTACAACATGCACAACCATTAACTCGCTTCCATGAATGAAAGCAGAAACATCGGCTATATCAAATTCTTTTTTTAATCGTTTTTTGTCCTCAGTCCCCAATTTCTCCCACATTTCTTTTAGAAGTTTTTCCTTTTCCTCATCAGACATTGACTTAAATATCTTCTCAAAAATATTAACGGAAAGACTATGTAATTTTTGCCAACCATCTCCCTGCAATTTACGCAGTTTAAGTTTTTTGGCAATTCGATCACACATTTGATCAATAGCAGGTTTTTTTTTCAGTGCATAGCCTGCCGGAGTTTGATAGCATTTATATAATCTCTTGACGACTTCCTGCACAAGAGCTTCTTTCCATTTCCTCCTGTTCTTAGAATAATTCAGAATTCTTGCAAGATCATTTAATTCTTCAACAGAGGCATGCTCTTTTAAGAATTCGTTTAATTCGTGCATGTCGACAGCGTTCTTAGATAGTTTTTGTTTCATAAAATCATCTTCGGAAGAAACGGAATGTTCACATCATTTTAGACAATGTTTCAATTGGCCTTTGCAACCGCTAAACGTGCTTTTGGATTTTTTGCTGCGGGCTTCTTCGGGGCGGCTAAAAAGTTGAAATACTTTTTAGCTTGAGCCTTGATAACTTTACGATATTGGAAAACGTGAACAAATGAGACTAGTAAACAGGTATACCCGGCAACGATATGAATGATCATTACTGTTTCCGTGCGTGGCAGCATGGCCGTCCCTACGCTAACCATCAATGTCGCGACAACAACAAGCGACATAATAACTTTGCCATTGACAGTACTGGCGGTTATTTTTACAGAACCATCTTCGTTTTTATTTATTCGCCTGACTATATAACGTACCCCTAATATAATCAAAGGAGTACCTACGGCAACAATGCCGGTAGCAATCAAAATTACCCCTGTTATGTTTACAGCAGGTACCGTTGTAAAGCTAAGTGCTTTTAAGCCGTTAACTGTTGTGGTTTCTGTTATTGCCATAGCGATTCTCTCCTTTTATAGGGCAGCTAAATATTGTGAGGAAAACCTTTTTTCTCTTTCTGCTTATTAAGTAAAATTCTCAATTCATCATCTCCTGATAAAAGTCTATTTAAAAAAGTCCGTTGACTACCAAGAGAGGAGTTTGATTTTATCTCCGAGACCAAAAGTTCTACGACTTCATTTCGCATTTCAGTATCGGATTGTAATCCAAAGATGATTTCATTAGGACTGCGGTTGCCTGCCAGGGAACAGGATAGAAGCTTATACATTTCGTTGGTCAATTTCTCAAAGACATGACTGTTTATTGTTACGTCAGGCATTTGGTTTAATTTAGAGACAAGTAGTTCAGGGAGCTGTTGTTTGAATTTTTGCGGATTAGGCCGAAAATATGCTTTCTTGAATTTTTCCCAATAATTAACGGCTAAGTTATTTAGCTCTCCAATCGTATATCCTAACTCAAATGAGCAACTTTTTGTATCTTCCCAAATATAATATTTCCATTTATCAAGCATGAACTTCATGTGACTTAAAAAATTGGTAACCGTTCACAGTAATTGAGGATAAAGTTGACCTGTCCAGTGTGCAACCAGCGTATTATGATAAACTCGAAGACATTTCGGTGTTGTTTGATACAAGTTCATTTAATTCTTTTTCCGACACCAGATGCCTAAGATTCGTTTTTAACATGATACTGTCTCAAAAACAATCAGCCTTTTTTACTGATTTTTATATATTGGTAAGTAAGGGTTTTCGAATCAAGGTAACATATATTGTCTTGCGTACATCTTCTCTTATTATGCACATAGGAATTTCGTCACCAGGTTCGGACCCGGCAAGGTCGGATAGAAATTCCCTTAAAGTTCTTGTTTTTCGGAAATTAAAAGACATGATGATATCATTGACTTGCAAGCCCGCTTCTTCGGCAGGAGAATTACGAATAACTTCCTCAACTAAAATACCGCCTGCTTTTCCAACGTCTTCGAGCTTTTTCGCCTCCTCACTGCCAAAAAGAACCTCACTGACTTCTACGCCGAGCCAGGGTAATGCTTTGTTTACAGACGGCAAATACGACGGCCTTTCTATCGGCAGTGCGTACACCGTAATTGTATAATCGCCTTTTACTACGCACATATAGACTTCGCTGCCTATCTCGCTACCCAATAAATCGCCTTGAAGCTGGCTGACAGTCCTTATCTTTCTGCCATTGAAAGAGACTATTACATCCCCAGGTTTTATATCTGCCTTATCAGCCGGAGAAGCAGGTGCAACGCTTTTGACTAAAGCGCCCTGTACCTTGTCAAGGCGTATCGCTGCTGCTACTTCAGGGGTAACCTCGGAAACCTCCAACCCAAGCCAGGCACTGCCCCACTGATCTTTGAAAGCTTCATAATCCAGTGGCTCGGCCTTAATAAGACTCTTCTCGTGGCTATCGGCAGTTGTTTTTGAATCTTGATAAAGAACAAAAGCTGCAATAACGTTTAGAGTCAGCGATATAATTGTTATAATGATTAACCAGTTTTTTCTTAGAAAATTTCCCATTTTGATTCTTTTCAGCGCTTTTTCGATTCTACAGGACAGATTGCTGCACAGGTATTACACATAAAACACTCATTACCGGCTATGTCGGGTTTCTTTAATTCTTCATCGTAACTGATAGCATTCATCTGGCATCTTTTTTGAGCCAGTTTGCAACCTTTACAGTTATCTTCCGGTAAATTAACACTTATCAGCCTTAGATGCAGT
>Ga0268282_1000300_pt1 | contig 27309 bp, 17 predicted proteins | sample saktaG_12_FD_190133 | JGI IMG/M metagenome (GOLD analysis project Ga0268282, IMG submission 190133) | Saline water microbial communities from Sakinaw Lake, British Columbia, Canada - sak_2011_5_24_120m | ecosystem: Environmental > Aquatic > Non-marine Saline and Alkaline > Saline ...
GATTGGAATATCTCCTCGCGAACACTGCGCCAGCTCCAACAAACGCCGCTATCAACAGGATTAGGAAGAGATACCTTGATCTTCTCATGGTGTATCCTCCTGAACTGCCGGCTCGCGCGTTTCATTGACGATCTTCAGCAATAGACGGTGTGCCTGGCGAAAACGCGGAGCCTCGGCCAGCGCCAGAAGCACATGCCTTTTTGCCCCGGCGGGATCTTTTGCTAAAAGCAATCGCCCCAGCCGATAATTGACATCGGCAGGATCGGCAGGGTCCAGCAAGAGCAGACGCCTGTACGATTTGACCGCCTGCTCATCCCGTCCAAGTTCTTCACCGGCCCGGCCCAGTTGCCAGTGCAGTTGCGCCAGCATGGGGTAAACCGCCATGGATTTCTCGCCATACCTTGCCACGCTCTGCCAGTCTTCCTCGGCCATCGCAATTTCTATCAGTCGCCCGTAAGCGTAGGACGCATCAGAGGAAATCATCGCCAGCTTGCCGAGCACATCCCGCTCCTGTTCTGTCTCTCCGAGCTGCCGGTGCACTTCTGCCAGCAGTCGATAACCGTTATCGTCGCCGGTATATTGTGGATACAACGCAATGAGTTTTTCCAGCGGTTCCTTCGCCTCGGCCCACTTGCGATTAGCCAACAGAGCTTTGGCATACAGAGTCAGGGCCCAAAAATTGTTTGGATGCTCTTGAACCCATTCGAGCAGCATCACGTAATCGGCGGGATCGAGTTGTTCTTTTTCAGGCTGCTCGAAGTCAACTTCCGGGGCTAAATCCTCGGCACGCTTTCGTGCGAATGTTTCGAACTGCTTCTCGATATCCTTTATCGGCGCTGCGTGTCTTGAAATCGCTGCGTTTATCTCTTCACCTTTTGCTAAATCGGCGAGAATCGCCTTGATCGACCCAAGGCCATAGTGTTCGATGAGAAACTCGATCACAAGCGACGATTCGTAATATGCGAACTGCAGGTCGTTCGGGGTGGACGGACTCAAAAACGCCGCGCTAAGCTCGCCGATTGGCGTAAGTTTACCGCCGAGAACCATCCCGCGATATTCTGGAGTCATCTGCTGGCCCCATGTCGGGTCACGCTGCGATTCCTCATAGACCGACATCCCTTCGCTAAACCAGCGAGGCATCTTGTTGTGCGTCAGATTCAATGTCACGACGTGGCAGAATTCGTGCCACAACAGTGCTTTAAAGTTGGTTGGCCTCTGGGCTTTGGGACTGTTGGCAGTAATTACATTGCCGAAGCACACGCCGAGGAAGCCGTCGCCCCCCGGCATCCCGAACGTACGGACGGCAAAATCCTTCTGTTCGGGAAAGAGTTCCACAACGACCGGCTTGTCTAATTGCGCCCCGTATTTTTCGCACAAGCTTGTCTTGGCCTCGCGCAGAAGGTCGATCACAATATCGCCGTAGATATCCGCCTCGTGTTTATCCATGCGGACGACAAATCCATCGGCACGGAGCGTTGTGAACTTAGACATGTGGTCTTGCAGGTTGCTCAGATTGTAGGCCTCGATATTATACGCATCACCGGTGTGCACCTCATCGGCCAGCGTCCAGCCTTCCTGTTCGTCACCAAGGCGAAGCAGGTCCTGGGCCAGTTGAATTTTCGCCGGCAGATAATTCGGATCGAACTTCAAAGCCCGGCGTTGAAAAGCCGCCCCTTCGGCAAAGCGATATTTCTGGGACAATTTCCTGCCGATAAGATAATCCACCCGCGGATTAGTCGGCCAGAATTTCAGCGCCTTTTCGCGATGGTTTACGCTGGCTTGCGAATCATTATTCAGATAGGCCAGCACGGCCCGGTACGCCCAGAGATCCGGATGCCACGGATTTACAGAAATCGCCCGGTCGAGCAGCTCGCCCGCCCCGGCATAATCTTCACAATCGATCTGGTGCTCGGCCAGCAGAAGCAATGAGGGCACGTGATTGGAATTAATATAAAGAGCGGCGTCAAGCGATTGGATCATCTGATTTCGGTCGCTTTGATAAAACGCTCCAGCCAGCCCGAAGTGCGCATCCGGGTCTTTCCCGAACCGCTTCAGCGCATCCCGATATTGATCGGCGGCCAGCTCGTAATCCTGCTTGGCCAGCGCCAAATCCCCGGCGGCCAGATATGCATCGAGGCAGTTCGGATCGTTCTTAATCGCGCGGGTGAACAGCTCGTCCAGAACGATCCGCGGCTCTTCACCGAGCAGCAGCAGCGAATTGCCCAGGGCGACCAAATCGCCCGGACTCATGTATCTCAGATCACGACTCGTACCCACACGAACGAGCCTGTTTATTGCATCATCGGCCCGGCCGGACTGGTCGTTGTGAATATAAACCGTATGGGCAAGCTCCAGCAAACGCATGCTCACAGGATAATGCAGCAGCACAATATCCATATCATCCGCGGCCTTGTCATATTGACCAAGCGCCATCAGCGATTTAATCATCAGAACCCGCCATTCGGCCGCGTAAGCACCGTTTTCGATAGCCTTGCGTGCGGATTCAAGACATTCCGTATATTTGCCGGTTTTGAATTGCTGCTGTACGGCGTCAATACCTGTGGCAGAGCTATCCGTGGCAAATGCGGGCCGGCCGGGGCTGAATATAAATATGATGCAGGCCGCAAGGATGGGCATTGCCCAACTTTGACAATGGTGTGCGATGCACACCCTACCGGCGGTTCGAGAACTGTCCCCTTTGTGGTGCGATGTGTATTCGAACAAGGAACCCATAACGTATTTCCTCGATTTTTTACGTCCAAATCTATGATCCAATAAACAGGCGAATCCTGAATATCTACCCGTTACCTTCCTCGCAAACTTAAGATTGCGATTCCAACATCCGTATTCTAACCCAAATATACGGACGTGTCAACCTGATGTGCTTACGATGACTCATTTTAAGGCAGGAATTGAGTGTGAATTATAGAATCTTGCTTCAAGGCGATGAACAGTGGATGTATTATGGTGCGGCCGGCATTTGCACCTGTCTAACCACGGCAAAACTTGACGAAGTTTTAGCCTTACTGGTTGATTGACATCTCAGCCATGTCTTCATTCAGGGTTAAATAGATGGTTGCCGATTCCGTGTATTGAAGTTCTTTTTCTTCTGTTTCTATATGTCTTTGCCATCCAATAACGCTACAGCACCTGATCGTCTCAGACAGCGACAAATAAATGGTAGATGGTGAAATCTCCGTGTGCGAGAGCGTGGATTGTCTCGGACACGTGCGAATCTCCCGGCAACACCGAAGACAGCACGAGCCTGAAGGGAGGTACGGTTTTGAGTTTCTCGCGGCTCGCTTCGATTAATGCAGCCACTGAGGTACGAGCCGCCTCAATGTTGCCATCGAAGACATAGCCAAGCATCCCGCCGCTCGCCAAGCCCTGGCCATATCGTTGCTCAATGAAGCACATCATGCCCTGGCGGTCAGTAACGTATTTGTGCACGCAAGAATCCCATCTGGACGTGAATGCCACGTGGAGGCGCTTGGCTTCAATGGCGAAGTACGGCCAGGGATGCCGCGTCTGCGTTGAATAAAGGAATCTGAAATCAAGTCGCCCAATAGCGTTCTCTTCACCCGCATCATCGTCATAAACATATGCTTCAGGATCCAAATGGATTGGGCGTTTCCGCAATTCCACATCTTGGATCAGGAGCTTTCGTAACCTATTGCTGATCCTTGTCTCCTGCTCGGTAGCGTTTTTTTTGCGCAGAGTAGCGGAGCAGCGCAGTATCGCGGCCAAGATGACGGGAATCTCCTTAGCGGGGAAAAGAGGGATCCACCCAATGGCCTCATGTTGCACGTTCACTTCGGTCGCCTCCTCGCTTCGGCAATATGTGCGTAGAGGTCGGCTGCATCGTTCAAAGCATCAGTTCGCGTCCACTGCCCCTTGAATGCTGGTTTCACAATGTAGATCCGCCTTCCGTCGAAGACCCAGGTGCCCCTGAGGTACGCCAACCCTCCGGATCGCTCGGTTGATGTTTCCTGGAGGTGTTTTAGCGCAACAACAAGTTCATTGCTAGTCGTACGTGTTTTGAAGCTTTTCGACGTCTTGGTCTGATTGAGTTCGACCAGCCCGAGTCCAAGATCGCAATCCACGTTACCTAACGCAGAGATGCGCAGGACGCCGCTGGCCCAACCATTGAGCGTCTTGGTGAGCATGTTGGCGTAAAGTTCAAGATCGGCGGAATCAAGTCGTTGTAGCGTGGGAATGCTCTTGGCAGCATCGAGCGACCCGGGTGTGTCGCTCTTATCAAAGATCTCACAGGTATCTTCAATGAGGGCAATTTCTTGCTCGTTGAGCCCGAAGTACTTATAGATGAGCGGATCAATCTCAGCTTGAAGATTTTCCGATTTCTTGCGTTGATGTTTCAGCCACTTCTCTCTCTCTTCTTTCTCTGTACTATATTGTAGGCGAAAGTCGGTCGGGTGGAGCTTGTCCCGGAGCTTCTCGGCACTTGCCTCTATCTCTTTTTTTAGTCGTCGAATTCTATTGGCTACTTCGGTAATTATGTGCCCAGCATCTGGCTGAGCAGTTTCACTTTCAGGAAGAAAAAATGGCACACGAATCGCCTCAGCCAAGTGAACTTGATCTCGTTCAGTACCAAGGCTTGCGCTTGTGTGGAACACATAGTAGCGAGCCAGTGGTGATCGCAGATAAGCCGATAGAAAGAGAAGATTATTGCTATCCTCGACGGGGCTGGCGATAGAATGTAGTGCGTGCTGGAATCTCAACGCGCTAAATTCCGAATCAAAAAAGGCTGCCACAGTAAACCCTCGATTCCAGAGCACCAAGGGCGGCGTGAACAGGACGTCTGGAGGCTTGCTGTAAAGCCTGTCGAGCAGATAGCCATGGCTTTCAAGGTGTTCCCCAAAAGTCGAACACAAAGACTTCGGCACAACGGCAAGACCCTTCATCATGTTAGGTGTGACAAATGGATCCTCTAATGACCAGTTGCCAAGAGGTTTAAGCTTCCGATCAAGCTTAGATGTGGAATTTGCCTTGCGCGGCTTACATCCGATGCCGGTAGCCCAGCGTTTTTCACGCCTGCCGTGTGTCTCGCTTAAGATATCCACATATTCATCGAGTTTGGGGAAAGTGAAAAGGAGATCCAAAAACTTTCGGTCTCGTTGGGTGCCCCAGAAGTGTGACTTCCAGATTAACCCGGTTAGCTTTCGCTTTGCGGCATGAAGGAGCAACTGAAGCGGAATCCACTTCCGGTCATGGGGGGCGACTGGGATAACGCCATCGCGTAAATCTGCCCGGGATACTTTGGGTGTCACATATTCAACATCATGCGTGTTAATATCTGGAGGCCGGTTGGTAAACCTTGCGATGCTACATGGACAAAGGGCTTCTTTGAACAGGATGAAGCTATAGTCCGCAAGCTGAACCACCTTGTCCAAGGTCACCCGGCGAAGCCATTGAGATTGAAACTTATCTGTCCGGTTGAGGAACACCTTGGAGGGCAGCAAAAGACAAGCACGGCCGGAATCACCCTTCAGCACGTCAGGAGCAGTTTCCATGAACTTGTGCGCGATTTGTTTGCTTCCTCGTCCCGCCCAGGGGGGATTGCCAACCACGATGTCAAATTGCCCCTTCCAATCGCTGGCCAACTGGAGGAAGTCGTTCTCCCAAATGACAGGAATAACGGGGGCCTGCTTCTTGCTGTTTGCGTACTTAAGAAGACCCGGCAATTTCTCGCCAGTGGCCTTCATATAGGCCCGCAGACTGGGCGGGTCGAATTGGTCGAGAAAAGCAAGATAAAGACTAAAACATGCAATCCGGCAAGCCGTCAGGTTCTTATCCACACCGCGCAGAGATCCAAGCAGAGCACGTAGCTCCTTTGCCTGTTCTTCAAGCGGTATTTCGCCTTTGTGGGTTGCGTGGTGATTGAATTCGGCTGCCAGGCGGTTGAACAGGAGTACGAGGAATATCCCGGAACCAACCGCAGGATCCAGATACTGCTTGCCACGTAGGGGATCAACACCTTCCAGCGCGAGGTCAAGTGTCATCTCCGCTAAGAATCGCGGTGTGTGGTAAGCTCCGCTCTTGTGTTTCTCCGGCCCCCCCTCCTTTTCGAGGAAATCCTCGTAGATGGCGCTGATAGTCTCGACCGGGATGAACTTGAAGTCATAGGCCCAGAAACCGAGTGAACGCTGGCCTTTGCGTACTTCGTCACCATTCAGAAATCTGCGTATGGCCTCCAAATGAACGGGCTGAATCAAGTCCTGCTCGCCTCTAAGGTCATCATCGAACATGCTGCCGTTGAATTCATCCTTGAGCCTTCGGAACAGCTTGCCGTAGAGATCTGAACGCGGGTCATGCTCTGCATCTGAGTCAAGCAAATCCAAGAGACTGGTCCAGCCGCGATTGGGGAAGTAGTCACGCAAGTCTATGATGCCGCGATCGCACAGATAACAGGTAAACAGAACTCGCCCGAGGAACGCATGAGCCACCGAGGGATCTAAGCCCGCTTTTCCTTCGGTGAGTTCATTACGTACAGCGCCAAGATTGTCGATTAGGTAAGCGTCCACGCCTTCCTGCGGATCGAACTTGGCTTCATTGTCTTCCGAGTAGTATTGGCCCGTCGCGAGCCGGAGGTAGAAACGCTCTGCCCAGGTTGCCTGTGTCGCTAAATTAATAGTCTCCACGAGACGATCATCAATATCCGCCTTGTTGGCAGTAGATGGCTCGACAGGCTTCGTCATGGAAGAGAAGACACATATCTTCTCCGGATCGCGCAACAGGAGCACGGTGGCTACGCCCTGATTCCAGAACTGGCGATGAACCTCCGCCGCTTGAGAAGGGTCAAGGGGACGTTTCTCATCGCGCACATAGACTGTCGGAATCCCGTTAAGCGTCAAAACAGCGTGAAGGTTCATCTCCTTCCACGCCCGGAGCACCAGATGCTGATAGGGAAGCAACGTACCGTCCCGGACTATTTCTCTTTTTGACCGATAGTAGCGGAAACCTTGTGGTGGTTTCGGAAGAGGTTCTTTATGTTCTACGCTCATTGCCAAGCACCGGCGAATTTCTACGATACGTTGTTTCTATTTCGTCACACACCGCTCTTCCGTGCAGGGTTCTCATCGGCATCAAGCCGACAGGCAAAACACGACAGGAACTCGCGAACTGTGGGCACTCCCCACTATCCGCGACCTTTCTGCATCCAAAGCCGTCATGCAAACAGCCATAGGCGACATTATAGCTGCATGGAAGGGAAGAGCAAATACATTCCGTACGGAAAAAGGAGAATTGAAGGTGTCCGGCATGAATGGCGGTTCCTTAGGCTGCATATCGATCTTTTCTGGGAACTCCAGAGACATCTATGAGCAAGCCTTTGTCAAGACGTTCGTGGGATTTTTCACGGGAATTCCAAACATCCATTTGGCCCGTTGCGCTTTGCGGCCGGATCTTTGCTATGCTCCAACATCCAGTATCAAAAATCTGCGTTTATCGGCGTTAATCTGCGGTTAATGAATAATTCTCTTAGAATCCGCATGGGCAGCGAAGCTGCGCCATCCTACCTGCCTGGATGCCCTTACCCCGTACGAACTACGCAGCACGCAATACGCAATACGAATAAAGGATTCCGAATTCGACATACCACATACGATATACGCACGACGAGTAGTGGCCGCCGTGTAATGGAGACCTTTTCATTTACTATTTACGATTTACTATTGATTATTTGATTTCTTATCCGTCTCCTCGGCGTTCTCCGAGGTACAGGTCGCCGTCTCACGGAGATTTTTTGAGATTTTGCCCGCCTTTATGAATATCGGTTCGTATAATACTTAACGAATAGAATACAGAATACAGGAGACTTGACCATTTATGATTTACGATTTGCGATTTACGATTTTTTCTTTTATTCCGCGTAATCAACGAAATCTGCGGTTATTGACTATTCCTTGGTGTTAATTCGGGTTCATTCGTGGTTAATTTGAAAAAAACAGGTGAAAAAGAGTAGAAAACGACGAAAAATTGAGCTTAATTTGAAAAAACAAAACCAAAACCGACCTTCGGCCGGAAATCCGAAGCACTAAGCTCTAAATCCTAAACGATTTGAATGAGTGCTATTTGAAAAAACAAAACCAAAACCGGCCTTCGGCCGGAAATCCTAAACTCGAAGCTCTAAATCCGAAACGATTTGAATGGGTGCTATTTGAAAAAACAAACCCAATTTCCAAAGGAGTCAAATGGACGTAAAGTCAATTATAACAAGGAGATACGAGAAATATATTGGATTGGACACTTGGTGAAAACAAACCCAATCAAAGCCAATCTCTGTTAGCCCCCAGCACTGCTGGGGGTTGAAAACCCAATTTGAAAAAACAAAACCAAAGCCGGCCTTCGGCCGGAAATCCGAAGCACGAAGTTCGAAATCCGAAACGAGACGAAAGAGCTATTTGAAAAAACAAAGCCAATTTTAAAATGGGCAAAATGACGTTAAGTCAATGTTAACAATGGTTTATGGAGATTTTGATGGGCCGAGGCGGCGAAAAAACAAAGCCAAACAAAGCCAATCTGCCGGCCGGGGCAGAAAATCCATGTGTCGGCAGGAGGTTAATATGGACTATCAGGGCTGGTCGAATGACTTGGCTAAAGTGTTACTTTCGTAATTGGCCTTGACTCTTAGCTCAAATGCCTCGTTCGACTCGATATGCCCTCTGTCCTGGAGAACTTTGCAGCCGATCGGGTACTTTAATTTAGCGAAAATCCAGGGCATGCCGGTGATTTTATCTATATTTACAAAAGTCTCGCTATATCCGAAAGAACCTTTAAGAATAACATGTGGAGCAGAAAGGCTTGAGCCATTGATTACGTGTATATATCCGAAACCGGCAACGATTATCATGGCTGCCGCCAACAGCACGATGGCTGCTGCTATTTTAGGCCATTTCCTTCGTTGCTTTACTCGATTAATTAATATCGGAGCCTCAGAATGCTGTAATGTATCCGCCCTGCTGCTGGTATTTTCGTCGCTTTTATTACTGAGCACCCGGACTTTCTTGTCGACTGCCGGCCGGACGGTTTTGCCATTGGATTCCGAAGGTACCGGGACAAAACTGAGACCGCACTTGCGGCATTGTATAGACGTGGATATGAGTAAATACTGGAGATATTGAACCGATTTGCATTTTGGACAGCGGCATTTAAATGTATTCAATCGATATTGTCTCTTTTTCATTGCACAAGCATGCCGGATTTAGGGCAGGTCTCCTCAATAGAATGGTCAAATACTGTTTTTCTTACACTATCGACTATATAATTATCGGACGATTCCTTATGAATCTTTACTTTTTTTATAACTTCTCGAATATTTTTTACGATTTATTCACAGCGGCAGGCGACCAAAGGGCAACGGCTAAAAACGCCAAGACCCGGCTTGAGAATGTCACTGCATTATCGTATAATTTGACGGAGATCCATGCTATCCCGCGCGAGCGATGAATCGAAGACTCATCAGAAAAGCAGAAGCGGGCAGGAAAAATACGCACTTTAGTATCTATGCTTGAACGAGATTCTCTGATACAATCTTCACGACGCTCGTCTTCTGAAGAAAGGAGCTTCACAATGGCGTTCAGAGCAATTTATAAACAATTCATAAAAGCATGTCCGGAACTTGTTTAAGGAAATGGAAATGAAACAGAAATTAAAGCAGCCAAAGTCGATTAAGAAGAGGCGTTCAAAGAAAGCCGGCACGCCGCCCGGAACCCTTGAGTACATCGGCGAAAAAAAGATCGAAAACATTCGGATTACATACCTCGACTATGACGAAAAGGATATGGTCGAGAAACAGGTCTCAAAGATCGAAGAATGCTTTCCATTCAAGAGCACGCCGACAGTCACCTGGATCAATATCGACGGCCTTCACGAAATTGAAACGATTGAGAAGCTCGGTAAGGAATTTGACCTTCACCCGCTGATGCTCGAGGACATTCTGCACACGGAACAACGCCCGAAGATCGAGGATTTCGAAAAATATATCTTTATCGTGCTCAGAATGCTCAGCTACAACAACGAGACACAGGCCGTTGAAAGCGAACAACTGAGCATCGTTCTCGGCCCGAACTTCGTGATTTCATTCCAGGAGCGAGTGGGGGATATCTTCGACCCGATTCGAGAACGCATCCGAAATGCCAAGGGCCGCATCCGGAAGATGGGGCCTGATTATCTTTGCTACTCTCTTGTCGACGCCATCGTAGACAACTACTTTAGCATACTGGAAAAGGTCGGCGAAAAAATCGAGTCGATGGAGGAAGAGCTTGTTTCCGAACCGACGGAGAGCATATTACAGCAGATCCACTCTATGAAAAGGGAGATGATATCGTTACGCAGGTCCGTTTGGCCTTTGCGGGAATTAATCAGCGGTTTGCAGCGAAGTGAGTCGGAACTCATTCAGGAATCGACCGGAATCTACCTGCGAGACGTCTACGACCACACGATACAGGTGATAGATACGGTCGAGAGCTTTCGCGACATGGTTTCGGGAATGCTCGACATTTATCTATCGAGCATCAGCAACAAGATGAATGCCGTCATGAAGGTCTTAACGATTATTGCCACGATATTCATACCATTGACGTATATCGCCGGGATCTACGGAATGAACTTCGAGAACATGCCGGAACTAAAGCTGTGGTGGGCTTATCCACTGGTCTGGATTGTGATGATCGCAGTTGCAGCGACGATGTTGATGTACTTCAGAAAAAAAAAGTGGCTATGAAAACAGGCTTTAGTCAACCTCGACCACCTTACGCGAGGCGGCGGATTCATAACAGGCGGTTAGGATCTTCTGGCTTCGCAGGCCAAGTTCGCCGCTTATAATCGGCTCACGGTCATCTATAACCGCTCGGCTGAACTCTTCGATCTCAGCCTGATAAGTATTTACCGGCTCAGGTTCAATTGTCATCGCTTGAGCTTCTGTTCTGGCCTGCTGTGCATCGTAATCCTTGCCGTCCTGTTCCAGAAACGCCGCCATCCGGCCCGCGGGCCCCTGGCCGATAGTCCCCTCGGCTAATATCGAGCCCTTTGAGCCGTAGAGTTCGAGCACGTTTTTGCTGCTGTTGTCGGGGATGCAGAAGAACGTATCAACAGTCCCCAAAGCACCATTTTCAAAAAACAGCATCGCTGTTGCACTGTCCTCGGATTTATAGTTATGGACGCTATTGTTTATAAAGCAACTGACCCTGGCAATTCTTCCGAAGAACATCTCCAGCAAGTCAATGCAATGTCCTCCCATGTCGATCAGCGACCCGCCGCCGCCGGTTGCAGGATTCTGGCGCCAAGCACCTTCGATAGGCGGATACCAGCACGAAAGCTGGGCCCGCGCATAAACCGGCCGGCCGAGCTTGCCTTCTTTTATGAGCCGAAGGGCATTTTGGTGCTGGGCGACAAAACGCATCATAAACGCGCAGCCAAGTTTAATCCGCCTTTGTCGGCACAGCTCGATCATGTTCTCGGCCTCGGCAACCGTCATTCCAAGAGGTTTCTCGCAAAGAACGTGCTTTCCGGCTTCGGCGCAGGCTCGAACCTGCTCGGCGTGAACATGGGCGGGCGTAGCGACATAAATGGCATCGACATCCGCATAAAGCAGTTCGTTAATACTTGCCGCCTGTTCGGCGCCATACTCTTTGGCCACCTCGGCATTCGCCTGCTGATTGATATCGAAAACCGCAGACAACTCCGAATTTTGGGCCTTTGTAATGCCCTCCGGAATCGTTCTTCTTCTGGCAATTCCACCCGACCCGATTACACCCCATTTGAGCTTCGTGGACATAGTATCAATCCTTTTTCTTTTCTATTTCGAATAGGCCTTTATTACCTTAGCCAGTGCGCCGCCTATCTGCCGGCAATCTTCTTCGGTATAGGTCGGAAATGCGAAACAGGTAAATGTATGGCTCTGGTGCCAGACGGCGTTGGGCACTTCCACTTTACTATAGTCAACACTTTCCGGATCGGTGTACTCTTTGGACGTGAAAGGAAAGCCGCTCCTGCCGAAGGAATTGTGCTGCCGATAGGCCTTTTCAGTATGACACTGCGGCCAAAATACTTTCCAGCTCGGGGCGCCTTCCGCAGCGCAGGCGGCGACAAATTGATCTATGTCGCAGGTCATATTTTCAATATCGAGAGAAAACGCCATGACGTACCAACCGTTCCGACGTTCTTCAGTGTCGATCGGCGTATGGACGACCCGGGGCAAATCTTTTATCGAATCGATTATGATACGCGCATTGCGTCTGCGAATGGGAAGATTCCAAGTATCAATCCGTTCGAGTTCCGCCAGCCCGATAGCCGATTGCATCTCGGTCATGCGATAGTTCCAGCCTACCATGTTATGAATATAAGGCAGTCGCTGCTCCAGCTCCAGCAGGCTCAACCGCTGCTTGACGTCATAACCGTGGTCACGAAAGCTTCGTGCCTGCCATGCCAGATCTTCGTCGTCGGTGGTCACCATGCCGCCCTCGCCGCCTGTGGTAAACGTCTTGTTCTGACAGAAGCTGCACGCGGCGACATCGCCGAGCGTGCCGGTCTTTTTGCCTTTATAGGAACCGCCAAAGGCCTCGGCATTGTCCTCGACGACAAAGAGACTATGTTTCTTTGCAAAGTCAAGTATACCGTCCATGTCACAAACGTTGCCGTAGAGATGTACGGGCATTATCGCCCTGGTTCGCTCGTTTACGAGCTTCTCGGCCGATTCGATACTTATACAATGGTCGTCGATATTTACATCGGCGAATCGCGGCACGGCTCCGGCCTGAACTATGGAAAAGCCGCTCGCGATAAAAGTATAGCTCGGGACAATTACCTCGTCACCGGGGCCAATGCCAAGAGCGCTCAGCGCGATGTGGAGAGCCGCAGTGCCGCTCGATGCGCTGATAGCGTACTTACTGCCCTGCCACTCGGCATATTTTCGCTCGAACTCCATGCCCTTCGGACCGGTCCAGTAATTGACCTTGCCCGACCTGAGTACATCCTGCACGGCACTGATCGCCTTTTCATCAAACGATGGCCACCCTGCCAATTTATTTGTCACCGATTTGGAACCCCCGTCAATGGCTAACTTTTCCGCCATTTTAGCACCCTTTCAAATAATTCTCGAATATACAGGCGGTTCTCGAATCGCCCTTAATCTCTTGCCGGCGTGATTCGCACGGTCTTGATCTGCCAGGGCTTAAAGTTCAGTGTGCCGGATGTCGCAGATAATTCCCGACCGGCCAGATTGACTTCGGTCATTTGCGTTTGAGATATCTTATAGTCCAGTGACACCCGGCAATTGCGTCCCCGGTGTTCGTACATGCGAACATAAATATCATTGTCATGATTTAAAAAAGCCGAAGCGATAACATCCGAAGAGGATATTACAAGCGGCTGAATCGTATGCCCGGACTTGCCATTGCCCGCCGGCGCGAACAGGCCCACCAGGGGATAATTGTACTCAATAGCCCGCTCATGCAGCCCGGACTTGTCCCACTGTTCAGTGAACGGATAGAGTGCAATCTCGTACGTGAAATCCCCTGTGAGCATCCGGGTTCCCCATACGTAATACATTGCATAAGCCAGGGGCACTGAAAACCCGCCGTCCTGCTCCCGCACCGTTCCCATTGTCCCCCGATTGAAAACGCCGAGTCCCTTTTCTCCGTCCGTTATGGCCGTCCAGTAAAGCCCGTTGACATATCGATCCGGCGTTTCACTGACGGCAAAGGGAAGGTCCCTTACTCCGACGGCGCCGCTGCCCAAGGCGGGAAACATTTTGAATCGCAGCTTGTACTCATGGACAAATCCCGAGGATGGATCTCTTACGTTATCGGTGATCCGGCCGATTCTCTGGCCTGCAAAGCTGAATCGTACCCGGCAATCTATTCGGGGACTATCGGCATTAAATTTCATTTCAAGTGTATAGGGGATAGTCCCGATCAGGCCGCTCTCCCGGGCCAAAGCCCACGGCGCTCCGCCCCGCGCACTCTCCAGAGCCCAGAGCCCCCTGGACTCGATGTCCTTACCTTCAATCCTGCCGGTAAAGAAAGCACTTCTCTTTTTCGACTCCAGCAATTCTTTTCCGGTTCGCTTGTCCTTCATCGAGGATATGCCACCCTTTGGATCAAAGTGAACTTCCATGAACGGTGTTGTGATTGTAAGATTCTGAGAATCAACGGACAGCTTTTCATTTTCATCGGAAGGTTTGACTTCTGTCGGCGTCAGCCGATAGGAACAAACGCTAAGACCCGGCATATCGGCGGATAATGCAAGCTTGATGTCTCTTAGACTGCCGTCGGAGTGCAGATCGGCGGCGAGAATCGCCGAGGAGATGATTTTCTCGCCGTGCATAACCTGAAGATTCTGTGCGTAGCCGCGTGGCAGCGAGACGGAGATTTCGAACCATTCTTTTCGGCGCCAGGAAACTGGATTAAGTAGCACGACCTGCGGATTGTCTCCAGCGGACATTTGGGAGGCTATATGCTGCAATGAGTTTTTGAGCACGTCCTCTGAAATGTTGATAGATTCGGGCAGGAACCTGCGGGCATCGTCGAGTAAGCCGCATATTTGTATGTCATGGTGCTGGGCTACAAGCAGATTCTTCCAGGCGTTCTCAAGCTCGTTCTGATGGTTCGAGCCGCCCGCCAGTAGAGCTATCACCGCGGCCCGTTCGGCCGTCAGGACGGCCACCTCCGCACGACGGGAAAGGTTCCATATTTCGTTGCCGCAATAACCCCAGGGCATTCGTACGATGAAATCATTGGGCTTTGTCTCAATATCCTCCTTCGGGGCGGGAAAAGTGGGGAATATCTCTTCGAGCAAAATCCATTTATATCCGGGCTTGCCTTCGTATTCTTTCACGAGTTCTTCCCGCCGTAATCCTGCATCATCGGCGCGGGTTGCCAGCAAAGGATTGATGTGTGCAAACTCTTTGCGAAAGTCGGCAGGTGACTTCGGGGCGTTCGAGCCCGGGTAGCGAGTCAGTATCCAGTTGTCCACCGTCGTTATGCCGAACTTTGCTCCCTGTCCCTTGTAAGTAGGTATGGTGGGAATGCGAGAGCCGTCGAGGCCCACCCACCAGCCGATTGCCGCATCGAAAGTCGGATTATAGCCGTACATCATATAGTGCGTGCGCATTATTGCGCCTTCGAAATTGAAGCCTTTGAGTATCTGTGGAATCTGGCTGTGCATTCCGTGCTCGCTCATCAGGTAGACGTTCGGAGCACAGTCGAAATGCCTGCGGTCCGCCGCCAGGGCATAGCTGATCTGGCGAATGTTGGATTCTTCATTTACAAACACCGAAAGCGGCTGGCCGTACGTACATGTCCCTATCCCGAATCGGCCGGCGTACTTTTTCAGGTACGTGCGTATCTCCTGAAGAATCTCCGGATTGGCCCGGGCCATCTGGTCATAGGTATAAGCTTCGTTGTCCAAGCCGATTTTGAAGGATGGATAACGATCCAGCCACTCGACCGCGCTTCGCAAGTACTGCACGAAATGGTCGCTGCCCCACAGAACAAGTCCGCCATGGTCGTAAGTCAGAAGATAAAGCGGCGAAGAATCCGAAGATTCATCGAGAGGCTTATCGCTTTGCTCAGCGTATGTCTCGACTGCAAACAGGCACAGCAGAAGAACCGTAGTGAAAGAAACGATAATAATAAAAGTTCGATAGCTCATAATATCATCCATGTAAAAAATTCAAAGCAAATGGTAACACTACACGCAGACTCCTGCAAACAAGTTTCCCGCCATTAATATTGTCGAAGATAAGGAATGATTGACATCAGCCGTTCCAAAATTTATATTCTGCTAAAGTTAGGAGAATGATTATGGTTAAGAAAGCTATATTTATATTATTTCTATGTATCGTCTTTTCAGGATTCCAAAACTGCAGCGAGCAGGGAGTTTTCTTCAGAGAATACTGGGCTGAATTTAACCCTGAGATATGCAATGCCAAGGGAAGAATGCTGCGTGTAAACGACGCCGAACTGAGCCTCCACGAAGTTTACGGCAAAAGGCCTGAAGCTTTGACTAACGGCTTTACGCTGATTAACGTGCCGGAGGATTTGTTCGGACTGCAGGGGGCGGATTTGTATCTCGAAGTCTGGGGCGGCCATCCCGGCACCGTCAACAAACGCTTTATCGTCAATGGAAAACAAACCTATCCGCTCGGTGACGACGGCACAGAAGAGGACCATTGCGTCTATTCTTATCCTGTGATTCCACTCAAAGTGGAGCACCTTGTCAGCGGCCAAAACGCACTGCAGTTCGCTTGTAACCGGGGCAAGACTTTCTGGGGACATTTTATTATCGACCAGGCCGCCGTCCGCTGTTACCTCAAACCCAACCACCCGGATCTGATAAAAAACAATCTGCAGGACTTCAAGGCCCGCGTGCAATTGCAGCCGCCGGGCTCGACACTGCCTGACCGCGTGCATATGAGTTTGTTCTATCCCGAGCGTTACGAGAAATCAATAATCTCAGTCGAGTATTTCGGCAGGTATGAAGACTTCGACGATAACGGCAACAAACTCGATAACGACTGGCACGGCTACACCCAAAACAGAAAATACGTCAATCATATAGGGCAAGTGACATCTCCGCCCTTCGCGCTGACCTGGGATACGAGCATGATCCCCGGCCAGGCCGGACCACTGGCGCTAAAGGCTCTGGTGCATTTGAAGGGAGGCTTCCACTACTGGACGGATGTGCTGGACGGCCTTGTATTTCCCACTTACAGAAACAATGTAGAACTGTACAAATGTGCCGTGCTGCCGAAACCTTTCTGGTCCCGCGCATCGAAGCCGGTAACGGCGACGATCAACCTGCCCCGGAATCCCGCGAATGCAGAATCTGCCAGGCTGATGATCAGAATCTGGGACGGCGGCGAAGGGACCGTTACCGAGCACTTTAAGATCAACGGACATCCGTATTCGATAACATCCGGCAGGGCGAATCACGATCTTGTATTTACAAACGTCGAGGTGGACGTCAAACATCTCAAAGCCGGCGAAAATACGTTGACGTTACTCAGTGACACTGAGCACCACGGCATCGAGGTCCTGCTGCCGGGCCCATGCCTCTTGCTCCGATACGGCAAATCCGTACAACTGCCGTTCGACTAAGCTCCTCAGTAAAGACCTAATCCCTTAAATTCTATTAGCGTTGATGAGAGTCAGCCAGATGATATATCTTCGACTTCGGAGATTGCTTTGGGTATTTTCCTGCCCAGAACACGATGGTCGTCCTCCGTTACCAGAACGTCATCTTCTATTCTGATGCCGCCAAAATCCCGGTATTTCTCAACCAACTCATAATTAATATATTGTGAATTTTTTTGCGTTGCCTTCCATCGGTCGATCAGTTCGGGGATGAAATAAATCCCCGGCTCAACCGTTATTACAAAACCCGGTTCAAGGGCCTTAGCCAGCCTTAACGACTTGAAGCCAAACTCAGGATTGCGTTTGATCAAGTCGGTATAACCGACATACTCCTCCCCCAGTCCTTCCATGTCATGGACATCCAGCCCCAGCATATGCCCCAATCCGCATTGGAAGAACAATGTATGCGCTCCAGCCCGAACGGCCTGTTCGATATCGCCTTTCATTAATCCGAGGTCCTTCAGGCCGGATGTCAGTGCCCTGCAGGCAAGAAGGTGAATGTCTCTGAATTCCACGCCGGGCTTTACCGCTTCAATCGCTTTTTCCTGCGCGTTCAGAATGATAGAGTATATTTCCTTTTGTCTCTGGGAGAATTTTCCGCCAACGGGTACGGTCCTGGTAATGTCACTTGCATAGTGTAGGGACGATTCGGCACCGGAATCGTTGACGGCCATGTCGCCGGCCTGCATTTTGTTACCGTAATGGTGATTATGAAGCGTCTCGCCGTGGATCGAGAAAATCGTCGGAAAGGAAAGTGCCGAGCCATGTGATAAAACAACCGCCTGCATTGCAGATGCGACCTGTCTTTCATATACGCCGGGCTTCGACATTTTCATCGCGAGCGTTTGCATCTCGTAGGAAATATCCAACGCCGCTTCAATCTGTGCAATCTCCTGCTCGCTCTTTATTGACCGCTGGGCGATGACCGCTTTTATCAATGGCTCTGAGACATGTGGCGGCACGGCTGAGGGTGGTATCTTCAGCAACTGCTGTATTTCCAGGACATTCTCCGGTCGATATTGGGGGAGAAAATGGATTTCTCTGCCTTGCTTTGCGGCCTTGTTTAAGACGTCCGGCAACTTATCAAGTCCGGCTGTTTCGGAAATACCGGTCTTGCGGCATTTTTCTTTTAATGTCGGCTGCGGCCCGGTCCAGACTATATCGTCAACTGTCAAGTCATCGCCGAACATGCACTCAGTGCCCTTCTCGACGTCAATGACGGCAGCCAGCCCGGGGCAATCGAGACCAAAGAAATAGAGAAAGGAACTATCCTGCCGGAATGGATACTGATTGTCGGCATAGTTCATCGGGCTTTCTTCGTTGCCCAGGAAAAGAATCAGGCCGGCCTGGACGTCGGTTCGCAGGCGTTTTCTTCTTTCGATATATACATCCGCGGAGAACATATATCAATTACCTCCAGTTGGCTGTTGCTTTCGAGTAAGCAGGCTGACGACTATCAGGCATATAACTGAAAGCGTGATAGCAGGCAGGACTGCGTCGAGTTCCGCCATATCTCCAGGCAAGCTGTTTCGAATAAAATCGACTTCCGACCACAATAGAGTCACTACAGTACCAGTGGCGATTGAGCAAATAGCTCCGGTTTTTGTTGCCTTTTTCCAGAACAGAGCAGCCACCAGTACAGGAGTAACAGAGGAGCCATAGATCGTATACGCATAGAGCGCTTTCTTGAAAAAACCGGTGGTTTCGGCAAAGGCATGAGTCACCATATACGCGATTACGCCGAAGCCAAGTACAAGGATTCTGCTGATAAATACTACCTTCTTCTGACTGGCCTTAGGATTAATATAGGCCGAATAGACGTCGTTTATAAAAGTAGTGGCAGGCACAAGAAGAAACGAATCCGCAGTTGAGACAATAACACCGACAACAGTAATCATGAACAGAAGGCCAAGGGCGAAAGGCATATGATGACGTGCCGCATAGATCAGTATGTATCTGCCGTTTGCCGGATCCGGTGTCATACTGCCGGCAACCCATGCCGAGCCGATGATTAACAGTTCGATTATAAGGGCCGCGAAGATCAGGACAATAACGGCCCGTCTGGCTCCCTGTGCGTTGCGGCTGGCAAAAATACGCTGATATTGATTAGCATCACCCATAACAAGAAGAAACGTGGGCAGAAGATAATTGATAATCTGAACCGGGGAATAAACACCCCAGAACTGCATATGTGACGTTCTGCCTTCCATGGCTTCGTATGCGGCCTGCATACCGGCAAAGCCGCCAGCTTTGATTAAAAGGACCGGAAAGGCAATCAGCAGCGAGACGGTAATGATTGTCCCGGTGACAATGTCCATACTGGCAAGACTTTTCAGGCCGGCCAGCATAGTATAAACGATAATGAACGATCCTGCGATTATTGTTGCAGTTTCCTTGGTCACAGTATATCCGCTGATGACTTCAATGACGGCACCTCCGGCGTTGAACTGATAGCTGACGATCACCATATAGGCCATTATAAGGGCAATAACGGCCAGGAACCGCGCGACCGGACCGAATCTCGAACCGATTATCTCAGGGACACTCGAAGCTTCGATATTACGTGCCCTTGTGGCGATAAACGACAATAGAATCATGCCTGTGAAGGTACCGAAAGGAATGATCAGAGCCGCAGCGCCGGTGCGATAGGCCTCTTCGGCATTGCCGACGATAGAACCGGTCCCGATCCAGACAGCGAGCATCGTCAAGACCATAACCCACGGAGAAAGCGTGCGACCCGCTATGGCAAAATCCTGTTGGGTTTTGACCTGGCGTGATTTGTAGATGCCGATGCCTGCAAGGATAAACAAGTAGATGAATATCGCAATCAAATAGACCATTTGTACTCCACATCGTATTTAGGGATCAGAATTCATCCGGGTGTCCCTGGTGCTAATTCACAAACTGCTCTACGAAGTATTTGGGCGTCAGCGGCTCGCCGGTTGCTCGTTTAATCATGTCGTTCCAGCGATACAGGGCGCCGGGGCCAAAGACTTTTTCTCGCAGATAATCTCCGAGGATTTTCTCGCCTACATAGCTTACATCGCGCACTGTAGGGGCAGGCCCGCGTGCCTGCCCTGGGCTACCAAATGGGGTTGCCCCTACAATGTGATGGTGCAGTTGAGAGGCCAGCAATTCACCCATCATGTAATTGTGATAATAACACGGCGCAGATGTAAAATGCAGTTTGGAAGCCCATCCGGCGTCAACGGGTCCCGGCGGTCTTTTGATAAGCTGGTACTTTTCAACAAGCTGCCACCACAGGTTATTCAAATCCTGCTCGGGATCGGCGTAAAGCTGCTTTTCGAAGTTGTACATCACCAGTGCCCAGCGGGCAAAAAGGACCTGCTGAAAGCGAAGATATTTTTCACTGACTTCTTCTACCTCCATCCGTTCTTTCTCAGACAGATCGAGCATCTCCTGCATCCAGGCGGCATTGCGGCTCAGCCGGCCGAAAAACATCGCTATCGCCTCGGTAGTAAAACTGTGGGCCGGCTCCCGTAGCAGCCAGGGCTCATTACGATCGTGGTATTTGCTGTAAATCGCATGGCCCAATTCGTGCAATATTGTCTCCATCCAGCGTTCAGTATCTTGAAGATTGCACAAAATACGAACATCCCCCCGCCGGTCTATATCATGGCTGAAAGCGTGCGGATATTTACCTTTACGATCGTATAAATCACTCTTAGCGAGGATGTCATCCACAGGCAGGCCGACGCCGGCATAATATTTTTCCGCCAATTCCCTGATATCCCTGTCCTTGTAATAGAAATCCAGATCCTGTTCATAAACCAGCGGGGTCCTTTGAAAGAAAGGATCATGATAATGCCACGGCATCAAATCTCCGGCGGCAATGCCGTAACTGTCCGCCAGGATGACATCCAGCTCATTCTTTAACCGGGCGAACGGTTCGGTTGTTAATTCGCAAAGCTCATCGAAAATGCGATCAAGCTCTTTTACATTCTGCTGGCCCGTGACTATTGTAAGAGTGTGATAATTATCAAAACCAACTTTTCGTGCCGCTTCGTTACGCAGCTTGACCAGCTTGATGAGATCGTCAATAATCACATCCCCCACCTGTTTGCTGGCCTTCCACGCCAGTTCCCTTTTGCGGCAATCTTTTTCCGTTGTCAAAATGTTATAGATGTCACTCATGGTGACTTTTTTACCATCCATCGTTCCGCGAAAGCTGCTGAACTTTTCCTGGATTTTGCCGTCCAGGCCGACTATCTCTTCGAGCAGCTCCGGCGGCACCTGTTTCGGCAGGTAAGCGTAGTATAATTTATCCAACTGCCGGGCCAGCCTGGCATTTTTGATCCGGCCGGATTCTTTTATGTCCTTGATAAAGGCGAAATCCTGAGGGTCGCTGTAGAGCCGGCTTATCTCAAGCTGTAATTCGCTGTATCTGTCATAATATTCTGTTTTGCCTTTCGTCGCTGCATCCCAATAGGCAAGATTCGCTTCTGTTGTCAAAGGTTCGACTTTTGCGACATGAGCTTCTATAAACCGCTCCAATTGTTCTTGCTTGAAGGACGCCTTACGGTGCTGCTTAGCGGCGGGCCCGCAGCCGGCAAGAAAAACAAATGCAACAAATACAGTGAGCAAAGCAGATATTCTCTCCATAATAAACCTCCATATCAAAATTTGTAGGGGCAACCCCATGTGGTTGCCCAGAGCAGGCACGCGGGCCTGCCCCTACAGTAATCGCTGTTCGGTTCGGGCGATAATTTCGTTTTGCAGGTCCCGGCCTACTTCTACAAAGTAATCGCTGTAACCGGCGACTCTTACGATCAGGTCACGATGCTGTTCGGGATTCTGCTGGGCCTTCCTGAGCATTTCGGCGTCAATGACATTGAACTGGATATGATGGCCGTCAAGCTTGAAGTAGGATCTGATCAAATGAAGAAACTTATCTATACTTTCGCCAGCAAGCACCTGCGGATTGAATTTCATATTCAACAGCGTTCCGCCGGTGCGTGCGTGATCGATTCTGGCCGCTGACTTGACAACAGCAGTAGGCCCTTTCGTATCTGCGCCCTGGGTCGGCGAAATACCTTCGGAGACCGGCTCGCCGCTTTTCCTGCCGTTGGGCAGCGCGCCAACCACTGAGCCAAAATAAATATGAACCGTCGTGGGAAGAAGATTCACACGATACTTGCCGCCCTTGGTATTCGGGCGGCCGTTGAGCAGGTCGTAATAAACGTTAAAGACCTCTTCGGTAATTTCGTCCGCGTAATCATCGTCGTTGCCGTATTTGGGTGTATTGTAGAGCAGCTTTCGCCGCAGGAGTTCGTGTCCCTCGAAGTCAGCCTGCATCGCTTTTAGTAACTCATCCATCGAGATGTTCTGCTCATCGAAAACATGATACTTCACCGCAGCCAGCGAATCGGTTAATGTACCGATACCAACGCCCTGGATATAGGTCGGATTATACCTCGCGCCGCCATTGTGGTAGTCGAGCCCGCGGGCGATGCAGTCATCCATCACAACCGACATGAAAGGAGCTGGCATATAATTGGCATAGAGCCTTTCGACGATATTGTTGCCTTTGATTTTCAGGTCGATAAAATACCTGAGTTGCTGGCTGTACGCATTCATGAGCTGCCTGTAAGAAGCGAACGTGCGGGCGTCACCGGTTCGAGGACCAATCTGCTCGCCCGAATTCGGATCAACGCCGTCGTTGCAGGCAAGTTCGAAAATTTTGGGCCAGTTAATGTAGCCTGTCAGGGTGCAGCTTTCCTTGCCGAACGAGCTGACCGTTACGCAGCCGCTCGGACCACCGGTACGAGCATCTGTTATGTTCTTGCCGTCCTGGAGCATTTCCTTAATGATGACATCGGTGTTGAAGACGGAAGGCTGCCCGAATCCGGTGCGGATCACTTCACAGGCGCGCTTCAGGAACCGGTCGGGATTCCTCATGCTGATTTGAATGCAGGAGCTGGGCTGGGTCAGGCGCATCTCTTCGACGACATCCAGCATCATATATGAAATATCATTGACCGCGTCACCGCCATCGGCCGGCGTTACCCCGCCGATGTTAATCAATGCAAAGTCGGTGTAGGTTCCGCTTTGTTCCTCGGTAACACCAACTTTCGGCGGAGCGGGCTGGTTATTGAACTTTATCCAGAAACACTGCAGCAGCTCTCTGGCCTGCTGATCTGTTAAGTTTCCTTCCTGCAGGCCCTTTTCGTAGAACGGCAGCAAATGCTGGTCGAGCCGGCCCGGATTGAAGGAGTCCCATGTATTCAATTCCGTAATCACAGACAAGTGCACGAACCAGTAGGCCTGCAATGCTTCCTGGAAATTGCGAGGAGCATCAGCCGGCACGTGCGAACATACCTCGGCAATCCGTTCCAATTCGCCACGGCGAACGGAATCGGTTTCCTGTTGTGCAAGCTGTGCCGCTTTTTCAGCGTACCTTTGAGCGAATGTAATGACGGCATCGGCACAGATATCCATCGCCTGATATTCCTGATCCTTTTCATAAGCGCGCGGATCATTGAAATAGTCGAGTTTTTTCCGGTTCTCCGTAATGTCATTTTTAAATTGCAGCATACCTTTGCGGTAAATCTTATCGTCAAGGATAGCGTGGCCGGGGGCACGCTGCTCCATAAACTCGGTGAACACTCCGGCATTAAAAGCCTGATGCCACTTTTCGTCCATCGAGCCGAAGAGTTTTTCCCGCATGGTTTTACCGGCCCAGAAAGGAATGATTCTCTCGCTGTAGATTTTTCTAACATCTTGTGAGACCACAAAGGGGGTTCTTTCCCGGCTGTTGAGTATACGCAGGTCCTCCATAGAATGGCAGCATAGCTCGGGATAAGTCGGCGTGGCTTTCGGTGCCGGACCGCGCTCGCCGACGATTAATTCGCCATCGTTGATACATATGGTTTTGTTCTCCATCAGGTGCTTGAACGACAGGGCGCGGCAGACTGCAACAGATTCACGCTGGGGAATATCACTCTGGTAGAAATCGGTCATCAGCTCCGCTCGTTCGGTTGAAATGTAAGGCCGGGTCTCAACACTTTGTTTTTTTAGTTTTTCTATTCTTTCATTCATATCACTAACCACCAATGTTGACTTCGAATACATATTTGCTCAGATTCTCTGCTATCGAACTCATTTGTCCCTCATCGGGAGTCTCAGTCCGCATGGATTTAATCTCACCTGTGAGTCGAGCCGATTTTTCAATCCCTCCACGGTTAAAGGGCAGAATGTCTATCCTGCCGACTCCGGACAGTGACGCTGTAAATTTGCCCGTCGCTTCGATATTCGCCATCTCGTCATTGAAGCCGGGAATGATCGGGATCCTGATTACGATTTTCTTGCCCGCCTGCGCGATACGCCTGATATTTTCAAGAATCAAATTATTTCCTACGCCGGTAAAACGCTTGTGCATTTCATTGTCCATATGTTTGAGGTCGCAAAGAAACAGGTCGGCCCTTTTGGCAACTGATTTCACAATCTCCGGCTCCGCGTAACAGCTCGTATCCACCGCCGTATGTATATTCAAGGCTCGACATCGATTCAGCAGAGCCAGAAGAAAATCCGGCTGCATCAGCGGTTCGCCTCCGGAGAACGTAACACCACCGCCGGACTGGTCGTAGAATATGACATCCCGTTCAACTTCGGCCATGACCTCGCTAACGGTCGTTTCCCGCCCGATGATCTGCCTGGCACCGGCCAGACAGACATCCACGCATCGGCCGCAGAGCACACATTTCTCCACGTCTGTTACAGGACGGTTTTCAACAAGCGAAACCGCCTCATGTGGACACGCCTCTGCACATTGACCGCATCCGACACATCGGCCCTTACGAAAGCCGAGTTCGACATTAGCCTGCCAGCTTTCCGGATTATGACACCACAGGCACTTCAACGGACAACCTTTGAAAAACACTGTAGTACGGATTCCCGGGCCATCATGTATGGCGTACCTCTTGATATCGAATACAAGTCCTTTTGTATCTAATTCCGTTTGCGTGCGTTGGTGCATATTAAAAGTAAGTAGGGTGCGAAATTTCGCACCATTTAATTACATCGATAATAGATTGGTGCGATACATCGCACCCTACCATCAGAATACAAAATCCTGTAGTAAAAAGCAATTATCTTGATTGCTGTTTCGCAAATCCCCTGTTAATTACAGGATTTTGCGGCAAAAGAAAACCCCCGGCGGCAAACCGGGGGTTGAGTAAATGCTTTTGGAAACGAATAAGGTTACGCCGGACGGAGCTTTCTGAAGTTCTTGTAGCATAATTCGACGGCCTTCAGTGGAGGATAAACGTCTTTTTCTTCCTCGATTATATACCATTTTGTGCCGCCGATGGTCTCGCAGAGAGTGAGCAGCTCTTCCCAGGGGATGTCGCCTTCGCCGATAATGGCGTTCTTATTTGTTGCCGAGTATTCCTTCAGATGAATCGTAACGGCCCGTCCGGGGTATCGCTTCAAATAGGGAATCACTTCGCCGCCTCCAATCATGGCGTTGCCGGTGTCGCATTGCATGATGACGTCCTTGCGGGTGTTGCCGAAGAAGATGTCCCACGGTATCTGGCCGTCAACAGCTTTGAATTCGTGCGAGTGGTTATGGTAACCGACCATCATTTTGTGCGGTTCGACTTTTTCCGCCAGCTCGTTGAACATATCGGCGGCGTTCTTCCAGCCTTCGGCCGAACTGTATTTGTTCGGATCGAGCCAGGGGACTATCAGGTATTTGTTACCGATGATTTTGTTGAATTCGATGGTCTCAGGCAGGTTGTCGCCGAGCAGCGTGTCAAGCTGGGCATGGGTGCCGCAGCATTTCAGGCCGTTGTCATCGAGCAGCTTGCGAATGTCCTTTGCGCTATAGTCATAGTAGCCCGCGAATTCGACGCCCTGGTAGCCCATTTTGGCGACGGCTGCGATTGTGGCCGGCAGGTCCTTCTGACATTCCGCCCTGACGGAATACAATTGCAGGCCCAGCGGGATTTTACGCTTTGATTTTCCGAGCTTCATTTCTCCATTACAGCCGGAACCCACTGCACAGGCCGCTGCAATTGAAGCTGCGGTTGTCTTTAGAAACGTGCGGCGGGAGAGATTCGGGCTATTGTCTCTTGTATCCATAATCCTTTACCTCATTTAATGATTAACAGCATATTCCGGAACAACAATTACACGCGATGGTTCCTTGTCGATGTGATTGTAAGTTGAAATCGCCCTTGTGTCAAACGGAAACGTTTTTTCACGGCATGCGCCAGGCTGGACGGATTTAAACAGTAAATCGAAAGAATTTTGTGGTTTTGCCGGAACAAATTGTGTGTTATTATCTGGCAGTTTAGAGAAAGGTTACAAAATAAAGCAAGGTGTTATTCAAGGGTAAATCGGAAAGGATTGAAAATGAGACAGTTTGCGATTATAGTTATGGCGATGGCGGTGATGGCCTGGGTGATCGGTTGTGCGAGTGTCCGGACCACTGCTACAGACAAGCAGATGGAGAAGAAAATCGACGAGTTGCTTGCAAAAATGACGCTGGAAGAAAAGGTCGGGCAGATGACGCAGGTGACATTGGAGGTCGTAGCGGGCGAGACCGGGGAAGACGGATCGCTGAAGCTCGACAATAAGAAGCTGCAGGACGCGATTGTTACCCATCAGGTCGGATCAATATTGAACTGCGGCGGACAGGCGAGGTCCGTGGATAACTGGCTGGAAATCATCACGCAAATACAGGCTATGGCCACAAAAGAGACACGGCTGGGGATTCCCATTATCTACGGGATCGACGCGATTCACGGGGCGAACTATACCCTGGGGGCTACGATATTCCCACAGCACATCGCGATGGCGGCGACCGGCAACGTGAACCTGGTGAGGACGGAGGGCGAAATTACCGCCCTGGAGGTGCGGGCGTCGGGAATGCCCTGGAACTTCAACCCGGTACTGGGGCTCGCCAGAAATCCGATGTGGTCGAGGCATTGGGAAACATTCGGGGAGGACGCATATATCAGCTCCGTCATGGCGGCGGCCTATGTAGAAGGGCAGCAGGGCAGTGACATATCGCAGCCCACAAAGGTCGCGGCATGCATGAAGCATTACCTCGGTTACAGTGTGCCGCTGTCGGGTAAGGACCGGACGCCGGCATATATTCCGGAACGGCAGTTAAGGCAGCTATTCCTGAAGC
>Ga0268282_1000304_pt1 | contig 27008 bp, 18 predicted proteins | sample saktaG_12_FD_190133 | JGI IMG/M metagenome (GOLD analysis project Ga0268282, IMG submission 190133) | Saline water microbial communities from Sakinaw Lake, British Columbia, Canada - sak_2011_5_24_120m | ecosystem: Environmental > Aquatic > Non-marine Saline and Alkaline > Saline ...
AGGATTTCGATTCTGTCGCCGGCATGAACGATCAGTTTTTTGATAAGTTCAATGCCTTCGGGCGCGGTTCTTTCCTGGCCGCTGGTCAGAACACGGCTAAAATCAAGATCTACTAACTGATCGAGCACTTTCAGTGGGTCAGGAGTCACATCGAAAGCCCGATGAAATACGGTTTGCCGGCCCCGGGCGAGTTCGATGATCCGCTTACAGCGCTCTGCATCGACCGAGCCGTCGGGGGTGAGTATCCCGAAGACCAGGCCGTCAACATCATGCTCGACGGCCAGTTTCGCATCGTGCTGCATTACCGCCATTTCCGCCTGCGTATAGCAAAATCCGCCTGCTCTCGGGCGAATCATTACCATTATGGGGATATTCAATCTCTTCTTTGCTTCGATTATCGAACCCAGCGATGGCGTCAAACCGCCGAGCAGCAGCGAAGAATTCAACTCGACACGATCAGCACCGCCCCACTCTGCTTCAACGGCATCATCTACCGAACCACAGCATACTTCGATCAGTATTTTATACGACACGCTGATTATCTCCCAACCAAATGCACAAACAGGATAGGAACCACCCTACTAATTGATGAGTATCGGAACCCCAACGAGCAGCCGGCCGTTGTATATTGCGCGGGCCTAATCTTCCTCTTTTTTCTTCGCGTATTGGGCGACGATCTGCTGCTGGACGTTGGGGGGCACCAGTTCGTAATGGCTGAGCGTCATCGAGTAGCTGCCGCGGCCGCCTGTCACGCTTTTGAGCTGGCTGTTGTACTGCGTGACTTCCGAGAGCGGGACCTGCGCCATGATGACGATGAAATTGCCGGGCAGCACATCCTGGCCCTGGACCCTGCCGCGTTTGGAAGCCAGGTCGCCCGTGATATCGCCCACGTTATCTGCGGGGATGGTGATTTCTATATTGACGATCGGTTCGAGCAGGACGGCTTTTGCCTTCTGCAAAGCGTCAACGAACGCACCCTTACCCGCGGCACGGAACGCGACCTCTTTCGAGTCGACCGGGTGATATTTCCCGTCATAGACTGAAACCGCAATGTCCTGCATCGGGAAACCCGCGATGACGCCGTTCTGCATGACCTCGTTGATTCCCTTGAGGACGGCCGGCTCGTACTGGCCGGGGATTGAGCCGCCGAAGATGTCCCAGCCATACTGCAGCGGCGGGTCCGAGTTGCGTGCGGCCGGCTCGATGCGAAGGTAAACCTCGCCGAACTGGCCCGCGCCGCCGCTCTGCTTTTTATGCCGGTAGTGGCCCTCGGCCTTGGAGGTAATCGTCTCGCGATAAGGAATCTTCGGCTCTTTCGTAATGATCGACAGCTTGAATTGGTTTTTCATCTTTTCGAGCGTAACCCGCAGATGCAGATCGCCAAGTCCGCTGGCGACCAGCTCTTTGGTCTGCTGGTCATGCGTGACCTTAAAGCAGGGGTCCTCTTCGCATAATTTTTCAAGGGCAGAGCTGATTTTCTGCTCATCGCCTCTTGTGGCCGGTTCGAGCGCCAATGAATACATCGGCTCGGGCACGTCCGGCAATTCAAGCCTGCCGGAAACTTTGCCGTCGTGCACAAGGTCATCGACTCTCAGTTCCTCGACCTTGGCCAGGGTCACGATGTCACCGGCGATGCCCACATCGACAGGTTCGTTTTCGCCGCCCTGAGATTTCAGAATATGGCCCGGGCGAATACCTTTCTTCTCTTTGTTGCGCAGCATGTTGGTGTCTGACTTGATCGTACCGCTGAAGAGTCGGATAGTGGAGTATTTCATATTCGATCGCGGATCGAATCCCACACGAAAGACCAGACCTACCAGCGGACCGTTGGCGTCGGGGGTCAGCTCCGTCAAGTTCTCGCCGTCCTTGAGTTGAACGGTTTTTGCCTGGAGAGGCGACGGGGTATATTTCACAATAATATCCAGAAGCTCCTGAATCCCCACATCCCGGCGGGCATTGGTGAAAATTATCGGGATGAGCGTCCCGGCTTTCAGGGCCTCCACAAAAACCGAAGCGATTTTCTCGGCCGAAATTTCCTCGCCGCCAAGGTAGCTTTCCATCAACTCATCGTCAGCTTCGATAACGCTTTCGATCAGCTCGGTATGGGCCTCGGCAACGTTCATTAGAGGCGATTCGCCGTTCTCGTTTTCGATGCAGTCGATCACGGATGCCTTGTCCGCAGCGGGTAGATTCGCGCAGCGGCATTGCTGACCGAAAGTTTCCTGAATATTTTTTATCAATTCGGGTAAGATCACATTCTCGGCGTCCATTTTATTTATGACAATAATCCGCGGCATTTCAAGCCTGGCGGCCAATTCGGCCATTTTCCGGGTATTAGTCTCAATGCCGGCAGCGGCACTAATGACCAGCACGGCTGTCTCGGCTGCCGGTATCGCTTTGATGGACGGGCCGACAAAATCCGGATAGCCCGGCGTATCTATGATATTTATCAGCTTGCCGGCGTGCTTGGCATGAACCGTCGCCGATTGTATCGAATGCTGGTGCTCTTTTTCCTCGTCGTAGAAGTCGCAGATGCTCGTTTTTTCATCGACGCTTCCGAGCCGGTTTGTCGCCCCGGTTTTATGCAGCATCGCCTCAGCCAGAGACGTTTTTCCGCTCCCGCCGTGCCCTAAAAGAATAATATTCCGAATATCGCCGGTATTAGCCACTTTTGAGTCTCCAAAAAGCCAGTTTACGATTTCCAATAAAGCTAATGATAATACAACATTTCCGGGGCCAATGGAAAGGATTTTTTCAAAAAACAAAAGTTTAGCCCGCACCCCTGCGGTGCGGGGTTGTTTTTCAAGAAAATTTCCAAACCAGATTTTGATTTATTCTCCAAAAAGTGTTAGTCTTAAGTCTTTGAGAGGTCCGCACCGTGTAGAGATATTTTAGGAAATGGCGAAGAAATTGCCAGTCAATAGTGAATCGTGTATTAGCAGTTTTACGACGTCGCGTGCTTGGTAAGGGGTTGCATGATGAATACAAGAGCGCCGTACGCAAGAGCGCTCAATAGCAATATGACACACGCACGTATCAGGGTTGCGTAGCTTATGTTTTCTATGTTGGAGGTGCTAAAGCAGCCGCAACTTATTTCAAGGCCATGGTACAGAGCGAATGCAAGAGTGAACGTGAACATGGCGGCCATCCCGATACTAACCAGCAGTGCGCCACCAACAAAGATGCCGCCTACCAGACATACGCCGACCAGCAACTCGACCCAGGGTAGTGTAATTGCAACCAACATTCCAAGACTGGGACCGGCAATCTCGTAGTTATACACGCTGGAAAGAAAATCATACGGCTGGCGGATCTTCGGCAAGCTGCTCCAGAGGAACATGCATCCGAGGCCTAAACGCACAATTAATACGAAGGCAGAAAACAATCGTTCTTTTTTCAGTATGTGGATTTTCATAGCGATACTTCCTCTATGTTCTCATTTTCCGTTTCTGATTTATCTTCTGAGACAGCCGGAAGAAATTGTTTTATTTGTTCACGCGGGTTCTGTATATACTGCTTTCGATGTTTATATAGCTCAAGTCGCTCGCTGATTTGCATTGTAAACTCCTTATTTCGCGTGCGGTCGGCGAACGTCAGCGCTCTTTCGGCCAATGACACTGCTAAGCTGAATTGTCCTCTCGCTGCGTATGCCGCCGCCAATGTATCAAGGATTTCCGGATTTCGATTCATGGTCAGTTCCGAGGCCCGTTCGGCAAGACGTAAAGATTTGTCGGCATCTCGAACCTCCGGGTCAGGGTGGGTGGATAGGAACCACGCCAGCTCTTTCAAGTAAATCAGGCTGGCGGGACTTAGACGCACGGCCTCTCGAAGACTCCTTAGCCCCTTATCAGGCCAGCCTCCCAATATCAAAGCCATGCCAAGGTTATAGTGTGCCCCAACCAACTCGGGATTTGTCTGTAAGACCTTGCGGAATTGTTTGATTGCCTCTTCGTATTGACCTTTTGATTTGAGAATAAGACCTAAATTGAGGCGCGCCTCAGTATAAAATGGATCAATCTCCAGGGCCTTACGATAATGACATGTCGCCTCGTCAATCTTATCATTAAGCCTTCTAAGTTCAGTAGCGAGGTTGAAGTGCGCGAGGGCAAAGCGAGGCGCGATCTTGAGGGCTTGGCGGAATTGACTGATTGCCTCATCAGTTTTGTTCTGCCACGATAGTACTACCCCCAGATCGCTGTGTAACATAGCAGACCGTGGGCATATTGTCAACATATGCTCATAGAGAAGCACAGTATCGCGCCAGTAATATTGATACCCACGTGCGGCAACGGCCTCGGCCCCGGCAAGCGTCAGCAAAACAACCATTACTGGAGCACAACCGGCAATTGTCTTTCGTCTGCAACTAAAAGTTTGAAACCAAGCCAGAAATGATGCAATTAGTATCAGCAAGCCCAATATGGGAAGGTAGGTATACCTGTTAGCTGCTATTACGGGTGTAACTCCTATGATGCCCATAGTTGGCAAAATCGCAAGGAAAAACATTAGCCAACAAGTGATTAACGCACGTGTCCAACGCAATGAGATAACAAGCAAAGGAATCAAGATGCACATCCCAACGATACCTGTAAGCACCATGCGGTAGGTAGAGTACCCATAATACGCAGAGAGGTTAACCGGCCATACGATTTTGTACAGATAAAAAACGGTATTGTGACAAAGTATGAGCATGACGTCCAGTAGATTATGCTGGCCCGGCAACCGCACATTGCCCGACCGGCTTTGAGAAATGCAGGTTATGACGGCGAAAAGAGTTCCAACAGCAAATAAAGGGAGCTTTTCTATAACCACCTTCCAACGAATGCGCTTGAGTGGCCAATAATCCATCAATAGCATCATCGCCGGCAATGGAACCGTAATCGGTTTGGCCAACAGGGCAAGCACGTATGCAACAAAGCAACCGATGAAGTATCTCTTTTTGCCAAGACGGGCAAAACGTACATATAAGATGATGGACGATAGCGCAAAAAAAGTAGCCAGCAATGTCTTGCGTTCACTCAACCAGCAAATAGAATCGACCGTCATAGGATGCAACCCGAAAAGTAAGCCTACCCCCGCAGCAACAAGCGCCTGGCCGAATAGAAGGTAAAGCAATACGGCCACCAGTGCGGTATTGGTCACATGTAGCAGAAGACTTGTGCGATGAAAGGTCCTGAAGCTGTTAGTTCGCCCCGCGAGGCCGCTATCAATCATCAGTGATATCATTGTCAACGGCTGGTAGTAACCTTTGACTGTGGACGGCTTGAGGACCTCGGCAAAAAACCGCCGGGCCGAGGCCCAACTGGGATTTTTTACGAGTGCATTATTCGTAACATACATATGGTCGTCGTGAAATATTGCCCGGGCAGACAGCGCCGGCATATGTACGAGGAAAACCGAAATACAAACAAAAATAAGCAGGTACACAAAGAGTTGCCTCCGGGAAGCCGATCTCTGCGAAATGATTTCGGGCTCGCTTAGCACGTCCTCTTGTCTTGGTAGGCTCATATTATGTTTGTTCGTGTCTTTCACCATTTTGTTTGCCAAAAGTTTTCTTAGTAGGAGGCTCGCCGTTTTTGTCAATCCATTCGGCCCAGCCTCCCTTGAATATCGAGATATCGGAAAAACCATCTGAGACAAGCTTAACCGCTACCCTCTCGGCGAATTTGCAGCGGGCACTCTGACAATAAACTATAATGCAGGCATCGTTTGTAATCTTGGACGTCACCGATTGATACTCCAAATCATTCGCATCAATCGGTACACTGATCGCCCCTTCCAGATGTCCTATCTTGAAATCACGAGCAAGTCTGGCGTCGATAAAAATTGTATCGGTATTAAGCCGCTTGCGAACTTCCTTCTCGCTTACCTTTGGGATGAAATTGCCCGCATGGCCTCTTTGGAGCGAGGCTACAGCGTTAGTGTTGGCCAATAAGCCGCCATCGTAAGTGAAATGGTAGATCATCCCGCACAACAGGGCCACAATCCCGATGGCCGTGCCTTGGGCTACAGAAAGGCCCAATTGCCAACGTCGAGACAAAGGGTACGTAAAGACAAGGCATAGCCGCCTCGCTAATTGAACAATTATAATCGCTAAGATCCCAATTACCGCATAGACGATTAATCTATCACGCTGGATATTAAATATGGCGTCGATGTCAAATGGTTTGGCCGAAACAAACAGTGCGAGGCCGTCCCATAGCGGAGCCACCTCGTAAAAAGGAACCAGCCTTGGTGATTCAGGAGGATTGAACAGCTTCGCCTGGCCGTTTTGGGTTCCCATGAACAGTTCGAAGTGGTCGTACTGATCAGACTCACCATTGGATTTGACATGAAGAATGGCCGGATAAGGACTATTACGGAGAACGCGCGTGGTGAGCCGTGCAGCGATTCCCGCATGAAATCCATAGTCGTGTGCTGCTTTCTGAAGTTCAGCCAATGAACTGCCTTTACGCGAGCCGAAGTAATCGGTCTTAACCAATTCCCGAAAATCTATCTTCTGTCCGGTCAATTTCAAAATACTATAAATACAGTACAGACCACAGTGGGGGCGCAGTTGGTCACGGTTGGACGAGACGGATTCAGAGGTCTCTGTTGACTGGCCATCATTGGCAACCGCTTTGACCGAATCACCAGTGGCAGACTGCGGCAACGATTTGCCCTGACTCCCTAAAGGAGATTTGCCCGGTTCGAGATGCTCCTTATCGGTCATGTGCGCCTCAGAGCCTTCTTCTAAGATTGCTTGCTCAGTTGACTTATTGTCAGCTTCCAAAGCAGATAGAGCCGATTGTTGTTGATCCCCATCGGTAGTAATCTGCTGAGATTCATCTTGCGATACAGGTTCAGAGACATCGCTTCTTAAGCCGTTAGCCAGCATGGAAGGAACCTTGTCCTGAGCAACCATGTCATCTACTATCTTGTCGATCCTTGCAATTGCTTTCTCGTTGATTCTCTTTATCAGTTTGCCGTCCTGCCACGTGTACACTATGTTAAGCACGGGCACAATAACTGTTTTTGTCCCGTTCGGGACATCAGACCCGACAAAAGAGCGAGATGCTTCGTGATCCGGGTTAGGAATCATCTCATTTACTTTGAAATGTATTTTGCCTGTATATGGCTTTGCCTCCGGATTGTCACGTAGCTGCCGGCCCGACATCTCCGCTTCCACAGGAAACCACAAACCATCAATCTGTTCAAAACGAATGATTTCCAGCGTATTGCTGTAAATCTTTTTGTTGGTGGGCTTGTCATATTCGAAATGGTTCTCATCTTTGCTGAGCCAGATGTGTGCTCTGGCAATATTGTAACCATGCTGTGGATCTATCCAAAGCGTATAGTCGCCATACTTCGTTTTGGCGTCGATAACATGGCACTTGACTCCACCTATCAACTCAGGTTCACTCCGAACGGATATTTCGCGGGCATTGCGAAGCACCTTATCAATACGCTCGAAAGTGCCTATATAAAAGCCCATCAAACAGGCGGCATCGTGTTTGTATCTAAGGGAATTCAACTCCCAATCCATAACGGATTGATCCGCGTCTTCAAATCTGTCAACGTAAACCAAACCCGGTTCATTATTGCCTTTCTTCCGGTACTTTATGTATCTCTGCCCATCCCACGTGAGGCTTATGTAAGTGGAGTTGCTTTGAAGAATCTGTTCCCCGCCGTAATCACCCCATTTATGGACGCGACTGCTGGTTCGTTCATCATCAAGGCGTAGTTCACAAGATCTAACTCTCTTTTCTACCTTTTCTCCGACCACGCCGATTTCGGCTGACATCTCGTATCTAATAATCCATGACCGGATCTTGTCCTGATTTGAAGCGTATCTATCAAGCAGTTCGTTAGCGCTTGGATGATTCCCAGCCAAGGCTGACTTCAAAGTCATCAAAAGCAATGAAATGATCATCATTCGCTTACACATATATCTTCTCCGACAGTAACAGCTACCATTGTTCCTATAATATTATCGCATTATTCGGCAAGTGTTTGCATCCCGACAGGCCATAATCCGAAATTAAAGTTGGGCGTCCCTGAAAGACGCCCAACTTCAATCAAAACCAAGACCATCAAAGGTTACATACTGCACCGTGGAGTTTTACCTCACACATCATGTAATCACCAAAATCGGCCAATTCTCCTGAGCATACCTGGCCGGCTGATGTTCCATTACCGCTCCAGGTTACGGTAGTACCTTGTGCTGCCACAAAACCAGTGAAAGCTCCGCCATAACAATCATAGCCTGAGGCACTTGTGCAATAAGCAGTAAAAGTTCCGCTACATTGGTCATAGCAGTTCCCCACGCCCGGCCCCAGTGTGCAGGCCAAGTTTAGTGGTCCACAGTTCCAATCAGTGTCACAGGGTCTAGGCCAGCCAGACCTTGTGTACGGCGTCCAGCCTCCGGTAAATAATTCTCCACTCACGCCTACCGGTATCGATCCAGCCAGAAGAACTATAAGGCCGATGGCCAATCCAAAGAGTACCGCTATTTGAGATATACCTGATCTTTTCATTGTAATAACTCCTTTTCAGAAATATTCATCATCATAAAAATTTGAAAATCTATCTCCACACAACAAGAATACATATAAAATTGAGAGCAACGAAACTTAATACCTAATCTAATGTTCTCATTGGCAACACCTCCTTTCTTATCTCACTTTCATCGAAAAACAATTGCTCTCTATTTATAATTGTCCGAAAATCACAAAATTCGACAAAGATAATTCGTACTTTTCTGGGGTGATTGCGGAAGTGTTTTATAAGGAAAGATTTATAAGCAAAAAAAACTTTTTCTTGCTACTATTCTGTGCAAGATGGCTTTTTCTGTGAGAAGCTCTTTTATTTAGTAGTCTTTGAAGTTTCTCATCCACTCCGGCCATTCTTCGGGCTTTGCCCCGCCGGCTTTTGTCCATTCGTTTGCCGTGTCGAACTCGCGATGCCACTTCAACGTCCACAACTCCTTGAGCCCAACCTTCCTTATAGACCAATCCATAAAAAGCCCATTTACGTACCCATCGTGCCGGTTAATGCAGAAATTCTCAAGACTTATAGGCTCGTGAATAGGAGTATCATCTGGGTTCCGGCAAGTAGGCACAGCATCATGCCCTGGAGGGGCAATATTATCAACAATCCACCAATTGTTCACCCAGCAAGCATCCAAGTATATTGGTATATTGTATGCCCCCTTTACATCGGAGGTTCTCCAGTACAATCGGGATTCCGTGTTGGAATCTGCAGGCAGGCCGGACCAATAAACGAACTTGTTTATGCCATAGCTGCCATACCCATTCGGCAGGAATCCTTTAGGCCAGCACCTACCCCATGCCATAAACGTTCCGCCTACGGGTTTAACATTATCTTCACCGGTTGGATTTACAGGCTTTGTGGCCAAAGGACAACACATTATACCCTCGATTCTGGTGCACTCATCCATATCCAAACTCTCACTATCACCATTCCAACCCCATAACATATAAAGCGTATATGTAAGAGTCCAATTAGGTTGTAATGTCCGGCTCGGTAAAGAACCGTCATTATCTTGTGTATATGTAGCCCAGATAGTGCCCCATTGTCTCAGGTTCGACTGACAGACAACCGCTTTAGCCTGCTTCCTTACCCGTTGAAGCGCGGGCACCAATATCGCCAGCAACAGCGCAATAATGGCTATCACAACCAATAGCTCGATGAGTGTAAATCCCGCTCTTTTAGAAATGCATCTTCTATTTCGCCCAGCCAACAATCCGCTTTGCCGATTGGGAATCCTTATTTCAACCGGCGTATAACCTTTTGCCCCGCACATCATAATTCTCCCTATATTACAGTCATTTTGCCTGAGGTTTACGGACAGAAATCCGCCTTCGGAGAATTCCATATCCTACGGATATCTCCGTGCAAACCCCGGGCACGGTAAGTTAGGTGCGGTTAACAATAAGACGATTCGAGGAAGTTTTACGTTCTATGATGTATTACGCTTTCAATAATATCGTATACAAAAGCAAGAAAAAATCAAGAAAAAAATTAAAAAATTAATCTTTTTTGTTTTTTACGGCTTCTCGCATGGCCTTCTCAGCCCTCTCCAACCGTTTGTAGAAAGCGCCTATTGAGCATCCAGCCTTTTTTGCGGCCTCTTTCGGGCCAAGGCCTTCTACAAATCTCAACCTGATGGCTTGGCGCTCTTTGGGGTGCAATCGGGTTATCGCATCTTCAGTGATTCTCTCGAACTGCTGATGGATATCATAGCCGGGACGAATGGTATCAATCGAGCGAATAAAAACAGTTTCCGACGAACTTATTTTTCTTTTTCGTCTGTAATACCTTCGGATTATGTTGCGGGCGATACCCAGGAGGTACGACTTTACTTCTGTGCGGCCGTCATAATGGCCTTTGCCCGCACAAAGTTGAATAAATACTTCCTGGGCCAGGTCTTCCGTATCTGTAGCAGAGCTAATATAGGAGGCAATATAGGACTCGATCTGCTTATGGTATTTTAGATAAAGGGTAGCCAAAGCTCTTCTGTCTTGATGACAGACTACCCGTGTTAATATTAGTCTTTCGGCAATATCAGGCGATTTCGAACTCATGAACCGCTGCGCCACTTTCTCCCAACTTGAAAATTTGGATTTTAAGCCCGCTTTTTATGCACACACACCCGCTCTCTCTTACTGTAGCGATTCTGAACCGGGAAATGTTGATAGTCTTTTTGAGAATTTCCAATTTTTTTTTGTTTTTGTGGCTGGAATATTTTGAAAACGCATCCCTCTTGTTCATGAATGGTGCCGGAAACCGAATTTTCCGCCCACCGATGCGGATATCAACGTTGTCCTATTGATGAGCAGTGTTTTGCAGCGGGAGGCTCTCTTTTTTAAGGATTGACATGCGTGTGAAAATATCATATATAAAGCGTTTTTGAGTCAACTTTAATGTTAGTAGGAGAACTATAGAATGTCAGAAAAACGCGTATACTTCTTCGGCGGCGGAAAAGCCGAAGGCAATGCCAAGATGAAAGTGCTGCTGGGCGGTAAAGGGGCGAATCTCGCTGAGATGACGAGCCTCGGTGTGCCTGTGCCGGCGGGATTTACTATCGCTACGAAGGTCTGTGATGAATATCATAAATCCAAGGGAAAATGGCCGAAAGGGCTGGCGGCGGAAGTCGACAAGAACCTCGCGAAGCTCGAAAAGGCCATGAACGCCAAGCTCGGCGACCCGAACCAGCCCCTCTTAGTAAGCGTAAGAAGCGGAGCCGCCGTATCGATGCCCGGAATGATGGACACCATTCTTAATTTGGGGCTGAATGATGACGTGATTGCGGGGATCATCAAGAAGACGAAGAATCCCCGGTTTGCGTATGATATTTATCGCCGGTTCATCGATATGTTCGGCGACGTAGTTATGGGCTGCAGCCACGAATACTTCGAAGAGGTAATTCACGCCGCGAAGGAAAAGGCCGGCGTCCAGCTCGACAACAAACTCAGCGCCAATCAGCTAAAAGACGTCGTCGACAAATATAAAGCCGTCTACAAAAAGCACGTCGGCGAACTCTTCCCGCAGGACGGCAAGCTCCAGCTCACTCACGCCATCAACGCCGTCTTCGGCTCGTGGAATATCGCCCGCGCGGTCAAATATCGCCAGCTCAACAACATCACCGGCCTGCTCGGAACCGCCGTCAACGTCCAGGCGATGGTCTTTGGCAACATGGGCTCCGACTGCGGCACCGGCGTCTGCTTCACCCGCAACCCCAGCACCGGCAAGAAAGAGTTCTACGGCGAGTTCCTGATGAACGCCCAGGGCGAGGATGTCGTCGCCGGCATCCGGACACCAATTCCGCTGATAAAATTAAAAAGGGTAATGCCCAAGGCTTACAAGCAGCTCACCGCCCTGATGACCCGCTTGGAGAAGCACTACAAAGACATGCAGGACATGGAATTCACCATCCAGAATAAGGTGCTCTACATCCTCCAGACCCGAACCGGCAAGCGTACCGCCGAAGCAGCCGTCAAGAACGCCGTGGACATGGTCGCCGAAAGACTCATTACCAGGAAGGACGCCGTCACCCGCGTCACGCCCGAGCAGTTGGATCGCCTGCTGCATCCGCACTTCGACCCGAAAGCCAGGCGTACTGTAATCGCCAAGGGCCTTCCGGCCTCGCCCGGCGCCGCCGTCGGCCAGGTAGTATTCACCGCCGAAACCGCCGAAGCATGGAACGCCAAGGGCAAGAAGGTCATCCTCGTCCGGATAGAAACCAGCCCCGAAGACATCGGCGGCATGGACGCGGCGGTCGGTATTTTGACTGCCCGCGGCGGCATGACAAGCCACGCGGCCGTCGTCGCACGCGGCATGGGCAAATGCTGTATTGCAGGTGTCGGCGCACTGAATATCAACTATGCAACGAAGAAATTCACCCTCGGCAAGCTGACCGTCAAGGAAGGCGACTGGATGAGTCTCGACGGCTCCTCAGGCGAAGTAATGACGGGGCAATTAGCTACCGTCGAGCCGACCTTGAGCGGCGACTTCGGCAAGTTCCTGAACATTTGCGACAGCGTCCGCAAGCTGGGCGTCCGCACCAACGCCGACACGCCGGAAGATTCCAAGCGTGCCAGAGACTTCGGTGCCGAAGGCATCGGCCTTACAAGGACCGAGCACATGTTCTTCGAAGGCGACAGAATATGGCCCGTCCGGCAGATGATTCTCGCCGCCGACGATTACGCCATCATGCTCGCAAAGGTCGAAGCAGCTCCAACCGCTAAAGAGAAAAAGGCAATCGAAAAGGAATACGCAACCGCCAGAAAGCAGTTCGAAGGCGCATTGAAGACGCTACTGCCATATCAGCGAACCGATTTCGAAGGCATCTTCAAGGCCATGGCCGGACTGCCGGTTACGATTCGTCTGCTCGATCCGCCGCTGCATGAGTTCCTGCCGCAGGATACCAAGAGCCAGGCGGAGATGGCAAAGAGACTCAAAGTCAAACCCGCCGTCGTCAAGGCAAAGGTCGAACAACTGCACGAGTTCAACCCGATGCTCGGCCACCGCGGATGCCGTTTGTCGATTACATATCCAGCAATTGCCAGGATGCAGGCAAGAGCCATTATCGAGGCGGCGCTGAACGTCAAGAAGTCCGGCAAGGTAGTCCTGCCCGAAATCATGGTCCCACTCGTCGGCGCAGTCAAGGAGCTTAAGCTGGTCAAAGACGAAATCGTGGACGAGATCAAGCAGGTCTTCAAAGAGAAGAAAGCCAAAATCAAGTATATGATCGGCACAATGATCGAGGTCCCGAGGGCGGCCCTGACGGCCGACGAAATCGCCACCGAGGCCGAGTTCTTCAGCTTCGGCACAAACGACCTGACGCAGATGACGATGGGCTTCTCGCGAGACGATGCGGGCACGTTCCTCGGCGAATACGTCAATAAGGGCATTTACGCCGCAGACCCGTTCCAGCAGCTCGACCAGACAGGCGTCGGCAAGCTCGTCGAAATGGGCACAAAGCTCGGCAGAAAGACCAAAAAGAAACTGAAGGTCGGCATCTGCGGCGAGCACGGCGGCGAGCCCAGCAGTATCGACTTCTGCCACCGTGTCGGCATGAACTACGTCTCATGCTCGCCGTTCAGAGTCCCGATAGCAAGACTCGCCGCGGCTCAGGCAGCAGTAAAGTAAATGATTATTGATTATTGATGATTGATTAATGATTATTTGCGAACGGCTATTGACGAATTTGCTTGATTATTGACGTTAAATAGCATATAATATGATTATTAACTGTTGGGAGAGCCGCCGAAGTGCGATAAGCGCAAGGCGGACAGCGGTTAACCGGAAAAAGGCCTGGTAGGCATCGCCCGCCAGGCCATTTTTACAGTCCAATCGCCAGGTCGGCAATTGTTTCATAGAGGAATTTTGAATTTTATTGATTTTTCATTATTTCTGTGTATTTTGCAGCTTAAGGTGTGAAGCAGTTTAAGGAAAAACGATAATGGACCGTTCCGATGTGAAAGAATTGTACTTTATTTCCCTTATTTCCAATGTTCAATCTATTATTGAACATGGGATATTGTCTCATAATAAGTCAGTTAAACTACCTCATGATGATTCTATCGCCATGCAAGAAATGCAGGAGAAGCGTAAGATCAAGAAAATTCATGGAACGAACAAGAAACTGCACGATTTTGCTAATCTCTATTTCGATGCTCATAATCCAATGCTAAGCAGACGCAGAGATCAAAATACCAAAATCAGCGTGCTTCGTATAAATGCAGAAGTTATAGATTTACCTAATGTTATAATCGCCGACCAAAACGCTTCGAGCGATTATGTTCGCTTTTATCCAGTTTCAAAGGGTTTAGCGGCAATCGATAAAGATAGACTTTTCGCACAATATTGGACACATCGAGACAATCAATATGAGGAGTGGGCACACAAGTCCGTGAAGTGTGCGGAAGTTCTCGTGCCGGACAAAGTAGAACCTCAATACATATTGGATGCCTACGTAGCAAATCAGACAGCCCTCGATGCTTTTAAGAAACTCAGGATGGGATTGACCGTATGTATTAAAAGTGATATATTCTTCTAAGAGACCGACATGAAGATTATAGTGGGCGATATATTGAAATCCAAGGCACAAACCCTTGTCAACACCATAAACTGTGTTGGGATAATGGGTAAGGGGATAGCTCTGGAGTTCAAGAATCGATTCCCTGAAATGTTCAAGGATTATGTGCAGCGATGTGAATGTCATGAAGTACACATCGGACAGCCCTATATCTATAAAAGCCTATTCGGCCAGCAAATTTTGAACTTCCCAACCAAAGAGCACTGGAAATCCGTTTCAAAAGTGAGTGACATTAAGAAGGGTTTGGATTATCTCTTAGCGCATTATAAGCGTTGGGGTATTACTTCTATTGCTATGCCTCCTCTTGGGTGCGGGAACGGTCAATTGGAGTGGAAAGTCGTTGGGCCCTTGATCTATGAGCGTGTTAAAAAAATGGATATACCTGTGGAGATGTACGCCCCATATGGCACAAATCCTGCTGAACTGTCAGAGTCATTTCTGCAAAATCCAGGGAAAACAGTTAAAGCGAATCATAATGGCTTCCGAAATGACCGGCTCGCATTCAATCCTGCCTGGGTAGGTCTTGTCGAGATTTTGCACCGGATTGAAAAACAACCTTACCATCGGCCCATCGGTAGGACAATTTTTCAAAAGATCGCCTATGTAGCTACGGAACAAGGATTGCCAACGGGATTTAGGCACCAAAGATCGAGCTACGGACCATTTTCTAAAGAACTTAAGCTAGCCGAGTCTAAGCTGATAAACAGCAACCTATTGCAGGAAGAACGTTTGGGCCGAATGTTCGAAGTTAAGGTAGGCCCGGCTTACGAAGTATATCGGAAACGTTATGACTCTTTGCTGGAAAAATACATTCACATAATTGAAAAGACCACAGACTTGTTTATGAGAGTGGACACAATGCAGGCGGAAACACTCGCCACAGTAATATTTACAGCAATTGCACTCAAGCAAAAAAACGATTCACCAGTCTCGGAAATGGATGTCCTTGAAGCAGTGATGAAATGGAAACAGCGAAGGAAACCGCAATTAGACAAAACCATAGTCGCATCGACTATCCGCAATCTTGGTATGCTGCAATGGCTCGATGTGCAACCTGACGACAGATTACCTGTGTCTGAAGAAAGTGAGATATACGTTTGAGAATATTTTACGCTACGTAATATGTAATGTAATACCACACCATTGGGGTAGAGGAAGTCGCTGTAAAAACTCATCGCAGGGAGAGAATTTAAGGAGTAAGGCAAGAATTAAACATGCATAGCATCTTTTCTCTGCCTGTTGGGTATATTGTGACATGCGTTTTATTTCTAACCTGATTACTCAACGGATTTTACCTTGAGCGAAATCAACGGGAAAGAAGAAATTCTTTAGCAACGTTTACAGATTCGTTGTATTATAGTCCGGTGTGGGCAAGAAAAAACAGGTGACTTCGGGCCTGTCGAAAGGAATTGATAGATATTTACTTTTGGAGAATTGGTATTATGGATAAAGGGATTATTTGTCGCCGTGTTGTAGTTGGGCTTGCTGTTTGCGTTTTGATTTTCGCTATCACATCCTGTTCGAGTCAGAAGGAGGCCAAGGTACAAATGGAAAGAGACCAGATTATCATCAATAAGCTTCAACATGCCGAACGCTATTTCAACATGCACCCGGCGTTCGAAAAGGCGTTTGCGTTTCTGCGGCAGGATGGATTGGCCGAGTTGCCGGCCGACCGTTATGAAATCGACGGCGACCGTTTGTTCTGCATGATCAGCAAAGGCCCCGGCCGGAGCCGCTCCGAAGCGAAACTGGAAGCGCACCGCAAATACATAGATATTCAATATGTCATCGTCGGGACGGACGAGATGGGCTTCAAGCCAACCGCCGGCTGTAAGGTGATAGATACAGAGTATGACGCGGATAAGGACATTATGTTTTTTAAAGACCAGCCGGATAGCTGGACACCGGTGCCGGCCGGCTCGTTCGTTATCTTCTTCCCAAAGGATGCCCACGCCCCGCTCGTAAGCAGCGGAGAAATCCACAAAGTCGTTTTGAAGATTGCCGTCGAATAAAAGGCAAAAGGCACCCGGCAATGAATTGCCGGGCTAAATATGGGGGAAATTCGGCTGGGCAAATTCTCCGTGATATTTTCGAGCGGCTTTGTCATAAGCTTTGGCGGCTTCAATTTCATTGCCGAAATAGCCGAGGTGGTGGGTTTTGTGATCGCAGGTTATCTGGGCGGCCCATTTCTTACATTTTTTGTGCCAGTGGACGCCTTTGTATTTGGAGCTTTTATGCCGAGTGGCGCGGAGGTTCCGGCAATTTTCGGCGAAAGTGCAGATGCGCAGGTTTTCCTTGCGATTGTTCAGGCCGTTATGGTCGATATGGTCCACGACCAGATGGTCCGGAGCGTTCATTATCTGGCGGTGCATTTTGATGCTCCTGCCGCCGGCTTTTCGCACGGCGTAGAAATTCCCGCCCGTACCCTCGGCGAACCATGTATATTTGCTCAGCCATAAGTAATCTTCGGCATCGACGACAGTGAACAGGCCGCGAGTCAGAGGAATGAGACGCGGCTTTTCATTCCGCGGATTGGCGAAGCATGATGGATAGAAATTTTCGCATTTCTGCTGCAGCGGGCGGATGGTCCACCTGCCTACGGAACCTTGTTTCTGCCGGCAGATCAGGACCGCTCTGCCTGCACCGGTGGCATACGTTGAAAAACAACAATTATCACATCTTTTTTCGTGAGCCATGAGTTATCCCCCCCGTGGCAAGCTGAATTGTGTTAAATATATGGGGTAAATGTGTATTATTAAAGCTAAAACCCCATTTTAGGCGGTATTGTACCATAATTAGCCGGATTTTTCAAGAGAATTTTCCTGCAAGCTGTAAGACTCAAAGGCCTTTTGCACGATTTTTAGCGATGGGCATTGACATAAATTAGCCGGCCTGATAAAATTCAGTTTTTAGTTGGAGCAAGATTTGTGGTGAGAGTAGCTCAGCTGGTTAGAGCACCGGATTGTGGATCCGGGGGTCGCGGGTTCGAATCCCGTCTTTCACCCTTCTGGAGAACATGGGGGATAGATATGTGCCCGGCGTTCTGATCGTGGAGATGAGCAGCAGCGGCATCCCGGCAGCAACCGGCAATCCTGAAAACGAAGAAGGAGAAACAAAATGAACAAACGCAATTCTTATTCAAACCTGTCGTTAACTCTTGCTGTGCTGGCTGTTGTTTTGGTTAGCCTTGCATACGCAGCCACAAGCACGGGCGCCGAGCAAGCGTTGAATAAGCCGCCGAAAGGCTTTGTCGCCCTGTTCAACGGCAAAGACCTCGCCGGCTGGAAAGGGCTTTTGAAAGGTCCGTATGACAACCCGTCAACAAGGGCAACGCTTACGCCGGACAAACTCAAGGAACTGCAAAAAGAAGCTGACGACAACATGAGGGCGAACTGGAAGGTCGTCGATGGCGCGCTCGTATTCAGCGGCAAGGGACGCAGCCTGTGCACTGCAAAAGATTACGGCGACTTCGAGATGTTAGTGGATTGGAAAATCCTGAAAGACGGCGACAGCGGCATTTATCTGCGAGGCTCACCCCAGGTTCAGATATGGGACACGCAGCGACCAAACGCCGATGTCGGTTCGGGCGGTCTGTACAACAACCAGAAGAATCCGAGCAAGCCGACGAAAGTCGCGGATAAGCCCGTCGAGCAGTGGAACACGTTTAGAATCTTCATGATCGGCGAGAAGGTCACGGTTATGCTGAACGGCCAGATAGTCGTCGACAACGTAATCATGGAGAACTACTGGGACCGAAGCATACCGATTTACCCGACGGGCCAGATCGAGCTTCAAAATCACGGCAACAACCTGTACTTCAGGAACGTTTTCATTCGTGAAATACCGCGCGAAAAAGGCACCAACCAACTGACCGCGCAGGAGAACGCCGAGGGTTTCAAGCGGCTGTTCAACGGCACCGACATGACAGGCTGGGTCGGCAATAAGCAGGGCTACGTCATCAAAGACGGCATTATGATTTGCGATCCATCTCTCGGGGGCGACGGAAATCTCTACACGGAAAAAGAATACGGCGACTTCATCTTCAGATTCGAATTCCGGCTGACACCCGGCGCCAACAACGGGCTGGGGATTCGTGCACCACTCACGGGCAATGCAGCGTACGACGGGATGGAGCTTCAGATTCTGGACGATCAGTCTCCGCGGTACACGGGCTGGCTAAAGGACTACCAGCATCACGGCTCGATATACGGCGTCGTGCCGGCGAAAAAGGGCCACCTCAAACCCGTTGGCGAGTGGAACTATCAGCAGGTGACGGCAAAAGGCAAACAAATAAAGATAGAGCTGAACGGCACGACCATTATCGATGCCGACATCGAGAAAGCGAGCACACCCAAGGCTATCGACGGCAACAAGCACCCCGGCCTGGAGCGAAGCAGCGGTCACATCGGCTTTTGCGGACACGGCGACCAGGTCGAGTTCCGCAACATAAGAATCAGAACGCTCGATTAGACAGCAATAACTCGCAGATAATAATAAGGCAAAGATAATGAGCAGCAGAAGAATCAATAAGCCAACGACCGTAAACCGCAGGGATTTCCTGAAAGGCTCCGCCCTTGTGACAGGAGCCGCTATTGTTTGGCCGACGATTATTCCATCATCGGTTTTCGGCGCCGACGCTCCGAGCAACCGCATCACGATGGGCTGTATCGGCACCGGAGGCCAGGGCAGCAGCAATATGAAGGGATTCAAAGCAAAGTCCGGCTGCCAGGTTGTGGCTGTTTGTGATGTCGACGCAGGCCATAGAGAAAGTGCCCGCAAAACGGTTGGGCTCGACCCGAAGTCTTGCTATAACGATTTCCGCGAGGTGCTGGCCCGCGCCGATATCGACGCGGTCTCTATCGCGACGCCCGATCACTGGCATGTCCCGACGTCTATCGCCGCGGTTCGTGCCGGCAAGGACGTCTATTGCGAAAAGCCGCTGACTTTGACCATTGCCGAAGGTCGGACCCTCGTGAACGAAGTAAAACGCTACGGCCGGGTCTTCCAGACCGGCTCCCAGCAGCGCTCCGGCAGCGAGTTCCGTAAGGCCTGTGAGCTGGTCGTCAACGGCCGGATAGGCAAACTGCACACGATGAGAGTGGGAATCTCCGGGAACAACAGGACGTGCGAGCCGACCTGGACGCCCGAGCCGGTGCCGGAAGGTTTCGACTACGATATGTGGCTGGGGTCCGCTCCGTGGGAACCATACCACACCCAGCGATGTCACTATCAGTTCCGCTTCCTTCTGGAATACTCCGGCGGACAAATGACCAACTGGGGCGCGCACCATCTGGATATCGCACAGTGGGGCAACCAGTCGGACGATACCGGGCCCGTAGAGATTCGTGGCAAGGGCGAGTTCCCCAAGACCGGGCTGTTCACCACGGCACTGAACGCGGAGGTCGAGTACACCTATGCCAGCGGCGTTAAAATATTTCTCAGCAAAGGCGGCGGCACGCGATTCGAGGGCACCGAAGGATGGATTTATGTCAACCGCGGCAAACTCCAGGCAGACCCCGAGTCGCTTTTGACCTCGGTCATCGGGCCTGATGAAAAACATCTCTACGAGAGCAATGACCACAAGCAGAACTTCCTCGACTGCATCAAGAGCAGGAAAGACCCGATATGCAATGCCGAAATCGGACATCGCACCGGCACGGTTTGTCACCTGGGCAATATCGCGATGCTGCTCGACCGGCCGCTCAAGTGGGATCCGCAGGCCGAGCGGTTCATCGGCGATGATGAAGCCAACCGAATGACCTGGCGACCAAGAAGAGCGCCCTGGAATCTGTAAGGAAATCCGAATTACAAATAATTTTCGCTGATGTGAGGTTTATTATGAATTGTACGAAATTGGTTGTTGCGCTGTTAACGGTTAGTATTACAGGTAGCATTGCCTGCGGGGCGGGATTTTCATGGAAGGATACAGAGGGAAAATATCTGGACCTGCAGTATGACGGGCGGAAGGTGACGCGGTATATGTACGAATCCGACGAGTCGAGCGAGCAGCGGATATTTGAGACATACAAAGTGTTTCATCACGTTTTCGATGAAACGGGTGAAAATTTGCTGACGAACGGGCCGGATGGGGAGAATCCGTATACTAAGAAAGTTCTGTATCCACATCATCGTGGAATCTTTATCGGCTGGAACAAGCTGCAGTTCGAAGGCAAATCTTACGATACATGGCACATGACCAATGGCGTCAGACAGGTACATCAGAAATTCCTGGAGAAAAAAACGGATTCGGAAAAGGCGATTTCTACGGCGCTGATTCACTGGAAGAGCGGCGAGGGTAAAGTCATGGTGGCCGAAAAGCGGACGATGACGGTGTATCGCCCGAGCGATGGAACGATTGTGCTGCTGGACTTCGAGACGGAGCTGAAAGCTCCCAACGGCGAAGTTTATCTCAACGGCGATCCGGAACATGCAGGTTTTCAATACCGGCCTCATGACGGCGTTGCCAAGGGGCCAGCCGAAGACAAGGCAAAGTATCTGTTCCATAAGGAAGGGATTGATCCTAAAAAGGACAAAGACCTGCCGTGGGTTGCGCTGGAGTACGGACTGAACGGCAAGCGGTACAGCGTTCAGTATATGAGCGATCCGGCGAATCCGAATCCAGATGCGGTTTATTCGGCTTATCGTGATTACGGACGATTCGGGGAATTCTTCAAACATACGATTCCTGCAGGACAAACATTGAAGCTGCGGTATCGTATCCGGGTGAGCGAAGGATCACTGCCCGACCGCAAAACGCTGGCGAAGCAGTATGAGGCATTCACGATGAATTAACAAGCCACCTCTGTAGTTGGCCCGGCGTAAAGTTCGAAGAGATCATGCGAAAATCGATTGGTAAGGCAACATTATTGCTATGGCTGACTGTTTTAACGGCGGTGCTTATCCTGACTGTGTCACCAGCGAAAGGCAATTCGGATGTATTGATTTTCGAAGGTGACTTCGAGAGCGGCGACCTAAAAAAGTGGAACAAAGAGCTGGGGCGGGAAGATTCGGCGCTGATAGTCACCAATCCGGTTCGCGCCGGCAAGCACTCCGTTCGATTCGAGCTTCGCAAGGACGACCCGATAGTTGCCAGCAGCAAACGGGCCGAGCTTACCCTAAAGAAGGAACCGAAAGTCGAGGTCGAACGCTGGTACGGGTTCAGTATTTTTCTGCCCGAAGATTATAAGCGCGACGCCCTGCCGGAAATTGTCACGCAATGGCACGCTTTGCCCGATCTCTCGGCCGGCGAAGTCTGGCGCAGTCCGCCGCTGGCTGTTTTGACGCAAGACGGGAACTGGCGAATAAATTGGCGCTGGGATGCCGACCGGATCATGAAACGCAACCGGCCGGACGGCTCGAAAAGCCGGGAGTTGGGCAGGTACGAAACGGGCGTCTGGACCGACTGGGTCTTCCATGTGAAATGGTCATGGCAGTCCGACGGCCTGCTGGAGGTTTGGAAGAACGGCAGGAAACAAATTCGCTACGAAGGCCCTGTAGGCTATAACGACCAGAGCGGCGTCTACTTTAAGACCGGAATTTACAAATGGGTCTGGAACATGACGCCGGAGAAAGACCAATCGACAACCGATAAACGTGTTATCTTCGTTGACGAGGTCCGCATCGGCAGCCCTAACGCAACATATAAGGATGTCGAGCCGGGCAGTGGCAAGGTTACAAAAAAAGAAACTGACAGAAGTGATAAATGATTGCGAGAAAATAGTTTCGCAAGACACTTGTTCCGATTGTGACCATCCCGGTAGGGGCAGGCCCGAGTGCCTGCCCTGGGCAACCATATAGGGTTGCTCCTACGGCTGCCACCCGCTGTTATGGCCGGAATGTCAAACCTTTCAGCGCATCCCCCAGGCCGTCTGTAACGCGCAGATACAATCCCCAGTTATACTCGGTATTGCAGACTTTAATCAGAACCGTATTTTCACCTTTCTCAAGTCGAACGGAAATGATGTCACTGTCCGGTGCCGCGGTGCGTTCTATATTCTCAGAGAGAATCTTCTCGCCGTTAAGCCAAACTGTAGCGGTATCGTTGGTGCCGAGTCGAATCTGTGCCGGGCCTGCCTTTGGGCTGATGACTTTACAACAGGCGTAAGCACAGACCCAGTCGGTCGGCGACAGATGATTCAAGAAATCCAAGTATCCCGTATCATCAACCGAAGCATTCCGCCAATGCACCCGGTTGGTACTTCCGGCATAGTCTGCGTCAAAGTCAATTTCTTCTTCCGGCGGAAAAACTGTGCCGAAATTGTCGAAGTTCTTGCGCCCGAACGGGCCGATTATTCTGAAGTTCTTTACAAAGTTCAACATTTGCAGGAATTCATCCGACCTGTCCTCTCTGACCATTCGGCTTACCTCTTGCATCCGGTCGGAGGACATCCATTTCTCTTTCAATACGAACTTGAAATCGTCCAGCCGCTCATCCACCGATAGAGTCGAGTTGCCGACGTTACCATATTTAGCCACATCGGCTTCTGTAAAGTGCCACCAGGTCGCTCCGTGGCCGTAAATCCAGCAATACCGCTTGCCGGCCAGCAGCATCCCCGCATACTGGTTGCGAAAATCTTCCGGAGGATAATTACTGCTTTTGTCCGCATAAGAGCCGACGATTTTGTTACCGAACTTTTCAACCTTACCGCTGTAACCCACACGCTCTCCGTTATCGTCCAGAATGTCACGGTAATACCCGAGCGGCCAGCCGCCCAGGACAATGGAACACTTTTCTTTCCAGTACCGGGCCGTCGTTTCATCCAGGTTGTCCAGTATCTTTGAATTCAAACTTTGGGTATAATGAATCAGGCCGAGCGTGTTGACCATTTTATAGCTGTGCTCCGTTAGCAGGTGGACTCCGCCGGGCGCATCCGATCCGGCCATGCCCTGCACCATCCCGACAAAAAGGTCCGTGGCTAACGGCCCATAGTAATTGATGCCCTCGGGCAGCGTTAAAAACACCATGTCCGGATAACTTTGCAGCATCGCCTTTGTCAGTTCCCGCCCTCTCTTAACGGCTGCCGAGCGCAGATCGCCTTTCGTATAACCTTTATAATCATACTCCTGCCAATCCAGGTCATACTGCTCGCCCACATACTCGATGTCCAGGGCTATGCCTTTACAGCCGGTCATTCTGGCGAACCGGGCGGCCTGGCGGAAATTCTCGTTAAACTTTTCCCATGCGCCATCGTCAGTCCATAGCGGAACGTGACTGTAAAACGCTACTTTGATGAAATTCTCTGCGATCCGGTGTTTACGGCACTCATCGTTGCACTGCTTGATTCGCTTAAAGGTCTGGTCGTTTTCATCGCGCGTCGTGCCGTCCCCGTCGGCAGCCCAAATATCATCGGCCCAGTTCCTCATTACTCCTGCCAACAGGAATCCATCGAAGCCTGTTGCCTTCCACTCAGCGGCTGTGTCTTTCAGATACTCCGGAGTAATGGGGCTAAAGAGCAGCGTATCCGGCGTGGACATTTGACTTTGTGCCGCACAGCCGCAAATCAGCACGATACCGATAAGTGACAAACATAGTTTTCTCACGATATTCCTCGATATCAAATGTGTACGACTTTTATTCCTGCGAGCTGGCAGTACGCTTTGAACGGGAGTTCGTGGTCGCCGTATATGAAAAGCTGGTGGAAGCCTTTTGTGTCGCGTACGTCGGCGACGTCGTCCAGCTCCAGCTCGACCGAAGTCCGGCAGCCGCCCGCCGGCGGGGTTTCGATGTTGCGAAGCACACGGCCGGTGCCGAGGATGATGGACTCCGGCCCCTGGAATTTCATAATCGTCACTTTTTGGCCGATGCGCCAGAGCACCTGCATGGCGACGCCGACGTTCGACTCGGAGTGACTTCGCAGAATAAAAGGTTCAGGGGACTTGTCAAAACCGTCGAGTCTGGTCGCACACGTGCAATGGGCACCCATCAGCGTATTGTTGACCGTATTTGGCGCCGGATCCTGCATAAAACCGGGCCGATCAAACAAAAGATTCGTCAGCCGGGTAGAGATGGCCGCGTTCCAGTCGGCCTCGCATGTGCCGAGCCCGCCCTCATCACGAAGTCTGGAGAACGCCATACAGGGTGGCTGTACCAGGCGGTTACTTACAGGACCCAGGCAATCCATCGAGAAACCCTGGCAATTCTCCGCAGCCATCAGGCGGCGGCAAACGATATAGTTCTTGGCCGCGGCGAGTATATCTTTCTTCGTAGGCTCAACAATCTTCTTGGCATTCTTTGTATAATTGTCGGCCATGGCTCGCATTTCATCGCTTTCCTGAACCTTCTTGGACTCCTCCAGAAAACGTCTGGTTGGGAGGTAGTGCAGCGTCGTGCCGATGACGTCGAGCTTCCTGTCCTCAGGCTTATCACCCGCACAGATGCAGATGCGCGTATTTTTCATTCGCCAGATGGTGCTCAGCATTCTCATGCCGAATTCAAGCCAGTCAAGGTCCTGCGTCGCAGCAGTATAGACGCCGGGGATATCCCTGGTTCCCTGCAGGTGTCCCGTAAACGAAGTTCCCATAGGGCTAAAGACAATCGTCGGGATTTTGCCACGATCTTTGGCGATCTTGTTGATGTGAGGCCAGGATTGATTCAGGCTCATACTGACAACAATAAGACCGTTCGGGGGCTGGGACTTGAGCTGCGAAAGACACGTATTGACGGCATTTTCATCCGCGAGAGGTTCGGGCCTGATGTCAAGCTGTACTTTGAACTTCTCGGCGGCGGAATTCAACACTTCCGTATAGTGACGCTGGCGCTCGCCGATATCGTAGGCCGCGCCGGGCCAGCCCATCCAGTAGTCCTTGACGTCCGGGCGCACGAACACAACACTGACAACAGGCTTGCCGGAGGTTCTCGTTTCGGCAGCGAACAAAGACGAGGCGAAATCGAGGGGGCCTGTTTTCGCGGCCATCGCCATAGCGCCGGCACTTGCCAGGAAACTGCGACGATTCAGCATAATGGGACAACCGGATTTGGTAGAAGTTTTATTGGTATTCATCGTTCTTGCTCCTTAAAATGTAATATGTACTATTGCTTATTTACTTCTTTACTTTTTTCTTTTTTGCTCTTGAGCCCGGCCTGTCGGCTGCTCTGGCTTTAGGATCGTACTGCGGATTTTTTTCGACAGGAACCGGGGCATCAACATTCTTACGCCACTCTATGAGTGTGCGGTGCAGCTCTTCGGCCTTTTCCGGCATCGAACCGGCAAGATCGTTTTTCTCGCTGAGGTCGTCCTTGAGATTGTACAGCTCGATTGTACCATCTTCGAAATATTCTATCAGCTTGAAGTCGCCCTGCCGGACCGCACCGGCCGGCGTCGTGCGCCACGGCCACTGCTTCTCGTTATAAGCCTCAAGGTACGCCGGGAAATGCCAGAAAATGGCCTTGCGATTCAGAGTCCCTTTGCCCCTGAGCAGCGGGACGATACTCAGGCCGTCGAGAATATGTCCCGAAGGCTGCCGAACACCCGCCATCTCCAGCATCGTCGGGTAGAAATCGATACCGATCACAGGCACATCGCAAACGCCGCCGGACCTGGTGACTCCGGGCCAGCGCACAATCATCGGAACGCGTATGCCACCCTCGTAGAGCATTCCCTTCGAGCCCCGCAGCGGGACCATGGACGTAGCGTTGGCATAGCCGCCGTTATCGGAGAAGAAAAATACCACCGTGTTGTCCCTCAGACCCGGCTCATCGAGCTTTGCCATTAGCCTGCCGACGCTCTTATCGACGCTCTCGATCATCGCCGCGTAGGTCGGATTATTATGGGCATCGGTGGGCTCTTTCTTTTTGTACTTTTCGATGAGCTGCTCTTTGGCCTGAATCGGCGTGTGCACGGCGTGATGCGGCAGATATAAAAAGAAAGGCCCGGCTTTGTTGGCTTCGATGAACTTGATCGCCTCGTCGGTCAGCCGGTCGGTCAGGTACTCGCCATCTTTGTTGAAATGGCCGCCGTGGTTGCGCTCGAACGCAACATCGAAACCGCGGTCGACAGGCCGGTACGGCGATTTGCTGCCCAGATGCCATTTGCCGATGCACGCCGAGGTATAACCGCCCTGCCTGAGCGATTCGGGAATCGTGACGACTTTGGAATCGAGGTTCGTCTTGTTCGTCGTCGGGATGAGCTTTCGCAATTTTGACTGGCCGCGTTCGGACGTCCCGACCGTATAAATGCCGTGCCGGGGCGTGTACTGTCCCGACATCAAACATGCGCGGGTCGGAGCGCAATTTGGAGCGTTCGAGTAGGCGTTCGTGAAGACGACCCCTTCGCCGGCAAGCTTGTCGATATTGGGCGTTTCATAATACTGGTTGCCCATGAAACCCAAATCTTTCCAGCCCATATCGTCGATGAAGATAAAAACAAAATTGGGCTTCTTCTTCGGCGACGATTGAGCTGCATTCGCGGCA
>Ga0268282_1000309_pt1 | contig 26751 bp, 25 predicted proteins | sample saktaG_12_FD_190133 | JGI IMG/M metagenome (GOLD analysis project Ga0268282, IMG submission 190133) | Saline water microbial communities from Sakinaw Lake, British Columbia, Canada - sak_2011_5_24_120m | ecosystem: Environmental > Aquatic > Non-marine Saline and Alkaline > Saline ...
TTGGGCAGAAAGTGTAGCTTGAACATTTGCTTTACTTATTGTAACAGTTTGTTGTTCCATTGCCTCATGCATTGCACTCCTATCTGAAGCATCCATCTTTTCAATTTCATCAATACATATAATTCCTTTATTTGCTAAAACCATTGCTCCAGCTTCTAGAGACCAACCTTTTAAAAATTCATCCCGGACTACTGTGGCTGTTATTCCTGCACCAGTAGCTGCCTTTCCAACAATATATCTGCCTTTTGGTGCAATCTCTGAAATAAATTTTAGAGTTACAGATTTAGCTACTCCAGGATCTCCAATTAAAAATAAGTGAATATCCCCCCGAGAAGTAGTTCCTCCAGAAGTAATCTTTCTAACTCCGCCAAACAACTGTAAAATTAAAGCCTCTTTTATTTTCTCATATCCCCAGATACTTGGGGCAATAGTATCTCTTAATTTTTTGAATAATTCTGGATCTTCTGAAAGCTCATGAATCTGCCTTTCATCTTCTTCATTAATTTCTAATTCTTCATAAGTTGATTCAAGTGGAATTAAATTATTTGCTTCAATTGCTAAATCAAATCTTGTTGAAATAGAACCAGTTTTTAATGGAACTGGAACCTCTTTTAAAATTCCTAAAATTTTAACTTTGCTTCCAGGAGTTGTTCTTTCTTCCATACTTGGCTCTACTAAATCTTCTTTTAAAAATACATTCATCCTTCTAGGTTGCTCTCCGCCTGCTAAAGATTCTGTAGATTCTTCTATTACTAACCTTTGTGCATCAACCATTGTTTTTGCTAACAATCTAAATTGCCCGCGCCTACCACAAGAACATCTTGAAGGTTCTCTAAATTTCTTTTCTATTTGCAATACTGAAATTACTGTCCCACAAGAAGGACATTCAAACTTTGCATTAACTACTTGAGGTCTTACTTCTGAAGCTTGTCTGACTAAACCTTCAAAAGAAATAAAATTATTCAAATGATTAGCCCGAATATTTCTTATTTTAACTTTTTGCGTATCTGGAAGACTATTAAATCTAATTCGGAAATTTCCTCCAGAATATCCTACCCCTTCTAAGGCAGTTTCTAATAATTGCAATATTTCCTCAGGAGAAGAAATTAAAGCTTCTGAAAGAATAGGAGAAATTAATGCTAAATCCTCAAAATTAATAAAAAGGACTTTTCTCCCTTTTCTTGCACTTTCTCCAATTTCCTTTTTATAACTATCAAAAAAAGATTTTGCCTCAATTAACAAATCTTCATTAGTTTTTTTTGAAATCATATAAAAAAAAGAATTCTTTAATTTATAAGTATTTATCTATGAAGTTAATATAATTGCAAGGAACATTTTAAGAAATTAACTTTACAATTGCTATAAATAAATTAAAAAATTTGAAATAAAAGGTTTTTTAAATATTCTTTAATTATTTAAATTATGGAAGATACAAAAAAGATAACTGTAGAAAAAGATGAATTCTCAGAATGGTTTATTCAAATGATATTAAAAGCTGATCTTACAGATTATACAGATGTCTCTGGATGCTTAGTTTTCAAACCATCTGCTTATGCAATGTGGGAAAAAATAAAAGAAGAAATTAATAATGAATTCAAAAAATTAGAAATAAAAAATGTTTATTTCCCACTTTTAATACCTGAAAAATTACTAAAAAAAGAACAAAAACATTTGAAAGGTTTTGCACCAGAAGTTGCTTGGGTAACTCATACAGGAAATAATAAATTAAAAGAGAGACTTGCAATAAGGCCCACCTCAGAAGCATTAATGTATAAATCTTATTCTAAATGGGTGAGGAGCTATAAAGATCTTCCTTTAAAATTAAATCAATGGAATAATGTAATAAGGTGGGAATTCAAACATCCCATCCCATTTTTAAGAACGAGGGAATTTTTATGGAATGAGGGGCATACTGTTTATGCAACAAAAGAACAAGCAGAGAAAGAAGAAAAACAAATAATAAAAATTTATAAAGATTTTTGTGAGAATTATTTAGCACTTCCATCATTAATTGGAAGAAAATCTAAAAAAGAAACCTTTCCTGGAGCAGAATATACAACATCTATGGAATTTTATATGCCAAATGGAAAATCTATTCAAGGTCCAGATTTTCATTTTGATGGTCAAAATTTTTCAAAAGTTTATGGGATTAAATTTTTAGATGAAAATGAAAATGAAAAATATGCTTATCAAAATACTTTTGCTATAACCACCCGGATTCTTGGAATTATGTTTGCAATTCATTCAGATAAAAAAGGATTGATTCTTCCCCCAAAAATGGCCCAGAATAAAATTGTTATAATTCCTATTTTTTCAAAGAAAAATGAAAAACAAATAATAAAAAAATCTCAAGAAATTTTTGAGGAGTTAAAGGAATTTAGTCCAATAATAGACAAAAGAAAAGATTATCGTCCGGGATTTAAATTCAATGAATACGAATTAAAAGGCATTCCTTTAAGAATTGAGATTGGGGAAAAAGAATTAATTAAAAAACAAGTTACATTGACTCAAAGAAATAATAATAAAAAACATTCTATAAAAATTTCAGAATTAAAAAAGAAGATTCCGAAAATTTTAGAAGAAATGCAACTTTCACTATTAAAAAAGGCAAAAAAATTATTAAATGCAAATATTGAAAGGGCTAATAAATTAAATGAAACCATCCGATTAATAAAAAACAAAAAAATTGTCATTGCCCCATTATGTGATTCAGAAAAATGTGAAGAAATATTAAAATATAAATCCCAAGGCGCAAAAGTTTTAAATATTTCTAAAGAAAAAATAATAGAAAATACAAAATGCATTATTTGCAATAAAAAAGCAAAATACTTTGCAAGAATCGGGAAATCTTATTGAAAAAATTACATATAAATTAAAAATTTCTAAAAATTAAAATTACTCCCTTAAATTAAGTGTTTTTTAATATTTTCTTTAAATTTGGGAAGATATTCTGAATTTATTTTTGCGCCTGTAGCATTTTTATGCCCACCACCAACTGCTCCTGGAATGTCTTTAATAATTTTAGCTGTTAATCCTTTAATATTTTGTTTCCCCCTTAAAGAAATATTTGCGAAATCGTTTTTAAAATAAATTACAACTATTAATTTGTCTGGGAATTCATAAATCAATTGATTTGCTAAATTAGAACTTAAACTTAAATTGCCAGCATATTGAAAATAAAGGATTTTTTTGTTTGCTACTTTTCTAGCTTTGATCATTAATTCCTGATATTTTTTATTTATTTCATTATATCTATTTAAAATTTGCTTGGTATATTTGTTCTCTTCTAAAACATCTTGGGGGCTTTTTGCAGAAATCATAAATTTCATCATCCTAATAACATTTGTTGTACTATCTTTTAAAGAAAAATCAAGAATTCTTGCAATTTTTCCAATTTCAGAATTAAAGAATAAATCAAATGCTGTAGGATTCTTTTTCTGAAGACTCAATTCTAAAAAATTCTTTTTAAAATCTTTATAAAAATCTGGTAAATAACAATCACTAATACAACCAATTAAAGCTAACCAAATATCTTTTTTATTATTTATAATTTTATAACATAAATAAGAAACTGGTTCATTTTTTTTATCGATTAAAAGGGGATTGTAATAATAGATAGAATCCTTGCTTTTTATGATTTTTTTAGATTCATGATGATCAATCCAGACTACTGGTAAATTATTTGTTTTTGCCTTTTCTAAAAATTCATCAGAAACCATAAATTTATCTAAAATAAAAATATAATCGGGATTTAATTCTTCTACTTTTTTATAATAAGAAACATTTAATTCTGGAAAAGATTTAATTACAATGCCCTTCCCCCGCCCTAAAAATCTTCTTAATAATAAAAAACTTATTAGCCCATCATTATCATTATCAAAAAAAAACAAAGGATTTTGTGCTTTTTCTAAGTGTTCTCTTATTTCTTTAATTTGATTATTTGTTAACATAAATTGCTTGCCCCCAATTAATTTTCAATATTTTCGATATTTTAAATTATTAAAATTATAAAAAGATATCTAATGATTCTTAAAACTCTTTTCCCAATAATATTTGCTCTCTTAAGCTACCAAGTTCTTTTTTAAAATTTTCTGCATTGTTTTTGAGAATTCTTTTTAATTCTATTTCATTTGCATTAAGTATATTATTTAAATTTCCGAAAAAATCTATTAAATTTTTTATTTCATTTTTATTTAAATTTGTTTTATTTAAAATGCGAATCCCTCGAGGATTAATTCCCTTCTCAAAAGATTCTCCAAATAATAACCTTGAAATGTTTTCTTCATCTAAAAGCCCATCAAAACTCAAACTTTCGAAAAATCGATTTACTCTTGCAGGTTTAGAAAAATAATCTTGAATTATTTCTTCCCTTTTTTTTGAGAGGTCTTTTATTAATTCTTTCATTCTCATTCTAACAATAATTCCTTCCTTCCCTAATTCTACAATATATCCATTTATTATCTCTGACATTTTCTTTATCATTTCTAATCTTTTCAGAATATTACAAACATCCCGAATAGAGACCAAATTTGTTATTTCAAGAATATTGAAATTCGTTAGCAATTCCTTAAAAATTTCTCTTTGCTTTTCTAAAATCTGAAGTGTTTCTGTGGCTCTTCTTAATAACTCTGAAGTTTCTTGTAAAACATAAGAAAATTCACCAGAATAAATTGTAATTTTCCTTCTTTTTTCAGAAATAGCAATAACAAGACCCATTATTTGTTTTGCAGTTCTCTCTGCAGCTTGATGTCTTGTTCCAGTCTCATTGCTAATTAAAGTTTTATCTGGAATTAATAAGGCATTTGCATGAGATATTTTTTTGTAATCCTCAGATAAAATAATTGAACCATCCATTTTAGCTAATTCTAATAATTTTTTGGGAGTAAATCTACAATTAATTTTAAATCCTCCCTGAAAAATTCCAGATAATTTCCCATTATTTATAACAATTAAGGCCCCCCTTCCAGATTCAACAATATAATCTAAACCTTGCCTTAAATTTGTTCCAGGACTTAATTTTTTTAATAAATTTAATTTTATTAATTTTTTTTGTCTTCTAATATCTATTGGTTTTTGGATGTTCCTTCTTTGCTTCTCAAAATTTTCTCTAGAATTTGCTTTCGTATTCTCTTTAAAATTTATTTTAATATTTTGAGAATTATCTATTTTATCTTTTTCCATAAAAGAATTAAATAATGATTCTTTATAAAAATTTATGATGCAGATTATAATAAATGAAAAATTTTTTCAAATTTAATATTTTCTCACTATTCTAAAATAAAGGTCAAATTAGTAAAATAAAAGATTTTAAATTAAGAAAATTAAAACTCCTTCAATAATTGCAGCAATAATTAATAAAGGAAGCACAATCATAAAAAATACCCTTAGTGACTCAATGATCTTTATATTTAACTCTTTCATTTGTTCTTTATTTTTACTAAAAAAATAGGTTGCCAATAAAAAAATAACCGGAGAAAATAAAAATAAAATAACAAGGATTATTTTTGGAACTTTGCCTTTGTAATTTTTTATGAAATTAATTATGAAAATTATAGAATAAACCCCCAACATTAGGCCAAGACTTAAGCTAATAATAACTGCAGGGATTTCAAAGATTCCATGAGGTAATAGTCTCCATAAAGAAATCAAATTAAAATTAATTAAAGTTCTACTTATAACAAAACCTAAAAGATATCCATTAATAATTAAAATAATCAATGGAAATAGGCCAAAAAAAATTCCAAGGATCATACCTAAAAAAGAAGTTTTTATATTATTTTTAAAGATAAATAAAATTAAATTAATCAGATTGAGACCTTTTGTTTTATCTAAAAGCTCTGTTATCAATTTTAAAATTTCTTGTTTAAAAAATATAGGGAAAAAATATCCTAAAATAATAAAAGATAAAAATAAAATTATAGAAAAAATTATATAGGATTTTCCCATCTTAATTTGTTTTAAACTTTTCTTAAAATTTTCATGAATAAAATTATTAAGATTAATGGAATGCTTTTTAAATCTGCTAATTTTCATTTTTTTTGAAAAAATTTATTTAATAAATTAATTTTTCTTTTATATTTTCTTTTTAAATAAATTCCATAACCTAAACCAATTAACAGCCCCCCAAGATGCGCACTATTTCCAATTGGAAGTTCAACAAACAATCCAATAATAGATAAGGGAACAATTGCGATTATTGGTAAAATCCAAAAACTTAATTTTAAAGGAATTGCTAATTTTCTAATTTTCGGATTAAAAGAAAAAATAGCAAATATTGAAACAAATAAATAAATTGTAAGTAAAAAACTTAAGGTTTTAATAAAAGAAACTTCAGGAAATACTCCTAAAAGAATTGATTCTAAAATTATGGCTATTAAAGGGCCACAAATTAAATAAACTTTATTCTTAGGAGTTAAAATTGCAAGCAAGCCTAACAATGCAAAAATCGCTCCACTTGCACCCATTGCAAAGATTAAAGGATTTGAGAAAAGTTTTTCTCCAAGAGGCATTTTAGTAAAGAAAAAAGAAAGAACAGAATAAAAAAATCCTGCGAATAATCCCGAAATTAAATAAAAATACAAAAATCTTTTTCTACCAATAACTTTCTCTACAAAATTTCCAATAAAAAATAAAGAAATCATATTACAAATTAAATGCATAAGATTTGCATGAAGAAATAAACTAGTTAATAATAACCAGAGATCTCCAGAAAAAATAGCAGAAGGTCTTAATGCTAAAACTGAAAAAATTTTTTCTTGGCCAAAAATCAAAGATAAAAAAATTACACTAATAAAAACAAGGAGATTGACGAATATTATTAAATTAGATATGCTGAATCTTTTGAAAAAATTATTAAAAATTTTGCCAGAAAAATTCCTTTTTAATCTTCTTTTAGTATAAGTTCTTAATGTTTTTTTCATAATTTAGTAAATTCTTAATTATTATTTTTTAATGAAATATCGGTTTCAAATAAATATCTGGAAAGCATAAATAAATCAAAATTTTGATTATTATTTCTCTATCTTAAATTTTTTCTTTTGAATTTTGAAGATCTTTTTAAGATTTTAGATTTCTTTTTTTTATTTTTATTTATTGATTTCTTCTTTAAATTTTTTTTGGGTTTTTTGATTTTCTTAAAATTAGATTTTTTTGGGGTTTTTTTAAATTTTTGGAGTTTCTTAAGTTTTTGAATTTTTTTAGATCTTTGAATTTCTTTGGGTTTCTTAAGTTTTTGAGATTTTTGAATTTTTTTGGATTTTTTAGATTTTCTTACTTTAGAAATTTTGGGTTCTTTCTTCTTAACAGAAATTTTTTTAATCTCCTTTTTTTTTGCGTCTCTTTTAGCTTTTTTATTTTTAATCTTTTCCAATTGATCTTTTTCAATCCTCCGATTTTTCTTATTGACTAATCTCTTTGATTCTTTATTTTTTTCAAAAGTAACTAATTCTATTTCTTTTTTAACTTTTATTATTTTTTTTTCTAGAGAAATTATATCTTTTTTATTATTTAATAAATCATAAACTCCTTCGCATTCTGGACAAGTAAAATTATTCAATAAAGCAGTTTCTTCTGTAACTTCAATAGAGCAAGAATTACAAAAATAATATCTTTTTTCTTTTTTATTTTTTAATTGATTTTTTAATTGTTCTAATTCTACTTTTAATTTAGATTCTAACAAACTTAAAGATTGATGAACATCTAAAGTCCAAAAATAAATATACCAACCTTTTCTTTTATCTTTTTTTCTAATAAAAGAAACTAATCGATAATCTGATAATCGGTATAAAATATTCCTTGTTTGATTTATGGTTAATCCCAATTTTTTTGCAATTAAAAATTCATTGACATCTTTTTTCCCAACTAAAAGATCTATGATTGTTATAGAGGATTTATTTATTAAACTTTCAACAATTGATTTAAGGAATTTAATTTTCATCTTTAATTTAGATTTTAATTGGAAATTAACTTTTAATAACTTTCTATTAATTTTATTAAACTGTCGTCACTTAAAAATTTAACCAAAACTATATATATTACATTTAAAATTAGTAAAATATGGGATTATTTAGCAAAAAAAAACCTAAAGAAAAAATTTCAGGGAAAAATTTTGAAAATTCTAGTTTACCAAAAATACCAACATTACCAAATTTGCCAGAACTTAAAGAAATTTCTCGAATTAATTATCAAAAACCAGCAATAAAAGAGGCATCCTTTGATTCATCCAGAAATGGAATAATTCTTCCTGCACCAAAAGTAAATGAACAAAATAAAATAAAATCGATTATTAATAAAACAGAAGATATGCAAAAATCAAACTTTATGCCCAATCAATCTCAAATAAAAGAAGATTTATCAAAAGATTCTAATTTTAATTTATCTAATTCTCAAGTGACTGAATTTACCAAAACAGAAATAAAAAAACCAGAACCAATATATATTAGATTAGATAAATTCGACACCACAAATGAAACTTTAAAAGAAGCAAAAAATAAAATTAGAAAAATTGAAGATTTATTGAAAAAAATAAAGGAAACAAGAAAGAAAGAAGAAACAGAATTAGAAGAATGGGAAAAAGAAATTTATATTATAAAAACAAAATTAGACTTTATTGATAAGGATGTTTTTAATAAATTAAATTAATTCTAAAATGGAAGCAAAACATCTTAAATTAGATTATGAAAAAGCAATAATAACTAAAAAACAATTGCTTTCTTCAGAATTAAAATTATTGAATATCATAAAAAAAATACGGGAATACAAATTAGTTCGAATGAATGAATTTGCCATAAAAAATAAATTAAAAACAGAACTTAAATTTTTAGAAACGAAATTAAATTTAATTTTATCTTCTTTGCCCAAAACAAAATCAAAAAAAAATCCAATAATACAAAAATCAAAGGAAGAAGTTACACTGAAAAAAAATTCTAGAAAAGGAAATATAGAACAACAACTTGAAGAAATTAAAGAAAAATTGAAAAAATTTGCATAATTTCCATTAAAATAATACATTTTAACTAAAAAAATCTTTTTTAAAAAAAATTTAAATAGGTCAAATACTACTTTTATTAATGGAATATACTCGAGAAAAATTAATAAAAAATTTTCTTAATTTCTTTGTCAAAAAGAATCATAAAAAAATCCGGAATTTTTCATTAATCCCAGAAAATGACCCAACAGTTTTATTCACTACTGCTGGAATGCATCCACTAATACCTTATTTATTGGGACAACCACATAGTCAAGGAAAAAAACTTTGCAATCTACAACGATGCATTAGAACAAAAGATATTATAATGGTCGGAGATAGTGAACATCATACTTTTTTTGAAATGCTTGGAAATTGGAGTTTAGGAGATTATTGGAAAAAAGATGCAATTGAATACTCATTTGAATTTTTAACAAAAATTTTAAAGATTCCAAAAGAGAAATTAGCAATAAGCATATTTGCAGGAAATAAAAATATGCCAAAAGATAATGAAGCTAAAAAAATCTGGGAAAATTTAAAAATTCCTAAAGAAAGAATAATTAATATAACTAATAATTGGTGGGGGCCTACTGGAAAGACTGGACCTTGCGGACCAGATACAGAAATATTTTATTGGAAATCAAAAAAACTTCCGATTCCTAAAAAATTTGATCCAAATAATGAAAATTGGATTGAAATCTGGAATAATGTTTTTATGCAATATGAAAAAACTAAGGATGGAAAATACAAAGAAGCAAAACAAAAAAACATTGATACTGGAATGGGGGTTGAAAGAACAATTACTATTTTAAATGGTTTAGAAGACAATTATCTAACCAATATCTGGAGACCAATAATTAAAAAAATCGAGGAACTCTCAAAAGAAAAATATGAAGGAAATGAAAAAATTAACAGATCAATGAGAATTATTGCAGACCACATTAAAGCTTCTGTTTTTTTAATTGCAGATGGAATTGTGCCAAGCAATACTGAACAAGGATATATTTTAAGAAGATTAATCAGAAGAACAATAGTTCAAGGAAGAAATCTAAATCTAAAAAATTTTTCAGGGAAAATTGCAGAATCGGTTTTTGAAATTTATAAAGATTACAAACATCTGCAAAAAAACAAAAAACAAATTTTAGACGAATTAAAAGAAGAAGAAAAAAAATTCAATAAAACACTAGAAAGGGGATTAAAAATAGCTGAAAAAATGGCTAAGAATAATATTACTATTTCAGGAAAAAATGCTTTCTTACTTTGCCAAAGTTATGGTATACCAATTGAAGTAATAAAAGAAATTGTTTCAAAATGGGGAAGTAATGTTGATGAAAAAGAATTTCAAAAAGAACTTTCAAAACATCAGGAACTCTCGCGAACAGCGTCAGCAGGAAAATTCAAATCAGGCTTAGCAGATAATTCAAAAGCTACTATAAAACTTCATACTGCAGCACACCTATTAGCCCAAGCATTACGGTATACTCTAAAAAAACCCGATTTAATGCAAAAAGGATCTAATATCACTCCTGAAAGATTAAGATTTGATTTTAATTTCCCAAGAAAATTAACTGAAGAAGAAATAAAAAAAATAGAAAATTTAATTAATGAAAAAATTCAAGAAAAACTCCCAATTAAAAAGCAAGAAATGACTTTAAAAAAAGCAAAAGAGGAAAAGGCAATGGGTTCTTTTGAATCTAAATATAATGAAAAAGTTTTTGTTTATTCTATTGGTAATTTTTCAAAAGAAATTTGCGCAGGGCCACATGTCAAAAACACTTCAAATCTTGGTAAATTTAAGATAATAAAAGAAAAATCATCAAGCGCAGGAATAAGAAGAATTAAAGCAATTTTAGAATAAATCAAAAAATTAAATTTTCCCACTTATCTCTTTTATGATTTAATATAAATTCCGGGTTTTCCAGGTTTAGCTTTTTTAGATTTTTTTTCTGGATCATATTTAGAAATTTTCTTATCATTGGTAGAATAAATATTAACAATAACAGAATTAGTATTCTTAGATATTAAATTTTTATTCTGAATAAATAAATTTAATTCTGAAGGGATTGTGTAAATATTTGTTTTGGGATTATTTATCTTTGCTAAATTCTTAATATGGTTGATATCATTAATTGCTTTTTCTATAATCTCTTCTTGATTCTCTAAAAGTTTATTGATTTTATTCTTGTTAGATTCTGGCCATTTTGCTAAACTAAGAAATTCCTTATTACCTAACTTTTCCCATAATTCTTCTGAAATATGTGGGCAAAAAGGACATAATAATTTTAAAAAAATTTCTAATACTTCTTTTGAAATTTTTTTTTCATCATTTAATTTTTCGAATAATTTCCTTAATTTAATAATTGCTAAATTATATTTTAAATTTTTAATATTTTCTGTAATTTCTAAAATTGCCTTATTAATTTTACTTTCAATTATTTTTGAAGAATTTCCGATTTTTATCTCACTAAAAAAAATCCAAATTCTATTTAAAAATTTCTGAATATTTTTTACCCCTTTATCTTCCCAATTAAAATTACTTTCTGGACTTGCAACTGAAACTTCAAACATTCTCAAAGCATCTGCACTAAATTTATTAATAATCTTTAAAGGATCAATAATATTCCCAAGAGATTTGCTCATTCTTTTACCATTCCTTCCATAAACCATGCCTTGATTAAATAACTTGATTGCAGGTTCATTAAAATTCAATAAACCCAAATCCCTTAGAAATTTTGTATAAAATCTAATATAAATCAAATGCATACAAGCATGCTCCTGCCCGCCAATATAAAAATCAACTGGACACCAATAATTAATTTCTTTTTTATCAAAAATCTGATTTTTATTTTTATTATCGCAATATCTTAAATAATACCAACTACTATTAACAAAAGTATCCATTGTATCTGTTTCTCTTCTTGCAAGTCTTCCACATTTAGGGCATTTAATTTTAATCCAGTTTTTTTCAGTTTCTAAAGGATTTCCCTTTCCAAATTTAACATTTTTTGGAAGTTTAACTGGTAAATCTTTTTCAGGAACCGGAACCAATCCACATTTTTCACAATTAATAATTGGAATAGGGGCCCCCCAATATCTTTGCCTTGAAATCAACCAATCTCTTAATTTAAAATTTATTTTTTTCTTACCTAATTTTTCCTTTTCTAAAAAATTAGAAATTTCTACTTTAGCTTTTTCATTATTTAATCCATTAAATTTCCCTGAATTAATTAAATTTCCCCCATCAAGATATGCTTGTTTTTTAAAATTTCCTCCTTTAATAACTTCTTTAATTGGAATATCATATTTTTTGGCAAATTCAAAATCCCTCTTATCATGACCCGGAACTGCCATTACCATTCCACAACCATAATCGGCTAAAACAAAATTCCCAGCATAAATTGGAATCTTTTCTCTATTAATTGGATTAATAGCATAACTTCCAGTAAAAACACCTTCTTTTTCTAATTGATTAATATTTTCTTCTGAAACAGAATTTAATTTTTTAATAAATTTTTTAACTTCTTTTTCTTTATTTTTAATAACTAAATCAAAAAGTTTGGGGTGCTGAGCAGAGATTACCATAAATGTAACTCCATAAATGGTATCAGGCCTAGTCGTGAAAATTGGCCATTTCATTCCATTAATTTCAAAATTAATTTCAGTTCCAAAACTTTTTCCAATCCAATTTTTTTGAAGTTTTTTAATATTTTCTGGCCACCCACTTAATTCTGAAAAATCATTTAACTCATTAACATAATTTGTAATTTTGAAATACCATTGATTTAAATGTTTAATTTTAACATTGGTTTCTTTATGTCTCCAACACTTTCCATTATGAACTTGTTCATTTGCAAGAACGGTATTACATTTAGGACACCAATTTACTGGACTCTGTTTTTTATAAGCTAAACCATTTTCAAATAATCTTAAGAAAATCCATTGATCCCATTTATAATAGGCTGGGTCACTAGTATTAATAATCCTTGACCAATCATAACTTAATCCAACACTTTTTTGTTGCTTAATAAAATTTTTAATGGATTTTTTTGTATAATCCTCTGGATAAATCCCCTTTTTAATTGAAGCATTCTCTGCAGGCAATCCTAATGCATCATAACCCATAGGGTGTAGAACATTAAATCCATTCATAATTTTAAATCTCGAATAAACATCCCCCAAAGTATAGTTTAAAACATGGCCCACATGCAATCCTTCTCCAGAAGGATAAGGAAACATTTCTAGAATGTAATATTTTTTCTTTTTCAAATTTTTTCCAACTTCAAATATTTTAGATTCTTCCCATTTTCTTTGCCATTTCTTTTCGATTTTTCTATAATCTATTTTTTCCATATATTCCCAGAGTCTTCTTTATTTTTAAAATCTTGGATTTTTAAAAAATATTAGAACCAAATTCATGCCTTAATTAAATATATCTTTAACTCAATATTTTAAATAGATATCTAAAAATATAAAAACCTTTTTTAATAATTTATAAAATATTAAAATAAGTTTTTGATTAAGCAATGAAAATAAAAAGAACGAGAAAAAATAAGAAAGAAAAAACCTTTCAGATTTACTTAAAAACAAATTTATTTTTCTCAAATTCTCAAAAAGCAATCACCCTTGCTAAAAATAAGGGGCTTGGAGAATTTAAACAAAATAAAGTTATTTATTCTAATTACGAGGCTTTTTATTTAGTTGAAACAGAGAAAGCCACCCCCTATTTTAAAAATAAAAGAATAACTCTAGAAAAATTATTAAGACTTCTTTCTAAAAAAGATAAAGAATTTCAAATCAATTATTTTGTTTATAAAGATTTAAGGAAAAAATCATATATTCCAAAAACTGGATTAAAATTTGGTGCAGAATTTAGAGTTTATGAAAAAAATAAAACTCATGCAACTTATCTAACTTTTATTAAAACTCCAAAACAAAAAATAAATTGGAAAGTGTTTGTAGCAAAAAATAGGGTTGCACACTCAACAGCTAAAAAACTTTTAATTGCATTAATTGACACTCAGGAAGAAATTACCTATTATGAAGTAAATTGGATTAAATTATAAAAATATGATAATTAAAATAATATTATTCTTTTTAGGGATAATTCTTTTAATAAAAGGTGCTAATTGGCTAGTAAAAGGATCATCATCCTTAGCTAAAAAATTAGGAATTTCTACATTAGTAATTGGTCTAACTGTTGTTGCATTTGGAACTTCAATGCCAGAACTTATTATTAATATTCTAGCAGCAATTAAAGGCTCTGGAGAGGTGGCTTTTGGAAATATTATTGGTTCGAATATCTCAAATATATTATTAATTTTAGGAATAACTGCATTTATTTGCAATGTTCGTGCCCCCCACTCAACAGTTTGGAAAGAAATTCCTTTTGCACTACTTTCAGTATTAGTTTTATTTACGCTTTCAAATAAATTTTTTAACGGAACAAGAATTTTTTCATTAAATTGGGCAGATGGTTTAATCTTGCTTTTCTTTTTTGGGATATTTCTTTATTATGCAAGTGAATTAACTCAAATTAAAAAATCTAAAAAGAAAAAGAAAAAAGAAAAAACCAACACTGGAAAATTATCAAATAAAAAAATCAGTCTTCTAATTTTCTTAGGATTAATTGCATTATACTTTGGTGGAATCTGGACTGTTAATGGTGCAGTCTTTATTGCTCAGCAATTTGGTCTCAGCGAATTTTTGATTTCTGCCACGATTATTGCAATTGGAACCTCATTACCAGAACTAGTAACCTCAATTACTGCAGCATTAAAAAAAGAGGTAGATTTAGCAATCGGAAATATTGTTGGTTCAAATATCTTTAACATTCTTTGGGTTTTTGGAATTACTTCCTTAATTGCCCCAATTAAAATTCCACAATTCATTAATTTAGATCTTGCAATTTTACTAATAACCACCCTATTATTACTTTTATTTATGTTTACAGGTAAAAAACAACAATTAGAGAAAAAACATGGCATTTATTTTATTGCATTATATATTTTATATATAATCTTTATTGTTTTAAGAGGTTAATTTAATATAATTAATTTTATTAACTTATTTAATTCTTTTATTTTTATTAAACATCATTAATTGCTTAACATATTTTATATGATTTATCAAAATAAGGTTCACGAAAAAATAATTCAAGTATTAAAAGAAAGGGGTCCAAGTTTACCCATGAAAATTTCAAAAGAAATTGAAATGAATTCTCTTTTTACTTCAGCTTTTTTATCTGAATTGACAAATGAAAAAAGAATAAAAGTAAGTAATTTAAAAGTCGGTGGATCCTCATTATATTTCTTAAATGGGCAAGAAGAACAATTAGAAAAATTTTATAAATATCTTCATCCAAAAGAGGCAGAAATATTTCTTTTATTAAAGAAAAATAAAATTTTAAAAGATTCTGAACAAGAACCTGCAGCAAGAGTTGCACTTCGTTCAATCAAAGATTTCTCAATTGGTTTTAAAAAAGATAATGAAATATATTGGAGATATTTTTTAACTTCAGAGTCAGAAATCAAGAAAATATTATTTCCTTCAAAACAAATTAAGAAAAAAATCAAAGAGATCATCCCAATTTTTTCTGAATCTGATAAAAAAAGTTTAGATTCTAAAAAAATTAAATTACCTTTTAAAGAAAAACAAACTCGAAAAAAATCTCAAATAAAAACTAAAACAACAATTTTAGAATTCCAAAATCCATTAGCTACAAAATTAAAAATTAAACCAAAAAAACAAAAATCAGAATTTGTTGAAAGAGTAATCAATTTTATTAAGGAAAAGGAATTCAAAATAATCGAAGAAAGGGATTATAAGGCTAAAGAATATAATTGTTTAATTCAAATAAAATCTGAATTGGGAAGAATTAATTTCCTAACTCAAGCGAAAAATAAAAAAATAATTTCTGAAACTGATTTAAAAAAATTGCTATCTAATGCACAATCCATTCCCCTCCCAGCATTAATGATTTATTCAGAAAAATTTAGTAAAAAGGCAGAAGCATATTTAATAAAATATTATTCTATATTAAAAGTATTAAAAATAAAACAATTTCACTAACTTTTAATGTGTTTTAATATATGCAAAAGTTTTTAAATAAAAGAAGAAAAAAGATTATATGGGACGTATTAAATCAAAACTCGTTAAAAGAACTGGAGTAAATTTATTAAAAGAAGAGAATAAATTTGGGAAAGCTTTTGAATTAAATAAAAAAATTTTAAAAAACTCTATGCCTAGCAAAAAGATCAGAAATCAAATTGCGGGATATATTTCAAGACTTAAAAAAAGAGAATCTCAAAGTAATTAAATAAATTAAGTAGATTAAGTAAATACAAAAATGACAGAAGAAAAAATAGAGATAACAAAAACAAAAGAAATAGAAAAAGAAGGAGAAGATAATAAGATTTATGTGGGAATAAAACCCTTTATGAATTATGTTACTGCAATTGTTATACAATTTCAGAGTAAAGGTCAGAAAGAGGTTATGGTTTCTGCAAGAGGAAAATTTATTTCTAAAGCAATAGATGCTACAGAAGTTGCAAGAAGAACTTTTTTAAAAGAAGAACATATTAAAGTTAAAGATATTAAAATTTCAAGTGAACAATTTGAAAACAAATTAGGAAAAAGAATTTTTGTATCTACAATAAAGATCCTATTGAAAAAATAAAAGGCAGAATTTTCAATTCTTTTATTTTTTTACTTTCTTATTTTTTATCTTTTTTGACTTCTTATTTTTCTTAACCTTTTTTAAAGATTCTGGAAGTTTATCTGCTTTTTTCTCTAAATCCAAAATTTTCTTAAAACTTGATTTTTTCAATAGTAAATCCAATTTTTTATCGATTTCTTTTATTTTGAAGTAGATAATTTTTATTCTTTTATTTTTTTTCCAAGTTAAAAAATTCTTAATAAGGATTATAAAAATAATATATCCAATAATGCAAAAAAACACTATTTTTGAAATAGAAATGAAATTATTAATTTTAGAAGTTAATTCAGGGGATAAAACCTTTACTACATTATTACTGAGAATAGAACTAATATTTGAACTAATATTACTTAATCCCATTGAAAGATTAATTTAATAATCTTTTTAAATCTATTTTAATTCTCTTTTATGGCTGTATAGCTCAGTTGGTAGAGTGCTGCTCTCATGAGGCAGAGGTCCTGAGTTCAATTCTCAGTGCAGCCATTTATCAAAATTATTCTTACTCAAATTTGGGGGAATCAATAGAATTCAATAATCCCAAATAACCTTAAATTATTTCCTTAAAGTCTCCTTTTTCTTTTCTTAAAATAATGTGTGCGTGAAAATGGGGAATTAATTGCCCAGCAATCCTATAATTATTTATAACCACATTAAAACCTTTTGCTTTTTTTTGTTTTACCAATAAAAAAAAGGTTTTTTTTATTGTTCTTAATAAATCTTCAGATAAAATATCTGGAATTTCTAAGATATTTTGGAAATGTTTTTTGGAAATAATCAAAACATGTCCTGCAGCAACTTGATTTAAATCCCAAATACAAAGAAAATTATCACTTTCATAAATTTTCTTTGATAAAATCTCCCCCTTAATAATCTTACAAAAAATACATTCCTCCATAAATCAAATAATTTATTAATCTTTTTAAATTTTGGGATAATTTCCCAGAATCAATATCACCAAATAAATTTTAATAAATTCCAATAATCCTTTTATTCTTCAATTAATATTGCTTGAACCATTCCTTCTTGAGAAGGCCGATTAGTAATTCTTGCTTTTCCAATTTCAGTATCTATAATTGCGCCTTTATTCAAAATATTCTGTCTTGCAAAAAAACGATTTGAAGGTGTTTCAAGAACATTTTTGATAATAACTTTTTTTGATTTTTTTGTTTTTAAATTCATCACATTAACATAATTAGCAGATAAAAGCACAGTTTTTCTATTGCCCCCTCGAACTTTAATATTTTTTTTCTTAGTCTCTTTCAATTTAACTTTTCTTTCAATTCCTGGCAAAGAATCCTTTCTCTTTTTTCTAAATTTTCGATATTTTCCACCAGTTATTTTCCTTCCATATTTCATAAACAAGTGCAGAAAAAATCATATTTAAATCTTTCCTTAGATTAAAAAATTTTTAAACTTTTTTGAAAATTTGAAACTATTTTTAAAAAATATCATAATCAAAAACAAATTCTCCATTTATTTTCTATTTTCTAAAATATGTTTTTACTATAAAAAGATTTAAAAACCTAATAAATAAAGTCTTTTGTATGGTTAATGGAATTGAAAGACCACTAGATTTGTTAAACAATGCAAAAGGAAAAGAAGTATTAATTAAATTAAAAAATAATGTTCAAATGACTGGAATTCTCTTGGCATTTGATATACATATTAATATTGTCTTAGATAATGCTAAAGAAATTCTAGAAAAAGGGAATTTAAGAAGTATGGGTTTAACATTTTTAAGAGGCGATGTTATTAGTTTTATTTCTCCAGCAGGCATAATCCAAGAAGAGGATTAAAGAAATTAAATTTTAAGATTTCTAATCTTAAATTTACTTTTTAATATCTTGTTTGTTAATTTTAGATTTATTGGGATAAATTTTTTCCTAAAGAGTAATCTTCATGAAATCTTTGGCAATTCTCATTTTCTTAAATAATTTTTTGGCTTCTTCTATAAAAAGATTTTCTTTATATTCATATCTCTGAGAAATATGCGTTAAGATTAATTCCTTTACTTTACTTAAATTTGCGATTTTAGCTGCTTGCTGGGCAGTCATATGCCCATATTTCCCTGCTAATAATCTTTCACTATTCAAATACGTTGATTCAATTATTGCTAAATCAGATTCTTTTGCAAGCTTTTTAGCATTTTCACACACTTTTGTGTCAAGTATAAAACTAATTTTTTTGCCTTTTTGAAAATATGTTAAATCTTTGGATTTAATATTCTTATTGCCAATTTTAATATCTTTTCCCTGAATTAATCTTGCTAATTCTTTTTTATTTTTAGATTTTAATTTTAATTTTAATAATTTCTTCTTATTAATTCTTAATTTATCTCTTTCTTTAAATTCATAACCATTGCAGGGGGTATTTTTATGACTTAATTTTCTCGTACTAAGTATAAAATCTTTATTTTCTAAAAATACCCCAGAAACTTCTTCAACTTTTATTTTTAATTTTTTAACAAGGAAAAAAACTTTAAAGATCTCTTTAATAAATTTTTTAGTTCCTTTTGGCCCATAAATTTTTAAGGTATTTTTATAATTATTTAATGCCAATGTCTGAAATAGACCAGGCAAACCCAAAATATGATCCCCATGCCAATGAGTTATTAAGATTCTTGTTATCTTACAAGGATTTATTTTTGCTATTCTTAATTGCCTTTGAGTTCCTTCCCCACAATCAATCAAAATATTTTCATCTTTATAATTTAATAAAATAGATGTATGATTTCTTGTAATGCTTGGAATGGCTTGCCCAGTACCCAAAAAAGTAAGATTTATTTTCATAATTTTAATAAGAAATCTTTCTTTAAATACATTCTCATAAATTCTTCTGGTATATTATCGAATTAATTTGGTTAATAAAAATTTAAAAAACATTAAAACAATTAAAAAATATGAAAAATCAATTTAAGAAATTTCTAAAAAATATATTCAAGATGTTTTTGATTATAATCTTAATTAATTTTAATCTCCTTACTATTTGTTATGCTTATGAATTTAATTTCTTTGAAAATTTTTCTTTAAATGAAACTAATTTTACTTTTAATAAAAAAACCCCTATAATAAATTTTTATAATTTAACCATTGATAAAAACAAATTAAATCTAAAATATTTTTTCAACAATCAAAATTTAATTGGGGAAGAGATAAATATTAAAATTTCGATTCTTGATGAAAATCAAAAAGAAATAAAAGGTTTGATTGATACATTCAATATAAATCAAGAGAAAATAATTTATCGTGATTTGGAAACAGATTTAATCACAGATTTAAAGGGAAATTGTTCAATTTTATTTATTCTCCCGCCTAATGGGGAGATTATTTTAAAAAGAAATTTTTTTATAAATAATTCTTTCAAAGAAGCAAAAATAAGCAAAAATCTTTCAAATAAAAAAAATGATCTTATTTTTTATTTTCTTGCATTCCTAATTTTTTTGATTATAATTCTTTTTATTATTAAAAAACAAAAACATCTTAAAAAAACAAAAAACCCTATTTCAAATAATCTTGGATAATTTTAAATAATCTTATTTTTTATCTAAAACAAGCCTCTGTAGCTCAGCTGGATTAGAGCACCTGCCTTCTAAGCAGGGGGTCGCAGGTTCGAGTCCTGTCAGGGGCATTTTAAATTAAAACATGCACGGATGGCACAATGGTACTGCGCGGGATTGCAGATCCTGTTTTCCTGGGTTCGATTCCCAGTCCGTGCTTTTTTGAAAATTTCTTGAAAATTTAAAAGAAAAAACTTTTTAATAACTTTTAAATAGGATTTTGTAGTTACTAATTTATATCTTTAACTAACTCTTAAACAAAATATTCATTAAACTAAATATTTAAACATAAACAAAAAATAAATATCTTCATTTAAAATGTATATTGTTAAAAAAATAATAAATAATAATGCCTATTATTATTTGAATAAAAGCATAAGAAAAGGGGAAAAAGTCATTAGTAAAAACATTGCCTATTTAGGAAAAGATAAAAAACTTGCAGAGAAAAAAGCACAAGAAATAAAAGATAAAATGAAACAAAACAAAATAATCAAAAATTCTAAAGAAATAACTAAAAATATTTCGAACAATTTTGAAAAACAAGATGGAGAAAATAAAAAGGGGGAAATTAATCTTGAAGAACTTACTAATTTTTGTAAAGAAAAAGGATTTATTTTCAAAAGTTCAGATTTATATGGGGGGCTCTCTGGTTTTTGGGATTTTGGGCCTTTAGGAATTGAATTATTTAATAATTTAAAACAAGATTGGTGGAATTTTTTTATAAAAAATCGAGAAGATATTGTAGGCATAGAAACAAGCATTATTAGTCACCCAAAAATCTGGGAAGCCTCAGGACATATTACAAATTTCAATGATCTTTTTGCTAAATGTAAATCTTGTGGTAAAACAAAAAAAATTGATGAAAAAGAATCTAAAAAAATAAAATGCGAATGCGGGGGAGAATATGAAATCCAAGGAAAATTCAATTTAATGTTTAAAACAGAAATTGGGGTGATTAATCCTTCGATTGCTTATTTAAGGGGGGAAACCGCTCAAGGAATGTTTACAGATTTCAAAATAATCCAACAAACCTCAAGAAAACAATTACCTTTTGGGATTGCACAGATTGGCAAATGTTTTAGAAATGAAATCGCGCCAAGAAACTTTTTATTTAGATCTCGGGAATTTCATATTGCTGAATTAGAATTTTTCATTAACATCAAAGAAAATAAATGTGATTTATTAAAAGAACCCCATAAAAAACTTAAAATAAAATTATTAGATAAAGAAGCTCAAGAAAAAAATAAAGATCTTCAAAAGAATAATCATAAAGATAATAAAAATTTTCAATTAAAAATTATAAGCATTGATGAATTATTGAAACAAAAAAAACTAGGAGAATGGCAAGCCTATTGGTTAGCTGAACAAATTCTATGGTTCAGAAAAATCGGTTTAAATGAAATTAAAGTAAGGGAACATACTTCTGAAGAATTAAGTCATTATTCTAAAGCAACTTTTGATATTCACTATGATTTTATTTTTGGCAGCAAAGAAATTGCGGGTAATGCAAATCGAGGACAATATGATTTAACCCAACACCAGGAATTTAGTAAACAATCTATGAAGATTTATGACGAAAAATTCAAAAACAAAGAAATCCCAAGGGTAATTGAACCCACTTTTGGAATAGAAAGAATTTTCCTCGCTATTTTAACAAAGGCATATAATTACAATAAAGAAAGAGGCCACATAGTTTTAAAAATTCCGCCAAGACTTGCACCAATAAAGGCCGCGGTCTTTCCAATTGTTAAACAAGAAAAATATATTGAACTTTCAAAAGAAATAGTAAAAAATCTAAGAGAAGATTTTAATGTTATTTATGATAAATCCGGGAGTGTAGGACGAAGATATGCAAGAAATGATGAGATTGGAACACCATATTGTATCACTATTGATCAAAAGAGCCTAGAAGAAAACACTGTAACAATTAGATGGAGAGACACAACAGAACAAATTAGAGTAAAAATTGATAACCTAAATCAAATTCTTAAAGAATCAATTAAAGAAGGAAAAAATATTTTAGATTTCGGTGAAAAAGAAAATACAAGGAAGAAGTGAAATAAAATGATGAATAATCTAACTCTTTTTGGGCTAACATTTAATTTTATTGGTTCTTGTATATTGGTTATTAACACTTTTATTAAGTTTGGAAAGCCAAACTCAGCAATATTTACTCCTTCTAACTACGGAAAAGATGGAAGACCAAGAAAGTTCACTCGTGGAAAACAAATTTATGATTCAAGAGGTATGCCTGCTGGATACAAAAAGATAAAGATAACTAAAGAAGAAATAATGTTTCTGATTTCTCTAATCTTAATAATTGTTGGATTTATCCTCCAAATATTAGGATATTCACATAAGTAGACTTTTTACACAAAGCCATAAGCCCCAAAAAACTAAGAAAACTTAGTTTCATTAGATTGTGCAACAATGCGCAGAATCGCAAATCGTTGTGCAAGATGTGCAAAGCCACTAAAAAACAAGGATTTATAAAGCATTTAAATTTTATTTATAAATATTACTAAACTTTTATAAATCCGAAAAATGAAAAAAAATTTAAAAAAATGCCCAGAATGTCATGAAACTAATCTAATTTATGATGAACAGCGAGGAGAAGTTTTTTGCAATGATTGTGGAACTGTTATCGAAGAAAAAATGGTGGATAGTTCACAGGAATTACAAGGAGCTTTTGAAGATGGAGAGAAAAAAGGTCGTGGGGGAGCCCCATTATCTTTGCAAAGATTTGACAAAGGCTTAACAACAAATGTTGGAGAAATTTCAGACATATATAAATTAAATGCAAGCTCAACCAGAAAATTTTTAAGATTAAAAAAATGGCAAGAAAGAGTTTCAACATCTATTGAGAGAAATTTAAGGTTAGCAATGACTGAATTAAGAAGAGTTGCCTCTTTCTTAAATCTTCCAGAAGTCACAAAAGATGAAGCTTCTAGAATATATCAATTTGTTTTACAAAGAGGATTTGTTAGAGGAAGATCTATGGAATCAGTAATTGCTTCTTGTATATATGCTGCATGCAGAAGCTATGACATCCCTAGAACTCTTGATGAAATCTCTGCTGCTTCAGATGTTGAAAGAAAAGAGATTGGAAGAACTTATAGATTTATAATAAGAAAATCAAGAATTAAAATAAAACCCTCTAATCCAAAAGATTACATTCACAGATTTGCTTCTGTTTTAAAATTATCCTCAAAAACACAAAATGAAGCTTTAAGAATATTAAAACAAGCAGAAAATTCTGAATTAACTAGTGGCAGAGGTCCTGCAGGAATTGCTGCTGCTGCACTTTATGTCGCAGCACTTTTAAACAATGAAAAGAAAACTCAAAGAGAAGTAGCAGATGTTGCAGGAATAACTGAAGTAACTATAAGAAACAGATATAAAGAACTTTTAGACAAATTAGAACTTGAAGATAAATTAAAAATAAAAGAAGCTGAATCTAAAAAGAAAAAGGCAAAAAAATAAGCCTCAAAACTTTTCTTATCTTTAAAATTAATTATAATTTTTGAATATATTATTATCTAATCAATTACTTTTAATAAATACTTTTTTAAGTTAAAATATCCTAAACTTTTTTATGCGGAGATACCGAAGCGGTCAAACGGGGTAGCTTTAGGAGCTACTGGCTTAGTGCCTACAGGGGTTCGAATCCTCTTCTCCGCATAATTTCCCAGGATAATATGTTCTTTTTATGCATTAGCATATTGTAATTCTAAAGAAGTAACAATCAAAAGATTTAAATAGTATAAATCTTAAATAATTTTATGAAAAATCTGAATATTTTAAACAAACTTGAAAGAATTTTATCAGATGGAAAAAATATTTTAATGGCCGGGGGGGCTGCAATTCTTTTAACATTGGGGGGATGCTCAGCTATTAAAACAAATACATTACCTATGAATCAAGAACCCTTTGCCAATTCTATTATGCAAGGAACAAAGATCGATGAAATTAATACTAATCAAGGAAAATATTTTGCTATAAAAATTCCTGAAGATAAAACTGTAACTTTAAATGATAGTCTTTTTGATAAAAATGTTATATTAGATTTCTATTTAATTCCATATAATAACAGTGAAGAAATAAGAGATAATAAGGTGCTAAGAATTAATTCAGAGGAAAAATATGCATTAATAAATATTGATTTTAATACTCACAATAATAAAGTAGAATTAAATCGAGATGCTTATCGTAAACAAACAAAAATGATTTTAGAAGAAAGAACTTTAGATTCTTTAGAAAACCCCGAGATAGATCCAAATAAAATAATTTCAGAAAGAAAAATCCCTGAAATTTCTCAAAAATTAGGCATGATTAACATAAATCATCAAGAATATTTCTTTGCAATCTCTGAGGAAAGAATTAATGACCCAGTAAATAATAGGCCTGTAAAAAAATTAGAATTTGCTTTAGTACCAGGAAATGATTATGCCCCCTTTAAAAAAACTATAAGAACTCCGAATTACACTTTTGAAGAATTAGGTCTTAAATATTGTTACCAATATGCTCCAATAAGGATTGATTGTTTAGCAGATGTTCCTAAACCAGATACCTTACAAGTAGATAATGCAAATAGTATAGGCACACCACAAAACCCCACACCTAATGTAATAAAAACTACTAATTAATTTTAATTACTAGAACTTATTAATTTAATTTTCTGAAAATTTTATTTTTTTAAATAGATTTTAATTCTCAATATAAATTAGATTTAATTAAATATTCTTACATTCTGGGAAAAGATTAAGTATCTCCGTCTTTTTGGCTATAACATCTTCAACATAATTAGGATTTCCACTATCACAATTATTTGGTGCCCAACCATTATAATATCTTAATGCAAGTTCCCAACCAGAATAATGTTTCCCACAATAATCCTGCCCTTCAGGATATTTTTGTAATTTATCCCTATAATGATCAATTAAAAGATTAATACCATATTCAACATTCTCTTTAAAATTTATTACATCTACTTCTGGATGATATAATAAATTTATTTGCATTGCCCCATAACTTTGTTCATTTCCTGGACCTTTTGTAACTTTTTCAATATCGGATGAAATACTACAATAAATTGGATCGTCTTTATTTGCATCATAAATACAATGCAAAAGACTACTTTCAGTTAATACTTGTTGTAAAATTAAACAAGCCAAAGACTCTGAGTCTGTATCTCTTGAAACATTTTCATTATACTTCTTTATGTCTTTTGTCTTAATTATTTCTAAAATTTCTTTCCCAATAAATTTTTGCCAACCTTCTGGACTATTTTCTAGATCATCATTAGATCCACTCCGAAGGACCTCATTTAAAATTACTACCCTTAAATTGCTTTTTTCTTTAATCTGCCCCACCTCATTTAAACAAGTAAATTCAACAAGATGATTTCCTGCATTTAATTTGCCAACTTTAATAATTTTTTCTTTGCTCTCATTAAAAACCCTGTCATCAATAGAAATCTTTACCTTATAACAATCTGAATCTATCTCAAAATAAATTTCATTATTCGTTGTCAAAACGACTTTTTTTTCAAATATCCCCTTGGAATCTAAAATGCCCTTTGTAATCCTTACAATCTTTACTTTACAATATTCCTTATTATTTATAAAATCGTAATAAAAATCCAAGATATTTTTTAAATTAAACTCTTCAATTTCAAATCTTCTCCTTCTACCATCATCTAAAAGCGAATCAGTCGAAGGAATATTTAAATAAATCTGGATGTTTTCTTTTTCATTAAACTCATTATAAAATTCTTTGATTCCTGTTTTAAAATCTTCAGAACTGCCTGGATCTAAAGATCCTGTTTGGAAAGTATTCTCATCCAAGTTCATCCACCCCCTACCAAGATAAAATTTGTACTTAGATCCTAGTTCTGGAAATCCCCAGGAATTCTGAGAGGGAAAGTAACCAGCCTGCCCAATTTCATATTCAATTTGATAAACTCCGTTAGGGATGGTGTTCCCCCTTGTAACTGGTTCATTCACAATAGGGAAGTCGTTTCCAGTATTGGCCCCACCCCCATTAAGAAGAGTGCTTGAAGAAATTACCACAGCCTCTTTCTTAAAATATAAAATATCTTCTGCAACTTTTTTATATAAATTTCCCAATAAAAATAATGCCTTGGCCCTATAGAAATTTGTTGTGCCGAAACTACTTAATTCCATAAGTTTTTCTTCAATGCTATTAATATTATTTTGAATTTTACTTTTATCAATATTATTCACATTACCATCTTCCATATCTTCTGTTTGATCGATTTTAAATCCACTAATAACCTCCTGAGCTTCTTCAATAATCGTATCAGATTTACTTTTCTCAAAATATCCTTGATTCTCAAAAATACTTAAATCAACTTCTTCAAGGGCTTGGTCTTCAATTTCTGTATTCTTAATTACTTGCTTAACAGAATTTGTGTCAAGCCAACATTTTATTGAAGAATCACCACAAATCCCTACTTCCTTCCACCTATCATAAGTAGAAGGCATAGAAGCATAG